>ENA-UOXV01001415-UOXV01001415.1-marine-metagenome-genome-assembly--contig:-NODE-1415-length-33574-cov-6.978311_pt1 | contig 33574 bp, 22 predicted proteins | sample MGYA00238165_ERZ766961 | MGnify/ENA primary metagenome ERZ766961 (study PRJEB28924, sample SAMN03173240) | marine metagenome | biome: Marine; feature: Water; material: Subsurface seawater | place: North... | reverse complement strand
TTCATTCACAGCTACTCCAGTGACTCAGAAATTCCCAGCAGCCACTGTAACGCTCAATAATACCAGTAACCTTGGAAATTGGAACTACCTCTGGGACTTTGATAATTTGGATACTTCCCAAACTCAAAATCCTGGCTCTTATACCTACAACACTTGGGGAGACTTTACAATTAGTCTTTATGTCTTTAGTGATAATTGTGCGGATACAGCTATTCAAAACATAGTCATCGAACCTCCAAGGGCAGTGCCTCGTTTTACTGCATCAGGAGAAGGCTGTCGGCCATTGACTATTGATTTTGAAAACAACAGTTTGTACGGAGTCGATTATACCTGGAATTTTGGCGATGGTGGAACGAGTAAACAGGAATTCCCTGCCCCATATACCTATTTTACAGAAGGAACTTTTAATATATCCCTGACGGTAGTAGGGCCTGATGGAGTTCCCTTAACAGTAACCAAGTTCGATAGTGCCATAGTTCATCCAGAAGCCATTGCCTTATTCGATATTGCCCCTGATGAGGTGATAGTGCCTACCCAACCAATTAATCTTTATAACCTTTCAAGAAATGCGAGTGCGTATTTGTGGGACTTTGGAGATAGTACTAGTTCAACTGAAGAATCCCCTGAGCATCTTTATCAAGAAGCCGGGATTTACACCATCACCTTGTACGCCAGCAATGAGTGGGGCTGCGCTGATACCTTTACTTTACAAGATGCTGTTTTTGCCGACAGCAAAGGATTCGTAGATTTCCCTAATGCCTTTATCCCAGATCCTTCCGGACCTAATGGAGGAAGATATAACAGAAGCTCATTCAGAAACGACATCTTTTTTCCTCAATACGAAGGAGTGATTGGTTACCAACTCATGATATTTAATCGATGGGGCGAGTTGGTGTTTGAAACCACTGATGTGAACGTCGGTTGGGATGGATATCACCAGATTACAGGTGAATTATTGCAGCAAGACGTTTACGTTTGGCGAAGTGTTATCAAATTTGCCAATCAGCAAGAAACCGAAGTGGCAGGTGAAGTGACATTATTGAGATGAGAATCTGGGTCCATGTCATATTATGCCTGTTATTGGTGAGCACTGTTAGTGCTCAGGATCCTCAGTTTTCATAATTCTATGCGGCTCCACAATACCTTAATCCAGCATTCACTGGAAATACGGAACAGAGCAGAATTACAGCAAATTATCGAAATCAATGGCCTGCTGTACCGAACAGTGTCTCTTTTGTTTCATACACTGCAGCTTACGATCACAACCTTGAATACTTCAATTCAGGATTAGGAGTAATCGCAACGCGAGATCAGGCAGGAACTGCAGCGCTAAGCAATACAACGATTGGATTGTCTTATGCTTATAAGGTTAGGATTAATCGAAACTGGGCATGGAAAACAGGCCTTCAATTTGCTTTTGGACAGCGGGGATTAGATTACGATAAACTAATTTTTGGGGATCAACTTCTTACAGGAAATACTAGTTCTTCCAGCTCGTTAAGTTATCGTGGACAGGCAGTTTCCTACGTAGATATCAATACAGGTACGGTTTTGTATTCGCGTGAGTTTTGGCTAGGTATTGCAGTTCATCACCTTAATCAACCGAACCAGTCTTTGTAGGAGGGAAGGCACCTCTTCCTGTAAAATACAGTGCACATGCTGGCTATAAAATCCCACTCAAAACCAATATTAAACACAAGGTAATGGCGAGCATGTTATTGGCGGCCAATTATAAAAGACAACTCGATTGGGACCAGATTGAATTGGGCTCATATATCAGTTACGATCCCTTCATTTTTGTTGTTTGGTATCGAGGAATTCCTTTTAAAAGAACTCCAGGTATTCATATGAATAATGAAGCCATTGTCGCACTGTTAGGTTATACGATTTACGATTTTAAAGTGGGTTATTCGTATGATATAACAATCTCATCCTTAACACCTTATATTTCTGGAGGAGCGCACGAAATCGCCATTGTTTGGGAATGGTCTGATCCGAAAAATAAAAGGAAACGAAGACGCCCTTCTCAAATGTTTATTCCTTGTCCAAGTTTTTAAGTGTACTTTTAACACTTAACCATCCATCATATGAAAATTAGTATTCGCATTGCCATATTGATTTGTGGCCTCATTGCTTTAAGTTCTTCAATCGACCTTTCGAATTTGGCAAATTATTCCAGCCAAACAGTTCCAAATTATATTGCTCAGGACAACACACCAGTTAGCAATCCGATTACTGATATCGGAGCGGCATTAGGGCGGGTACTCTTTTATGATAAACAATTGAGCGCCAATTACACCATCGCCTGTGCCAGTTGCCATCATCAGCAATTTGCCTTCAGCGATACCTCTGATAGAAGTGTTGGCTTAAATAGTGGTTTGACAGGGAGACATGCAATGCGATTAGTGAATGCCAGATTTTCTGAAGAAGAAAAATTCTTTTGGGATGAGCGTGCAAGCTCGGTGGAAGACCAAAGTACACAACCAATACAAGATCATGTTGAAATGGGTTTTTCTGGCGCTACAGGAGATCCAGATTTAGATAGTTTGATCAGAAAGATGGAGTCCTTAGATTATTATCCGGAGCTTTTTGAACGTGCTTTTGGTGATAGTCAGATTACAGAAGATCGCATGCAAAGAGCACTTGCTCAGTTTATTCGCTCAATCCAAAGCTTTGATTCTAAATTTGATCTTGGATTAGCACAAGTTGCTGCTGTAAACCAGAACTTCCCAAATTTTAGTACTGAAGAGAATCAAGGTAAATTGCTTTTCCTTGACCCACCAAATAGAGGTGGAGCGGGTTGCGCTGGTTGTCATCGACCACCAGAATTCGATATTGATCCAAATTCTGGAAATAACGGAATCGTGGGAAATCTTTCCGATCCTAACTCGATAGACATAACTAATACAAGGGCTCCATCGATTAGAGACTTAGTAAATCCTCAAGGAGACTTGAACGGAGCACTCATGCACGATGCAAGTATCAAGAGTTTAGCGGATGTGATTGAGCATTATAATCAAATTACCATTGTTGCAGGAAATACAGGAATTGATCCGCGATTAACTCCTCAAGGTCAAGCACAAAATTTAAACTTGACCGCTATTGAAAAACAAGCCCTAGAAAGCTTCCTGATGACCTTAACTGGTAGTGACATGTACACGAATGAGAAGTGGTCAGACCCATTTGAAGCAGATGGTAGCTTGAACTTAATTGACGCAACAAGCATCAAGGATCTAAGGAAAAACGAATCATTTGTTCAAGTGTATCCTAACCCAGCAAGCAGTGAATTGAATGTTCGAATCGACGCGGATATTGTTGAGCTTCAGATTTTCAACCTTAACAATGAACTGGTTCTGAGAACTACGGATTCTAAGTTCTCGGTTGAACAACTTCCGACAGGAATGTATTGGTTAAAAGTTCAAACTGCTAAGCAGTGGCATCTTGAGAAGTTCATGATCACACATTAATTCCTAGAATCAAGGCATGTTTTCAAAGTGAGCTGAATAGCTTAACTTTATCAAATCATGCGATCAGCATTTGCATACCTATTTCTTTTATCTGTTGGATTAGTTTCTTGTAGTCAGAAGCCCAAACCGATTCATGAGGTTGAGATAGGGATGTCACAAGATGAAATTAGGAGTTTAACGGGAAACCCACACAATCAAATTTCGCTGGCGAAAGCTGCTGAAGGTGATGTTGAGCTGTGGCATTATTATCATGAAGATGAAATTGCACATGAGTTCCAATTTGTGGACGAGCGCTTAGATGATTATGTCGTAGATCACAAGATTACGCAAGAGAGTATTAGAGACTTGATAAGAGCTAAAAATCTTAGCCAATAGTTGTTACAACACAGTTCTGTTTGAGATTGAGCATGATGAAGTTTATCCTTTTAGTGAATGTCTTTGTAATCTGCTTCACTCCAGGGTTTGCCCAATCTGATTCAAAGACCTATTTCTATACGAAGGATCAGCTAAGTTCTTTGGTAAAAATTAATGGGACAGATTTTACCTCAGTCTGGAAGTACGATTCATCACAAGACTTTACTTACAGACTACAAAAGGGAACAATGCGGCCTATGAACGATAGTATCTACTTTGTTGAAGTGAATTCATATCTCAGTATTTCTTGTAGCCCAGATTTCTATTTGGTTGAGGGCAGAGAGCCTGCGACAGAACTTAGGAGTCAAGGAATGATGACTCTAGACAAGAGTCTAGCAAAGGTATTTTCCAATGCGAAGATCTATACTTCAAATCCAAAAGAAGAGATGCTTGCTAGCATCTCGATGGAGGATTATCAAATTGATACCGTGGAGACAAGGTTTTATTTTTCGATTGAAAATACCTTGAGTAAGTGGCTAAACAAAGCTGCCCACTTTCAACTTGATTTGATTGACATGATCACTGAGGAGAAGCTAGCACTTCCTATTTGTGGGATTTGTAGATATCAATTTCTGGTAATGAGAGAACCTTACACAAAGCAAGTTGTAATGCGAAAGACCAGTATTTACGACGCCAATGAGCGTCTCAGCTTAAAATTGAGAAACTAGGCTTGTATTTGCTATCGCAGCAAAGTGATATGGCCATTTTTGGTGGCTCCATTTACTTCAATCACATAGAAGTAAACACCTTCAGGTACTTCTTGACCCGAGAAAGTTCTCCCATCCCAGGTATGATTTGGACCTTGTGAGCTAAATACTAATTGCCCCCAGCGATTATAGATGTACACTTGAGTACAAGAGTACAAGCGATTACCCTTGTTCACTTCGAAGAGGTCATTTTGGCCATCAAAGTTTGGTGTAAATACATTTGGAGGTTCGAGTTGGTAATAGTCGTCAAATGCCAATACTGCCCTGCTGATTTCATTGGTATCCGGACATTCTTCCCTCCAAGCGACGAGTGAAACATCAATATTGGAGTTGTAATCAATTGTGAATTCAGGGAAATCTTCTTTAGACTCTTCAGTTCCGAAAATCCAAAGTACCGAATCTGCATCGATGCTTTGGTTCTTGCCGACAAAGACAGCCTGATCACAATCAGCGAGAATATTAAAGTCGAAAAGTGCTCGAGGGCCAGATTTAATGAACAAATCAAAGCTGCTTGTATCCCTGCAATTATTCGAGTCGCTCACTACCACAAAGTATTCTTTTGAGCCATTTGTATTCAAAATAGGACTAGCGGCACTTGAGTCCTCAAAATCCTCGGATGGATACCACAAATACCTTATTGGGGAAGTGCCTATCACTTCAGGTGCTGGTAGTTGGAGGCTTATACCTGCGCATTGATCTTCTATTGGTCCTAATTCTAAATTGAAAACATCAACGAGAACTGTATCACTACTCCTACATAGATTGCTATCAGTTACTTGTAGGATGAAATTAAGCCTTCCGGTTACCTGAGTTATTGGGTTGGCTGCATTAGGGTCGTTTAATAAACTCGGGTTGTTCCAAGTAGTGAAATTGCCTGCTAATGCACTTGGGTTTCCACCTAAAGTTGCTATATCGCCTAATTCACAAACAATTCTATCTGGGCCAGCATCAGCAACAGGCAATGCATTTACGCTTATGCTCACTGAGTCGATATCAAAACAACCAATATTATCGAAGCCGATAACTTGGAAGCCTTGTGCTCCAAACAAATTGGCAATAGGTGCATTTGAAGTGCTATCATTTAGTACAGAACCTGGGCTCCAGAGATAGCTGGTAGCTCCTTTGGCGTTCAATTGAATGGACGCACCAATACATAAGCTTGTGTCTTTTCCCGCATCTACAATAGGAATAGGATTAACGGTAACTATGAGCGATTTAACGCCAGGGCAAATTCCCGCATTACTCAAGCGTGCAGTGTATTCTGTTGTTACAGAAGGAAAGGCAAACGGGGCAAATGATGCATTGTTATCGAGTCCAACGGCTGGAGTCCATCGAATAAAACTTGTAGGGGTGCCTCCAGTTGCCCTTAGCTGAATGGTATCCCCTAAACATATCGCTGTGTCTGAGAAAATTTCAAATACCGGTTGTGGGATTACCGTAATAATCGCTGAGTCTTGACCAAAACAGCCAGCAGTATTACTGACTTCTACATTAATTTGAACTGTATCTGTTGGGCGAATATTGGGGGCATTAGAATTTGGATTATCAATTATTGAAACAGGTGTCCAAGCATAATTAAACTTAGGATCGTTCAGGTACTGCACTGTATCACCTTCGCAAATAGTAGTATCAAATATGTTGATCGGAGGACTAAAATAGACAGCAACAAAAACAGAATCCAGTGCAGAGCATCCATTGGTATCGGTTGCCAATAAAGTGTAGGTAGTGCTATCTATGGGTGAAGCAATTGGATTTGGAATAATGTCGGATGATAATGAGTCGGATGGCATCCACAAATAAGACTGAATTGTACCACTTAAAACAGTGGTATTCAGTTGAACTGACTCACCAATGCAGAAGTCGGCGCTATCAGGGCTAAGATCAATTTGAGGTTTGGTTTTTACTTGTACAAAGACGCTATCTGAACCGACACAAGTTCCATTTTGTGTATTCACGATATAATTGAAGGAAACATCTGGACTAACCATCGGATTGGCTAGACTTGAGTCATTCATTCTGAAATTAGTCCAGGCAAATTGAGTTCCAGCAAAACCTGTTGGGTTGCCTCCAATTTGAATGGAGTCGGGGCTGCACAAAAAGGTATCCAAGCCAGCTTGAGTTGGAACCAGGGTGTCCACTATTAATATGCAGGTATCTAATGCAAAACAATTAGCAAGGTTAATTCTACGCGCGTTCAACCTGACAATAATATTCGCTCCAGGAACAGAATGAGAGACCAGAGGATTTCTAACTGTTTGGCTTGAAATGAAGTTAATCCCTGGAATCGCTGCCCAAGCATAGGAGATATTTGAACCTTGTGTCGCCTCGATTTCAATAGTATCACCAGCACATAAAAACAAGACAGAATCGCTAATAATTCGCGGTAGGGTTTCCACTGCAACAAAAACGGAATCACTGTTCGTACACCCATTAATATCGGTTCCAACTACCACATAAAGAGTCGAATCTAAAGGAGAGGCAACGACGTTGTTCCCTGTAGAATCTGATAAGCTTGACATAGGAGACCATAAATATGTATTTCCCCCAGAAGCACTAAGTAAAGTCGTATCGTTTTCACAAATTCTATTTCTATTGGCCACAACTTGCACATTGGGACTTGTGTTAACCTGAACCCGAACACTATCGGTAGCGGTACATCCTAAATTTAGAGTTGCTAGGAGTACAAATGTGAAGCTGCCAGGATTGCTAGGATTAAATATTGGATTTGCTACGGTATCTGAATTTAGCAAGGCGGAAGGTGTCCAGAGATATTTTGAACCACCAGAGCTTGTAGGGTCTCCTCCCAGTCGAAGGCTGTTTCCAATACAAATAGAAGTGTCGTTTCCAACATCAATTGCACTTGGGTTAAATATTGTAACCCGAACTGAATCGACAAATGGACAAGGAGTGATGCCATCAGAGATAGTGACCGTATAGGTTTGGCTGTTTGAAAGATTGACCAAAGGGTTCGGAACCGTAGTGGAAGATAGACCTGTACCTGGTGACCAATTATAGCTCGTACCTCCACCTGCTAATAGTCTGATTTGATCTCCAAAACAAATGGTGGTATCCTGGGATAAGAAAGCATTTGGTAATGATCCCACCGCGACGGTTACAGAGTCTACCACCCGACAACCTTGGGTGTCGGTTACTTGCAATAAATAGGTAGTAGTACTTGTTGGAAACGCTAAGGGGTTTTGGATTGTATCATTCGACAGGGATCCGGAAGGTGTCCATTTAATATCGAAAATTGAAGCGGCCGTTGGCGATCCACCAATAATGGCAGTGTCTCCGATACAAATGCTTGTGTCTGATCCCGCATCAAAGGGGAAGCTCAACACCGTTACAGCGATATCGATAGGGTCGCCAGGACAACCAAATTCGCTACTAGCCCTTACTTGAACTGTTCCTCCAGGTCCATTTCCCCAGTCGACATTTATAGAGTTGGTATTACCACCTGCAACTTGGGTTCCGCCAATAATGGTCCATTGATAATTGGCACCAGCGATAGAATCTGTAGTGTAACTAACTGCTTGTTCTCCTGCACATACTGAGCTCGGGCCAGTGATATTATTGGGTCCAGCAAAGTTGTTCACCGATATGCGATAGACGGCAGCTGCCTCTCTTGGGTAACACCCATTGTCTTTAACAGTTGCAGTAAATTGATAAGGAAGTCCTCGGCCTTGATTACATCCTGTATTCCAACAAAATTCACTCGTTGCGGTACTGTCGCCAAATTGAAATGCAGAAATAGTTGCTGCTGGATTAGTAAGTGAATTGTTGAAAATTGAACCTGTAATCGTGCTGTTGAAATTGAGACTATCTCCATCAGGGTCAAAAAAGACCAAATCAAAGCATAGAGAATCACCTTCTTCAACAACATGTGTTGTTTGGCCACTTGAGCCAATGTTGGAGAGTTTTGGGGATTGATTGACGGGGCAATTTACCAAGGCTTGGAACTGATAGTGTCTTCTCGAAAGTCCCACTAAGTTTCCATTGGCATTTAGTTCTTTGATTTGTACCGTGACTCCAAATGAGCCGGCAGTTGGGGTGAAATATTCCGTGTATCCGGTAAATCCATTAATGAAGGCATATCCACCCGGACCAAAGGGAACAGTTTCGCTATAATTGGCAAAATATGGAACCAAAGAAGGAGGCCATGAATAAGTTGCAGGTGGATTAAATCCGGCATTTTGAGCAAGCCCATCATAGGGTCTTTCGAAGCTAAAAAGCAGTTGATTTCCATCAGGGTCAGTTGCTGTATTTAATATTGGAGTGGTATCTCCAACGCAAATAAAGGGCACACTTAAGTCGGTAAACTGTGGTGAGCTATTACCGGTTAAAGGGCCAGATGTCCAAGCGTGGTAAACAATACCTGTTCCACCAGAGGAAGGCGGTTGAGGGCTTGGAATATTGGTTAAGACATTACGGCAGCACTTGTCGAATATAAAATGATAGCCTTGAAAGGTGATTGGAAGATCAACAGTCCCTTGATATTTCACTTCATAAACACAAACCGAAGCGGGGGGTGAAGGGCAGGTACTCGGAAGGCTTATTTCAATACGCGAAGAATCAAAAAGCGAAAGGTTTGCAGTAAAGGATAATGATAAAGTGGAGGAAGTGTCAAATCCTTCATAAACTCCTAAAACTTGTGTTCCTAGTGGGAAATTTCCACCTGGCTGAGTAAACCAAAATTGCGAACCACAATCTTGATAGGTAGTTAGGGTTAGGCGATAAGTGAATAAACCATCTCCATCTGGGTCTCCAAGAAACTCGTAAGAGATATTGCCTCCCACATCATGGGTAGCATAGACATTCACCTTTAGACTTAAAAGTGCGAAGGCCAGAAGTAGGAGTTTGGTTAGTTTACTCAATGTTCAACTTTTGCACTCCAAGGAAATTTTCAGACTGTAGTCTGATTAAATAGATGCCAGTAGGAAGTTCGTGTAGATTTAGAACTATTCTATTTCCTTCATTTGAACTATAAGACTCTTTGAGATAAGATCGTCCCGCAAGGTCAATTACCTCGATGAGCTTAGCCCCTCTAATATTGCTAAGTTCAAGGTTCACTCTTCCATTGCTTGGATTAGGGTAAAGTTTCATTCCTCCTTTGGATTCCCATACTTCAATGCCTTCCGGTGCACAAAAGCCTTTGTTTACATGGATGAACAGATTCTTCGTCAGGGTATCGCTTCCAAGGCTATTGCTTACAATTAAGCTTACCGTGTATTTTCCTTGTTGAGGGTAAAAGTGCAGTGGGTTCTTTTGTGTAGAGTTTGCCCCGTCGCCAAAATCCCAGAACCAAGAACTCGGTTGGTCTACGCTCAAGTCGATAAAGTTTACAAAGCCCTTGCATGATTCAACCGAATCAGCACTAAAGATTGCAGTCGGTTTGCTTGGGTTCTTCGAACAAACCCATTGAGCATCAAAACCTGTCGATTCTGCGCTTCCGTCTGAATACTGAACTAGAGTCAAGCTTCCGCTGCTGCCGATAATTTTACTTCCGCTACTTAAAGAAGTACCGGTGTAAAGCCCTATTAATGGACTATTTGTATCGGGTCCATTGAATATTTTCAAGTAATCTCCTGATGCAAAGGAAAAGGAGTTAAAGATGAGTTCTACTGACGAAGAGTTAGAAGGGGTTATGCTAATTCTCCCAAAAGTATTGGCTGCATAATCCGACTTTCCACCACTATCGAATATTCTTCCAGCGCAACTGCTCAAATCGACTCCGGTGCTATTGCTAGGGATATTTGTAGAACTACATACTTGTGGATCCACCACAATGTAGTTGGCTTTAGTGCTTGTGTCGCTAACTCCACTTTTGAAGGCAACCAAACGAACCGTATAGCTACCAGCACTGCTATAAGTATGGGAAGGGTTCTGTTGACTACTTGTTGTTCCATCTCCGAAGTTCCAAAGCCATGAGTTTGGATTGTTGGAGCTCAAATCACTAAACTGTATGTTTCCAGTGCAACTAATTGTTGAATCTGAAGCAAAATCGGCAACTATTGCATTAGGGTTGTTGCTAATGTTTACGCTATAGTCTTCAACTTGTCCGAAGGTAACATCAGCACAAGGGCCAACATTTGCTCCTACAAAGTCAGAAGAAATTCTCATCCTTAAGGCTTTTCCGGTGACAGCATTACTGGGAATGGTGATCGAATCAACGTGGAATGAATTATTCAAGCTTGTCATCAATAGTTCATTAGAACCAAAACTGCCGTCGTCGTTCAAATCGATCCAAACTTTAACATCTTCATTGTTGTTCGTTCCAGTTCTTACTTCTAATGCATAAGGTTGCTGTTTAAGTAAAGTGGTATTTTTCTCACAGCTAAAATCCTCATAACCAACTTCTCCACCGGCAGAACTGTTGCTCATGGTGTTTAAGGAAACACTGTAAATACCATAGTCGCTAATATGACTTTGGGTTCCAACTTGACAAGCAGATTTGCTTAAATTATTTCCATTAACATTGATGAAATTGAACTTAGTTACTGAGTTAGAGCCAAATGAATTTGTTACCGTAAGTTTCACGGTGTAGCTACCATTAGAGGAATAGGTATGCTGCGGATTTTGCTGATTACTCGTGCTGTTGTCGCCAAAATCCCATGACCAAGCAGTTGGTACAAAAGAGCTTTTGTCTTGAAAATTCACAATACCATCACAACTGTTTTGGATATCACTATCAAAATTTGCAATTGGTGCATTGGTGTTCGGAGAGATGATTAAACTTCTATCCTCGATTTGTCCGTTATTGAGATTTGTGCAAGCATCGAAATTGTTGTTCAATGGAGCAGTTAAGCTATAGACTCCTGATATTCTGATTCTGAGTGGAGTATTTAAAATCGCAGTTTGAGGCACTGTGATAGAGCCAGTCCCTACAGTTTGATTATTCACATTCAGTACTAATTCATTGTTGTTGCTCAAAAAACCATCACCATTCCAATCAATCCAGATTCTATAATTCTGTTGAGCTGCTGCAGTTCCTTTGAGTGAAACTAAATAGGTTTGACCTTGAATAAGTCCTATCGAATTACACGAAAGATCTTCGTAACCGGAGCTTTGCGCATCAGCCGAGGAGTAACTGCTTCCGGCAATATCAAACTGAGTAATTCCAAATCCAGCAACACTTGCGCTTCCTGATGGAGTGCAATTAGCATTAACTGGCCCACCCGCAGCACTGATGCTCATGTAGTTGGTTTTAGTTTCAGAATCAGAGCCGATACTATTAGTAACAGTTAGGCTCACTGTGTAATTGCCCTGACTTGAATAGCTATGGCTTGGGTTTTCCATAGTGCTAGAATTTCCATCTCCAAAATTCCAACTAAAGCTAGCACCATAACCTGTGCTCGTATTTTCGAATTGAATCGGACAATTGATTCCTGAATTTGTTGAACCGGTCGCAAAATTTGCAATCGGTGCATAACGGATGGATTGAATCAAAGTGTAATCCTCTGTTTCGCCAAAGGATACTGTGCTACAGGCATCGGTAGAGGAGAAAGGAGATGAACGCCTGCTTCTAACACGCATTGTTGCATTGCCCGGCTTAATTCCTCGTGGGCTGAAGATGGTTCCACTAGCACTAACAAGAGCAATTTGAGTGCTGTAGACAAATTCGCCCGCATCATTAAAATCAAGGTCTCTATTCCAATCTACCCAAATCGCATAATACTGGGCCCTGTTTCCAGAGGCTACGGTGAAAGTGTAGCTGCTATCTTCCGTAATGGACGCAGAAATGTTCGTGTTCCAATAGGAAGCACCTGGATTCCATGGAAAGCCACAGTTTGTTCCTCGAGTATTTTGATTGCTAATTAAGCCTGATCCAAAATCAAAATCGTCGATAAAGTCTCCACGAGCACAATTAGCACTTGGCTGACATACTTGTGATTGAATTAAAAAGGGGCTAAGGAGCAGGGAGAAAAATAGTGCGAGGCGCATGCTTTTATTTTAAGCAGCAAATATATTATTTATCGTGGCTGAAGTGCGTGTCGCTTAGTTGAAGGTAGTCTTAACTTAGATGAACTTAATTAAGCCTTGCTTCTTCGTTTTTTTTCTGCTATAACTAATTGCAACTCTTTACCCATTTGGCCTGCGATTGCTGTGTTTTCTTCAGCACGGCGAATGAGGTAAGGTACGGTATCTCGAACAGGCCCGTATGGCAGATATTTACTTACATTATATCCGTTGGAGCTCAGATTATAGCTAATGTTATCACTCATGCCAAAAAGCTGAGAGAAGTATATGTGAGGGTGTGATCTTTCTAATCCTTTTTCCTCCATTAATTCAGTCAGGTATAAACAAGAATTTTCATTATGTGTCCCAGCACACAACTCAACATGCTCAATATTATCTACCACAAGCTTTAAACAAGCGTTATAATCTTTGTCGGTGTTTTCCTTGCTTGATTGAATTGGACTTGGATAATTTCTGTCTAGAGCACGTTCCTTTTCTTTCTCCATGTAGGCACCACGAACCAATTTGATTCCAAGGATGAACGATTCCTTTTTAGCGGCAGCTATCAAGCTTTCGGAATAGGCCAAGCGATCATGGCGGTAGAGTTGAGCAGTGGTGTAAACTATTGCGCGTTTTTTATTGAAAGCTCTGATCATTTCTTCTGCCAGATGATCAATAGCACCTTGGATCCATGAATCTTCGGCATCAATATATATCCGAACATCTAAATCGAAGGCCTTTTGACATATTTCTTCTACTCTTTGTTTCACACGAGCCCATTCTTCCTTTTCGGTAGCACTCAGATCATCAGGATGCTCGGTTAATTTCTCTAAAAGATCAAAACGCGCTATCCCGGTAATTTTCATGCAGGCAGTAGGGTCTTTTGAAAAGCGTTTTGCATTGTCGATTAGCCTTAGAAGTTCAGACTTTGTATTGTCAAACGCTTTTTCACTATTCTGACCTTCGATGCTGTAATCCAGAATAGCTTCAACATTATTTTTTCGCAGCATGGCTACAGAAGCTTGAGAAGCTTCTAAACTTTCACCACCACAGAATTGACGAAAAATTGTGGCCTTGATTATCCCTGAAATTGGAAGGTGGAGTTTTAGAGCAAGTAGTGTTAAGCTGGAAAAAAGCTTCACCAACCAGGGTTGGCCCATGAGCTTCAGTATAAATATGGTGAAGCGCAGTTCCTTATTGCTCTTGTGTTTAAAGGCAAGTTCGGTATTTTCAAAAGACAGTTTGTCGTTCATCCTTCGATTAAATTCAGTGGTCGAAAATACGATACTTCCACTGAAACATACTTATTCTCCTATCGTAAATCTTAGGGTGTTCAAAATCAGCTTGTTTCTAGCGCTATTCATTTGCTTACAATCTTGCAAAAAGCCAGAAGTTAAAGAGTATTCATGTCCTGGCTATCAGTATTTGGATACTTTGAATTTATATCTGGAATACCCTAGTGACCTGAACATCGTTAAGCAAGCGGAATCTCAAATTGTCATTTTACACTACCTAAATAATTATGCGGATAGTATGGTGTGGTCTGATGGAAGCTCAATGTCCACAAAGGTTCTGACTGATGATGTCTATAGTTTGAAACAATTTTGGAAAGGAGAGACTAAAGACAATAAATATTTTGAGAGGGATTTGCAGTTTTCAGTGGAAACTTGTGATGATTGTTTGATGTTTCCTGAAATAGTTACGGCAAATTGGGATGGAATAAACGACCGCTTTCAACCCATTGGGAATTATTGTTCCTATCAACTGAAGGTTGAAGGGAAACTGGGTATAGCCCCAGATACGAAGCAAGCAAATTGGGAGCAAGAGGTTCCCGAGGGGGATTATTTCTATTTCTGCAAAGTGCAGTTCGAGACTGGAAAGACTAAAAGTTTCACTGGGAGTTTTGTCCTAATCCAAGACTCATTTTAAGCGCAAATTCAGCACTACTCCTGACAATACAAGAGCAATCCCTAAGAAGGTCATGAGGCCAAATTCGACCCCAAAAATGAAGAAGTCCATTCCCAAGGCAAAGAAGATTCCTATGTATTTCAAGCTAGCGATTTTACTTGCCTTATCTGATTGCCAAGCTCTTGTCATGTATACTTGAGCTACTTGAGTAAATGCTCCCATTAGAAGCAAGATGAGCCAATCCCAACCCACTGGACTAACCCAATTAAAGGCACTCAGAATTCCCATTGCTGGAATAGCAACTAGTGGAAAATACATCACTATAACCACGGGGTGGTCACTTCCTTTTAAAAGCCGAATCATATTATAAGCCAAACCAGCGAACATGGCTGAAATGATTCCGAGAATCAAATAGAGGTAGGTTACATTTTCATCGAAGCCTTTTATGACGGCGATCCCTGCTAACGCTAAAGCAAAAAACAACCATTGAATCGGCTTCAGAGGTTCCTTAAGAATCCATATGGCGAACATTGCCGTAAATACCGGTGATAAGTATTGAATAGTTGTGGCCGTGGATATAGGAAGTTTTTGAAGCGTATAGAAAAAGAGACTAAGCGCAATTGTACCAAATACCCCTCTCAGGAGTAATACTTTACGATTGTTACCAAGAGGATTTATTCGAACTTGTTTTAGGTATACCCAAGAGGCAATTACCGAAACGATTGAACGGAATAGTACAAGCTCAGTCACGGGAAGGTGAGTGAGGAACTTTACACAGAGCTGCATAAGCGAAAAGCCTGCAGCAGAGATAAGCATGTATTTAACTCCTTTGTTCAGGCCGCGAAGATACACTCAGATCAACACAAAGGGCCCTGCACATGCTATTTCAATTGCAAACGTTTTTATGGGTCTCGCTAAATAAAATGGTCCAAGTAGTTTGATTTTTGCAATTCTTTTCCTCAACGTAAATACATTACGTTCTGCCTCCGTTTCTTCGTCATGTTCTTAATTGATAAGCACTAAAAGCAAAAGACATGAATACACTTACACAAAACAACTTCAAAGCAACGCCTCGCCCAATTCAATTTAATATTCACGCATGGGATACCTTAAAAAAGTACGCGACCCGAATATGGTCATCTTACAGTGCGGGAGTAGAGTGGAAAGAGGAAATTTCTATTACATGTAAGGAGTTTTTCGAAATGCTTAAAGACGAACATGGAAATTTGATTGTCGACTCAAAGCTTTTAAACTGGGTGCCAAATCATAGGATAAATACTTGGTACAGAGATTTGAAATCTAAAGCCAACTTAAATTACAAACTGGGTGATTATAGAGCTGCTTCTGCTCTTTTTGAGCAAATGCTCTTGATAAAGTCTAGTGACTATTTCGCATTGTGTATGGCTGCTTCATGTGCAGTTAAATTGAGAGAATATCAGCGTGCATTTCAACTCTTGAATTCTGCAATTTTGAAATTCCCTTTATTTGATCGCGCCTTTTTGATCAGAGCGGAATTGTTCTCTCTAAGAGATGAAGATGAATGTGCATTAAAAGATTTGAATCGATCGCTGAATCTTCGTCCATCAAATACAGAAGCGAGATTGAAGCGTGCTATGATTTTCAAGAGTTTGGGCTCACTTAACCTCGCTATTAGAGATCTCGATCAATTAATTGAACAAGAATCTGAGGCGATAGCTCCCTTATTCGAAAAGGCGATAATCATGGAAGATCTAGACGACTTAGCAAGTGCGTATTCTCTTTACAAGCGTGCTTTGACAATCGATCCTTTTCAGAAGGAAGTGCTTTTTAGAAAAGCTCAAATCTGCGTTAAACTTAAACAAAACATGAAAAAGGCAAAAGAAGACTTGCTCTTGGCTAGAGATCTAGGTCATGCTAAAGCAGAAGAGCTTTTCCTAAATCAGTTTGTAAACATCGAAAAACTTGGATTGGCAATGAAGTAGACTTATTCCTTCTCCCGGATAAGCGTTACCCAGCCGCTGTATTTCAGTTCTTCAGAACCTGGTGCGGCGGCTTTTGCTTTGATAGCATAAAAGTAAACTCCATCTTCCATCAATGCGCCATCCCAGAAAGGATCGAATGGATAGTTAATTTCATAAACCTTTTGTCCCCAACGATTATAGATATAACCTTCTAGGTACTCTAAACCTTTCATCTGATTTTCATCCAACCATCGGTCATTAATGCCATCTCCAGGCCTACCAATTGCAGAAGGGGTAAATACGTTAGGAATATCCAGTTCAAAGAAGTTGTCTAAAAGGAAGTTATTGCTGATTGTATCGAAACAAGCCTTATCACTTTCTACATACAGTTCAATGAGATAGCGAGCAGCGGCTAAGTCATCTGTACTTCCGTCAAACTCCAAACTAGCATCTTTTGAGCTGAATATGTGCAATGGATTGTTGGTTCTATTAGGAAGAACGATGAACTGTTCGCTCACTGGATCCACTGAATACTTCCAAATTTTCCATTCGAACTTTGTAAGGTTTATACCTGGACTTGAAGCTTCACTCGTATTGATGAAGTTCATTTCTACCGGAATAAATCCTTCTTCTGGATTTAATTGAAAGCTCGCCGTTGGATTCGGATTAATGAATACATTAAATGAAGTCGCTACACTAATACAACCCAAAGAATCAATCTGGCGAACGAAAAGGTTTAAGTCTTGGGCAGAAGCTCCGTAGGTAGCCACGGGACCTGTTGCAAAGGTGTCAGCTAGGCTTGTAGTGTTTACATTTTCAAACCAAAGTATCTGAAAAGAAGTGGCTGCTGTAGCTCTTAAGTTTTGGATTAACTCTCCTTCACAAAACTCATAATCATCTGGTGCAGCTGGAGCTGGTGGGGTTTGAGAAAACCTAATATCTAAAGTGTCAGTATTAGAACAAACCTTAGATCCAGCAATCGTATCAGAAATAGTGTAATAAATAGGGTAGGAGCCAAAGCCAAGAGTTCGCACAATTACTGAAGGAGTGAATACAGCTTGATTGGTGAATGGCATCCAAGGAGGACTTCCTGCAGCGCCCCAAACACCCCCGACTGGACTTGCAGTGAGGCTAACAGGAGTGCTATTAGAACCACTGCCATCATCACAAAAAGGTCCGGGGTTATCAATCAAAACAGAAGGTAATCCCACAACTTCAATTCCTCTGCTATTTGCATTTCCGCAAAAGCCTGTACTATCAACCTCAACAATGTGAATCCCTACTCCAGCAACAGATGGAACAAATAAACCAGGCTGTGCTTGAATTACACCTGGGCCAACCCAATTTCCTCCGCTATCAACGGCCATCAAGTTAAGGGTGTCTTCATTTAAGCAATAAGGGCCTTGAGTAATGAAAGTAGCATTAAACTGATTCACAATTATTACAGGAATCGTAGTGTCATTAAAGCAACCGTTGTATGCTACGTAGGTTACGGGAAGCGTATCAGGCGCATTAACTATTGGCGCCGTAGCATTCAAATTATTCGTACTAGAATCAACCAATCCTAAAACGCTGCTCTTGAAATAGCCTCTTATGTGAACAGCATTGGTGTCAAGAATATTTAGAGAGTCTGCTTCACAAAATGGCCCTTGAGTAAAGCTAGGGTCTGGTAATCCAACAACACTTACCACGATGCTATCCTCAGCAGCACAAGCATCACCAATGATCTCATATTTTACAGTATGGTTTCCTAAGCCGACAAGGGATGGATCAAAATGTCCAAGTGAATCGTTTATGATTCCAGGACCTGACCAAAATCCACCATTTGGTCGAGCTAAAATATCATAAGGAGTAGGAGCTGTAAGCGTATCAAATGCCGAAGTGATGCAAATTGGATCACGAGGGAAAGGCGTCGCATTGTATTGGGTTACAACATTAAGCTCAACAGAAGCCGTATCAACACATACGCCTAAACTATCTTTTACAATAACACTATAAGTACTCGCGGTGCTTGTAGTAACTGAGGCTGATGGATTTTTAATATTCGTTGCACCAGTAAATCCTCTATTAGCACTAGGTTCCCAGCTGAAAGTGTAAGCTGCAGGGTTTACTCCTTGACACTGCTCAAATCGGATGTTTGGTAAGAAGGACATGGGTAAATTAGGAGCTTGATTTAATAAGTTACATGCAGATCCGGTAAATGCGTTGATGAGCATGGTAGCAGGATAAGTGGTAGCGGTGTATGTACATCGAATGTTTTGAGTTCTTGGTGGGAATTGACCACTATTATCAAAGCACAACTCAATAATTATGTTGGAAACCCCATCCCAATTGTAGCCAATGTCAAAAGAATGCATATTCCAGCCAGATGCAACAGTCACTAATTTAGGGCTGAAAACTTCAGTTAAACCTAACTGCCAGATGCCATTTGCAGTATCATTTGAAGTACAGCCAATTTTAATGGTGTAGTTGTCGTAGTCTCTTGAAGCCAAACCTAAACTACTGGCAAAAAAACCAAGAGAGTTAATGGTTCCAGGCACTAAACCGGCAGCTTGAAGATCGGCTCTTCTATACAGGAATTGTTGTCTAACACTATTGAAAGCACCTCCATAAGGAATTGGTCTGCTTCTTCCAGCTGTTGGATTAGACTGTGTTCCAGTTCCAATCTCAATCGTATCAAGGAAGCCTTGACAAGGTCTTAATTCAGGTCCGCATGAACTGTAACTAAGATTGCCCAGATCCACATCAAAATTCACCACATCAGCAATACAAATCAAGGTATCATCTGCTAGTGCTTGAATGTTTTGAGGGAATGGGTTAGCTACTCGAATATTAATCGTGTCAAATTTCGCACATCCGGCAAGGGAGCTAACCTGAGCCACAAAATTTGTGCTCACAGGCAGTGAGGTGATTGTAGGATTTTGAAGCGTGTCGTCATTTAAGAATTGAGATGGGCTCCATAAGTATGAATAATTGAATGTGGGCTCATTTGGAGTGACATTTAGCTGTTTACTTACAAGCTCGCAAACGGTATCATCAGCACTTCCACTAAGTTCAAAATTAGGAGCCACAACTACTGTAATCGTATCTCTGTTTTTGCATGTAGAGCTGAGGTCAGAGCTTACAACGTAGGTAGTGGTAGCGTTCGGAGTGGCCTCTACGTTTTGGCAGGTGTCACAGTCGAAATTAGTACCTACTACTATACCAGAACCTCCTGGAAGGGCGCTCCAATTAAACTGAGTTCCTCCAAATACATTAATGTTCGCAGCTTGGGTTCCTTGACACAAACTTATGTCTGGTCCTGCAAAAGTACTTGGGATAATACTGATGTCGTAGGTCGAATAGAAGAGTCCGGGAATTGGACAAGCACCATCATTTGCTTCAATGTAAAAAGAGTAGAAGTTCCCTGGAGTTGGCACAGCAGACCAAGAAACAGTGGCAACCGCACTGTCTCCGAAGGTTTGAAAAGTGAAGCTCGAATTCGGTAGTATTTTCTCAAGATTAGAACTCAACAACAAGGTGTCAAGAGTATCAGGATCAGTTATGGTTACGTTAAATTGGAAGTTCTCACCAACACAAATTTCAATTGAATTACTATCGATAACCGCACCATTTCCAATGAGGTTTTCAATGTTTCCGACAGGGTCTGGTTGTTGATTTGAACATGTCTGCACAACAAAAAGAATGTCACGCATGATGCTTCCTTTGAGCTGACCAGTAGCACGGTCATATTCTTTAACCTGAACAACCAATACGAAGTTCCCGACCAAAGCTGGAGTGAATCTCACTTTGCCATTGGTGCTGTCTATGGTAGCTCCTACTAGTGGTTCAGTGCAACTATATGGGCTTCTAAATACATTTGGGTTGGTTAGGTTGTTTGAAAAGCCACAGATGAAACTATAAGTAAGGCTGTCGCCTTCTGGCTCTGTAACTCCAAAATTGTAGACAACAGGCTGACCTGCGCATACATAAGGAATGGGTTGAGCAGAAAAAACTGGAGAAGAATTGCAAGGAAAGCTCTGCGAATTAAGCTCTGCAAGAACTGTTGATCGACCAACTCCTGGAAAACCACCAGCTAAGTTTTGATTTACATTTCGAGCTGGTGGCGCCGTGTAAACCAAATTCCAAGTATTACATTGTGGGCTGAGAACTAGTGTAGCAATAAACACATACTGCTCCATTCCTGGAAAGGGGTTGCTTCTATCCTTACATTGACTCTGAGCTAAATTACGCGGACAAAGCTGAGAAACTTCCAATGCACCATTCGCAGGATTTGGAAATACGGAGTCACCATTCAAAACAAAGGGTGCAACTTGCAATGTCATTGGGGTGTTGAAATTGGCTCCACAAGAGCTCGAAGCATTAACCCTTGCAGTTTGAGGAGCTGGAATTCCATTACAATCTCTAAACAGGTTTAAGGTAAGTTCGAAAGTGTCGCCCCCTAGGCACTTGTATGTCAAATCTGTACCTGCAATATGCGATGCTCTGGCAGGAATGCCAAATACTAGCAGGAAGCTAAAAAAAGTGATGATATGACGCAAGGTTTGTTTCATGCTTTGAAGCATAGACGTTCAATCTAGCCAAAGGTTGCCGCGAAGATAACCCAATGTGTATAATTCCCTTGTGTTTCATAGCTAATTTCCTAACAACGAAACTTTTAAAATGTGAATGGAAGTATCTCAATTATGGTCAAATTCAGTCCAGTTTAAATTAATTTTGAGCAGTGTCGAAAATGCATGAAATACTTAAGTCTTATTGGGGTTACTCTGAGTTCAGACCTCTTCAGGAAGAGATTATTCAGTCGGCATTAGATGATTATGACAGCCTCGCTTTGTTGCCAACCGGCGGAGGCAAGTCAATTTGCTATCAAGTTCCGGCACTTGTTCAAGACGGCCTATGCTTGGTGGTTTCGCCACTTATTGCCTTGATGAAAGATCAGGTAAACGACCTGCGCAAAAAGGGTATTAAGGCAAGTGCGCTTATTTCGGGCATGAGAAATTCAGAAGTGGATGCCATTTTGGACAATTGTATCTACAGTGATATCAAGTTTCTTTATTTATCACCAGAAAGGCTAAAAAGTGATTTAGTTCAGGATCGATTGAAGCAAATGAAACTCAATTTGATTGCCATAGATGAGGCTCATTGTATCTCCCAATGGGGTTATGATTTTCGTCCGAGCTATTTGGAATTAAAAGAAATAAGAAAGCTCTTACCAGATACTCCAATTCTTGCATTGACCGCTACGGCCACTCCAGAAGTGGTTATAGATATTCAGAAACAGTTAGCATTCGAGAAAGAAAGAGTTTTTAAAGCCTCATTCTTGCGCTCCAATTTGGCCTATATGGTTTTTGAGGAAGAAGATAAATTGAACAAACTAAAGCTGATGCTGACAAAGAATCAGGGTTCAGCGATCGTTTATATGAGGAGCAGGAAAGCTTGTGAAAGCTTAAGTGCTCAAATTCAAAAGATGGGCTTTTCTTGCACCTATTACCATGCGGGCTTAAACATGGAGATTCGACAAAAGCGCCAAGAAATGTGGAGCCGATCTGAAAAGCGTGTCATCGTAGCGACCAATGCTTTTGGGATGGGAATCGACAAGCCAGACGTTAGATTGGTAGTTCATCTCGATATTCCAGAATCACCAGAAGCATACTTTCAGGAGGCGGGAAGAGCAGGCAGAGATGGAAATAAGTCCTTTTCGGTTTTGCTATACGACAAGGCTGATATCGATAAGCTAAAGGATCGTTTTTTACAACAGTTCCCTCCAATTAAAGAGGTGAAAAGGGCCTACTCCGGACTAGCTAATTACCTACAACTTGCCGTGGGTAGCGCCTTGGATCAAGAATATGATTTTGATTTAAATGAATTTGCTTCACGCTTTAATCTTAATGCTTACAATCTAACGCAGTGTTTCAAAATACTTGAACTGGCTGGTTTACTGCAGTTCGAACAAGATTCTTTTTTGGCTTCACGAGTTCAGATTGTCTGTAATAAATCAGATTTATATCACTACGAATTAGAACATGAGAGAGAATCCAAGGTGATTAAAACACTCATGCGATCCAATATTGGAGTTTTAGATTCTTATGTGAAAATTAATGAGGCTCAAATCGCTAAAAGACTTGATGAAAAAGTTGAATATGTGCGCAAAGTTTTGGAGCAATTGGATCAATTAGGGATATGTTCCTACTTGCCTCATAGTTCCAAGCCAAAAGTCACCTATTTAAGGGAGAGACAAGCGGAAGATAAAATTGGAATACCTAAAGAAGCATACCGTTTTAGGAAAGAGACCATGAAAAAAAAGCTGATGGCCATGGTCGATTTTGTGAAGTCTGATTCCATTTGTCGCACCCGCTTTTTACTTGATTACTTTGGGGAGAAAGACGCATCTGATTGCAAGGTCTGTGATGTTTGCCTAGCAAAGGCAAAGCAGAATGAAAGTCCAAAAGTTTTGAAACAGAAACTTAAAGACTTCTTGGTTGAAGAGAAATCTTTGAATCAACTGGAGCTTCTCCTTGACGATCAGCGCACTAAATTGTTAGATACGCTGAGAGAAATGATTGATGAGGGCGAAGTTCAGTTTGAATCAGATAAATACCTCCTGAACATTTCCGCGAAAAATTGACTTTATTTGACTCATGGCAAACTTGAATATCCCAAAACACATTCAAAATTTAAAAACCTACAAGCCAGGTAAAGCCATCGACGAATTGATTGAGGAATATGACCTGACTGAAACGGCAGTTCTGTGGAATAATGAAAATAATCTAGGTCCTTCTCCTAGGGCTCTTGAAGCAATTAGCCAAGAGCTTAAAACCTCCCACCTTTATCCAGACCCTTCAGCTTCAAAACTCAGAGCAACAATTGCCGCAAAGGAATCCATTGATCCTGATCAAGTGGTGGTAGGTAATGGGTCAGAAGCAATTTTAGGGAACATTTTCCAAGGCTTTTTTGAGGCTGAAGATGAATTACTTACTTCCGAAGGCACCTTCGTAGCGGTGTATATCTGGGCAATGTCGCATAATCGAAATATAAGAACGATAGCGCTCAAGGCTGACTATTCCTATGACCTCGATGCGATTGCCAATGCGATTAGTGATAAAACCAAGGTGATCTACATCGCAAATCCGAATAACCCTACGGGGACGATGATTACTCGATCGGAATTTGAAGCTTTTATGGCAAAAGTGCCAGAGCATGTATTGGTTGTTTCAGATGAGGCCTACTACGAATACGCCATAGATCTTAGCAGTGAGTTTGCAGACACTGTTAGGCTTCCTTACCCGAACCTTATCACATTAAGAACCTTTAGTAAGGCCTTTGGAATTGCTTCAATACGGATCGGTTATGCCATTGGTCCTTTGGATATAATTGAAACCTTGGCTAAGGTTAAAATGACCTTTGAGCCTTCAAATTTGGCCCAAGCTGCAGGAATTGGAGCTTTGAGTGATGATAAATACTTGGAGCAAACAATGGCTATAAATCGAAATGGCCTAAAAAAGTTTTACGGATTGTTTGATGACTTGGGAATTAGCTATGTCAAGTCCTTTGCGAATTTTGTAATGATCGATCTTGCCAATGAAGAACGGGTCCAAGAATTAGCCGAAAAGCTAAAACGTGAAGGCGTTTTTGTGCGTCCACTGAAAGCCTTTGGTTTGCCTCACTGCCTGAGGGTTTCCGTAGGTCTAGACCAAGAAAACGAATTATTCTTAAAAGCTTTTCGGAAGTGCTATTAAGCCCTTCTAGGTTTAAGTGACCTGCTGTTTCCAGCTCTATCCAAAATTAGCCTCTGATTCCATTGTTCTCCGTGGCTATCTTGATATCCCAAGTTTAGCTCAAACTGATATCCTTTCAGTTTCACACCACGTTCATTTAAGTCGAAATAGATACTAATTGGTTTACTGCTGTGATAAGAACGGCTTTTTATAGCCGCAACATCATGCAATTCGCCATATTTATTTGATCCTGGTTCCATTCTCGTGAAGCGAATGCCATCTTCTTGCGCTTTAAATGCGATGTGAAAGAATCGATTTCCATTTGAGATTTTCTCCAATACTATTGCGGTGCGCTCTGGTTCGTAACTATCCTCGGCTTCCTGGTCGACAGCAATTTCTTCACTTTCATGAAGCGGCTCTATTGAATCTTTTGCGGCAACCATAAATTCAGCTTTTTCTCCTTTGTTTTTCCTGCGCTTGCGAATCATTATAAATACAAGTATTAGAACAAAGAGTAATCCGCCAGTACCTGCAATGAGCACCATATTTTCTTGAAGCATTTCCATAATTATCGGTTTTAGGTTCCTGCTAAGTTATACAGCAATCATTACAAATCCAAGAATCTACCGTTACCGAATATGTAAAGTTTTGGATACTGATAACGAGATTATTAACTTTGAACGGAACTGAAACAAAATCTTATGAAAAAAGTCTACTTAATAAAATCTATTTATGCAAGTGCAGCCTTGCTTTTGAGCACTGCACTCACAGCTCAAGTTAGCATCCCAGCGGACTCAGCAAATTATGTTATTGGAAACGACACCAAGGTGAACGTAATTGATAACGCATCTTCATTTTCTGCAGGTTCGGGAGGAGCAGGATTGGTTTGGGATTTTAGCGGCCTTGCTGCAGGAACTGAGCGCACTTTAAGTGTTGAACAAGTACAATCAGGAGGATTAAATCCCGACCCTGTTAGCGCTGCTTTAAAAGTTGTCATTAGTAAAGGACTTCTTAACGATGTCTATTATTACGACCCATCTTCTTCTGGCCTTGGTTATGCGGGGCAACAGTATGGAATTAATGTATTGAACTATGCCGGTGAAGGTGCTGTCCAGTGGACCTATCCTATCACTTATCTTGACTCAAGTACGGTAAACGTTTCGAAAACTTATTCTACTGGATTTGGTCCAACTTCTGTTGATCACGATATTTCTGGTCAGGTTACCAGTGTGGTTGATGCCTACGGACGAATTAAGATGCCATATGGTGATGTATATGACGTTTTAAGAATTAAGATTACAGAGTTAATTACTGATACTGCTGATGTCCCGGTAATTGGTAATCAGGTTTATAACCATGATAACATCATGTACGAATGGAGAGTTGCCTCGAATCAGCACATGATTTTGCGATATGCACGTAAGAAGGAAGGTAGTACGACTACAAGACCACTTTATTATCAAGTAGCTGATAGCGTTGAACTTCAGCCAGCACCTTCTAGTGTATTAATGCAGATGCCTGATTTACCTGAATTGATGATTTCCCCAAACCCAGCGAATGACAAAATTTCTTTGAGTTTTGATGTGTTATCAAACGAGCAGATCGAAGGATTAAAAGTCTTGGATTTGAGTGGGAGAGTAGCAAGTAATTTGGACATCAGAGACTACAGATCTAATGTTTATTTAGAGTCTTATGATGTGTCTAATTTAAGGGCTGGAAATTATATTCTTCAAGTAAAAACAGATCAAAGAAATATTCAGAAAAGATTCGTTGTAAAATAGACTCATTGGATGCATTTTTCTAAGATATTTGGAGGGTGCATTCAATAGAACCATTTTATAGCTGGAGAGAATTGTATGTGGCTGCTGATGATCAGCAGTCACCTTTTTTTGGTACCGAATATTCTGAATTCGAATTTAATCAAAGTATATACGATCATCTCATTCATCCTCAGTGGGATAACTTCGGTTCACAAACCCTTTTTCTTAAGGTTTTATACGCTGATTACGAGCAATCATTTTGTATTATTGAAATGATTGGTGAGTGGAATGACACCCTCTATAATGATATTTCAATACTCAAAAGAAACCTGATTGATGAGCTGATTTACTCAGGCATAAACAAGTTTATTATCATCGGTGAAAATGTGCTCAATTTTCATGCTTCTGACGACTCTTATTATGAAGAGTGGTTCGACGATGTTGAAGATGGTTGGATCGCTCTTTTAAACTTCAGAAGCCATGTGCTCGATGAGTTTGTTACTGAAGGTATCCACCAGTACTTTTTATATGGTGGCAGCATGGAGGAAATTCGCTGGAGAACCTTACTTCCCAATCAGCTTTTTGAAGGGGTAGAAAGTTTAGTTGAAAACCGATTGGGCTTTAAGGAGATTTAGTCTCTTGCTCCCAGAGTTGTTTATTGATTGCAACACCATCCTTGAAGTAGTATACGCCACCCCATTCGTGCTCTACCCTTAGGTATTCGTAGCCTAAATTCTCAACTACTATAATTCGCCGAACGATGCTCTTTCTGACGCCAGTTTTGAGTTCTTGAGTAATTCCTGGAGGGTAAGTCTTTGCCAACTCATCAATCGCCTTATAGAAAGTCTTTTTCTTATCTCCACCATCTAAATAGAGCTCTTTAAATGACTTGTTTTTCTCCGAACCACCATCGAATGTAATATCCGTGTTGCCTCCATCGACCTCAGTGCTGGTTTTAGCTTTGTCCTCACCATTAAACATGAGAAAGTAGTTGGTGGGTTTTCTATTTGCTTTTTCCTCTTTAATAATCCATTTCTCACATTCCCTAATCATTGATTTAGTTCCGGTATGTAGGGGGTAGATCTCTTGGGCAGCATAAAATTTTTCGATTGCTTTTTTGAATTCTTCTTTGTGAATTAAGGCTGATCCTTCAGTGAAGAGCGCCTCAAATGCCACACGCTGTTTCTCAGCCTCCCTTCGTGCAATGAAATCTTTACACTGTTCAATTTTTGTGATGGGATATTGTTTTAATGGCTTCACTTCTAGAGCCTTATTGTAAAACTCGATAGCTTTCTCGTAATCTTCTTTTTCTCGGTACTCGTTCGCACTCACAATCTCCGATTGGTAAGCATACTCCAAACTATCACGAGACCGTCTTTTAATCATGTCTTTTGCAACCAAAATCTTTGTTTTAGGGTGATATTGGTTCTTAACATGGGTTCCAGCCTCTTCGTATTTCACAATACATTCTTCGTACTCTTTGTTAATGAGCATCTCGTCGGCACTATTGATGCATTCGTAATACTTCTGCCACCTTAATGCCTCTGCAGCTTTAATGTCGCGTTCCTTAATGAGTTGCTTCGCCTTTTGTATTTGAAGCATAGGATACTGTTCTAGCGGCTTTACCTCGGCAGAACGTTTGTATCCTTCCAGTGATTTCTCAAATTCATCTTGGCTAAATAAATCATCCGCCTTGGAAATAATCTGATCATATTTGAGTTGGGCATCTGCTCTTTCTTTTTCTCGCTTATCGATTACTTTTTGATGCTCCATACCTGTCATGGCAGAAGCTATTTTTAAAGCGAGATGATCTCTTTCTGGGAATAACTTGAGACCTTCTTCGTATGTCTTAATTGCGAGCTGAAAGTTGCGTTCACCCATTAGGCCGTTGGCGGTTGCTACTAATTCGATGTACTTGCGCTCTTTGGCCTGTGACTTTTCAATTGCGGCTTGCCTTTCTTGATAGCGCTTAGTTTGTTCAATTTTATAGGTGGCATAAGAATCATTCGACTTAGCTACTAAAGCAGCTTCAAACTCAATCAAAGCCGACTGGTAATTCTTATCCTTCAAATAAGTCTCACCTTGCTTCATATGTCGATTGTATTTTGCGTTTACTCCTTCACCACCACCACCACTTTGTGTAATGCTAAGCATCACAAAATCAGAGGCTAGGCCCGACTTTGAAAGCAGTGCAAAGCAGCTTAAAACACTCGCTATTAGTAGTTTATATAGAGTTTGATTGCGCAAAGAATTAGACATCTTTATCCAAGCTCGAAAATAAATATATCAAGTGCTCCGACTCAGGCATTTTATGAACAAATCGCCTAAGTTCTTAAGATTTAGACCAACTAATTATTGAAGACGAAATTCTCTACCGTTTGCAGGTATTCTTCGAAGCCCATTACATAAGGCACATCGCCGTGTTCGCCTCCTTCAACACGAACAGGAACTCCTCGCTGTCCTGTGTAATTCTTAAAGACTACTTCTCCATGAGTGTCAATAGCAAGGTAAGAATCGTTTATACCATGTATCCATAGGAAGGGTTGATAAACGCTTTTAATCATTTGCGCGACATCGTGTTTTGCTGTAACTACAAATTCGCTTGGCATGGCCAGTTTAGAAGCATCTTGAATGATTACTTCAGTACCAGCAAATGGAGTTTCAAGAATATGCCAAGCTGGATTCATAATGCTATTGATTGAAGCGTGATAAGTGGATGGAGTCGCGCCCAAACTAAATCCATAACTAATCAGTCGATCATCGGATAAACCATGTTCTTTTAACCAAGCCAAACAATCGCGAACATCATTGATGAGATTTTCCTCACTCGCAGTTCCTTTCGATAGACCATAGCCTTGGTAATCCATCATCATTACTCCAAAGCGATTTTTTCCTCCAACATTAGCGAGGAGTTTACAGCGGTCCCAGTAATAATCTAGATTTCCGGCATTTCCATGACAATATATAATCACCGTATCCACAGCTATCCTGTCAATATCACCAACATAAACAACATGAAGTTCGTTTTCTCTATCATCATTCGGTGCCAGAGTGAAAAGCGTCACTAAGCTGTCATCAATATCGTATTGAGACCCTAATTCAATCTCTGATTCTCCTTCGTAATCATCGAGTTTGTATTCGGTAATATCAGCATCGGGATTAAACATAAATGCATCCAATTCGCAGGAGCTAAGCAGAAAAACCAGACCTAGTATGTAAAGAGATATTCTCATTAAAATCTTCGATTTATTCCTAAAAACACTCCAATGGTTCCCTGATCGCCAAAGGGTTTTAGATAATCAACCGTGATGTTCTGATTGCTTTTATCTAAGCCAATAAATTTCACTTCTGCATTGGCACTGTACTTTCCAAACTTGTAGCCATATCCAACTTGAGGAGACCATATCCAACTGTGTTCTTGGGGTTCTCCAAATGCTCTTGTTCCTTGAAATTCGAACCAATTGCTCAATCCCACATAAAGCAAATCATTGCGATCAAATAAATTCCAATAAGCGTTTAAATCGAGTTGTGGCCAAAGTTTCGCGGTTCCTCCTCTGAAGGAGAAAGCAAAATTTGCCATTGGGGTGACTGAGATCCCAGGTATAAAAGGACTTTCATATTTGTTGTAGGCGCGTATGCCGTAAAGTGCACCCAGCTCTAACATGGGTGTTTGATAGGCTAAAGCTGTTATATGAACGCTAGCAAAAGTGGTGATCTTAGGAGTTATTCCTCTTCCATAAGTAACGGCTGACATTGGAACCGGAATAGGATAGCCTAGGTTTTTGAACATTGGTCCGCCAAGGCTAAGTCCTACAGAATTTTCATTGTGTTGCAATGGCTCTACCAGGCGAGAAGGAGCACAAGAGAACATGCAAAGGCAAAGCAGACTGAAAATTATCGGGATGAATCTTAGCTTCATTATGGAGGCTAAAAGTAGCAAAATTATGAGCCAATGAACTTAAAATGCTTCACCGACGGTCAGATATATCTCATATCCATTTTCTCTGAAGGCAATATCTCCTCGGAGGTTTAAGCGCTCCTTAGGATCTACGAGTATGCGGACGCCAAAGCCAGCTGCAGGCCTTAAGTTGCTTAGGCTCAATTCACTAATGCTTGGTGAAACCACCCCAGCTCCGGCAAAAATGTTAAAGGCAAAAATTGTCCAGTAGTTAGAGCGAAATTCAGCTTGGAAGCTACTCAACTTTTTATCGCGGAACCATCCCAATTGGTAGCCTCTTAAATAGGTTGAACCTCCTACTTGGGCCATTTTGTTAAATGGAACTTCACCAAAATTAAATTGATTGTAAAGGTTAAATGCTAGGGTATGCTTCTTCAAAAACTTGAGGTACACTCTGAAATCGGTGACATAAGTTTGATAGTTGAAATCAGAGCCAAAAATTTGCTCGTTAAACAAACTCTCCAGCTGCAAATACAGGCCTGAGCGAGGATTGAAAATTTTGTCTCGTGTATCATAATTGACTACCCAACCAAAGCCACTTTTTATTCCTCCATTAGCGCCAACTACATTCGCTGTGTCCAGTATTTCCCCTGTAGCGACACTAATAACATCAGTGTTTTGAAACCAATACCGCGGACCGGTATAAACGTGCTTTCCAAAGCGTCTCATGGCGGTAAGTCGAAAGCGAGGAAATTGTGCATCGTAGCGCTCAAAAGTACCTTCGGGATAGTCGTTACCTACGCCTCTAAAGAAGTATGGATATCTATAAAATGCCAATTCACCATTCAACCAATATTTATTGCGTTTTAGAAATAGCTGATATGGCAAGAAGGCTAAAACTTGCTTGTTAAGGGTGTAAGCTGCGCCGAAGCGGACAGAAGAAGGTCGAGTTAAGCTGTCCTTGTCGAGCTTGAAGTATGCAAAACCAGCTGCTCCAAAAGCCCAGTTAGTTTCAGGAGTAAAATAGATGGTAGGAACACCGAAGACCTTCCTGGCTTTTACAGAGTCAGGGTTCAACCATTTTTGGATATTTCCCTGAGCGTAAATGCCGGAGCTAGATGCAATAAGAATGAATATGAGAAGCCCCTTCTTCATAGAGCCGACAAAAGTAGTCTTATTAAAGTTTGAGCGCTCTTAGTTTAGCGGCTACAATTTTGTCGATAGGAAAGCGAAAGATGTCCTCCTTTAATTCACTAATCTTATACCATTCAAAATAGAGGTCTTCATTTGGCGATGCAAAACTAGGGCGTTCGAGCCGCTGCACTGATTGATTTGTTGCGTAAACGCGGTAGTACAAACTCATGATTTGATCCGAATTGCGAAAGGCCGACTGAAAAAAATGTTCCGTAGTATAAAAGTGTTCCAGCTTTTCTAAAGGAAGCCCCAGTTCTTCAATGAACTCTCGCTTCAAACAATCGTGACTACCTTCCCCAAATTCAAGCCCACCTCCAGGAAACTTGCTAAACTTAATTCCCTTAGCGCTTTCATGGCTAAGTAATACTTCTTTATGCTCGTTAAAAAGTAAACCGTAAACCCTAATTTTGAAACGATCAAACACAAGCCACAAAATAGCTTTATTTTCGTCCCGAAATGCTCTTTAACTCCGTCCATTTCTTAGTTTTCTTGCCATTGGTGCTTGTGCTCTACTATCTCACTAAGGCAAAGTATCGCTGGGTGTTTCTGCTATTGGCTAGCTATTATTTCTATGCCTCGTGGAGAATAGAGTACTTAGGCTTAATCATCTTTTCTACCCTTATCGATTACTGGTGTGCTTTGAAAATGAGTAAGCACGGAGCTCGCAAACAACGGAGGCCTTTTTTAGTCTTGAGTTTGCTTTCGAATCTAGGTTTATTGGCATTTTTCAAATACTATAGCTTCGCAAATGAAAGCTTAATGCAGCTTTTCTCCTATGCCGATATCGGTTACAAATATTACCGCTTTGAAGACCTCCTGCTCCCCGTAGGTATTTCATTCTATACATTTCAAACCTTGAGCTATTCGATAGAGGTTTACCGAGGAGAACAAAAGGCAGAACGACATCTTGGAATCTTCGCACTTTATGTTTCCTTTTTCCCTCAGCTAGTAGCTGGGCCGATTGAGCGTTTTGCGCGATTAGGAACTCAGCTGAAGCAACAAGTGAGCTTCTCTTGGTCTAATATTCGAAAAGGCCTACAGCTCATGCTCTATGGCTTCTTTGCTAAGGTTTGCATTGCTGATAACTTTGCGAATATTGTGACACCTTTCTTTGAAAATCCGCTTGATTATTCAGCCTTCTCCGCTTGGGCTGCTGCTCTGGCTTATGCATTCCAAATTTATTGCGACTTCTTTGCTTACTCAACAATTGCCATTGGATTGGCCAGAATGCTGGGCATAAGCATCATGGACAATTTTAAAAGTCCATATTTCGCTCTTTCAATCACCGAGTTTTGGAGGCGCTGGCACATTTCTCTCTCGACTTGGTTTCGTGATTATCTCTACATCCCACTAGGTGGAAACAAAGGCAGTAAAATGCTTTGGATTCGAAATATCTTAATTGTCTTTTTAGTCAGTGGTCTGTGGCATGGAGCAAATTGGACATTTGTTGTTTGGGGTGGGATCCACGGCTTGATATACCTCCTCGAAAAACTTTACACCCCAAAAATTCAGGGGCCTATTAAGTTCTTTATGTGGTTAAAGACTTTCAGTATGGTGGTGCTTGCATGGGTGTTTTTTAGAGCTCAAAATTTTGACAATGCAAGTGAAGCTTTCCAAGCATTATTTGGCGCGGGAGGAACTAATCAGGTCGAACTAAAAACTGTAAGCGTGCTGCTTTTTGGTCTTTTCGCATTGAGTGATTATTTCTTATTTAATCAGCGCTTCGATACTTGGATTGACAATCGAAAGGCTCCCTTGCGTTGGAGCGTTTATCTAGTATTACTGGCTTGTATCTTCATGTTTGGAGGAGTCGAAAATCATCCCTTTATTTATTTCCAATTTTGATGAAGCTGCAGTATTACATAGCTAGGTTTTTGATTGTACTCGCAGCATTTGTGCTCATGCAAGTCCTTTATACTCGATTCTTCTGGGAAGAAGATCTAAAAGAACATGCAGATATTCTAGAAAACCTAGTCCTAGTTCAAGATTCTGTAGATGCTGTCTACTTTGGGGAGTCTTCAAATTTTACCATCGGAAAAACCGACCAGGATGCGCGAAGTATTTCTGAAATGCTCGACGATGAGTTTCCAAACTTCAAGATAGGAACAGTGGAGAAAGGCGCTCAACATGCTCGCATCTATCATTCACTTATTAAGAAGATTCCAGCGTCTTCTCCTGTCAAAATGGTGATAGTTACCATGAACCTTCGCTCGTTTTCCGCCGATTGGATTAATTCGGAACTCGAATCAAATTTGATGAAGGCCGATCTCTTGCTTCAAGATCGACCCGAACTGGTTTCACGACTATTACTTACGCTCAATTTCTACGATAACAAAAGAGGCTCAGAGCGACTTAAAGATTTACATGCTGCCTGGAAAAAGGACAAAATAAGCTGGCCATATGAGTTTCCTTATGACAATATCTACGATTGGGATGTGGCGAAGGGTAATGGGGGCTGGTTATTAGAGGATGGTTCTTGGGATATGCCTAAAATTCAACTTGGAACGCAGGAAATCAAACAATTCGGATTTGATATAAAAGAGGACAACCCAAGACTGAAGGACTTCGATGCCATTGCAAAAACTTGCGAAGAGCGAAATATCAAATTGATCTTT
>ENA-UOXV01001414-UOXV01001414.1-marine-metagenome-genome-assembly--contig:-NODE-1414-length-33582-cov-6.443702_pt1 | contig 33582 bp, 41 predicted proteins | sample MGYA00238165_ERZ766961 | MGnify/ENA primary metagenome ERZ766961 (study PRJEB28924, sample SAMN03173240) | marine metagenome | biome: Marine; feature: Water; material: Subsurface seawater | place: North... | reverse complement strand
TCTTCACTACGTTTGATAGTATTTAACTCAAGTAATGAAAAGAATATGCGAGGGAAGAAATCCAGAACTACAGTTTCGACTGTAGGCTACGAAATACATCTTCACTACGTTTGATAGTATTTAACTCAAGTAATGAAAAGAATATGCGAGGGACGTGATTCGAACACGCGCATCCACTAAGGAACTAGGCCCTCAACCTAGCGCATTTGACCAGACTCTGCCACCCCCGCAGCATGATACTTAGGGGCTAATGTGATTTTATAAATGTACTGATTGACAATAACCTTTTTTATAGGAGAGATATGACTCGCAATATGAGCAAGGAATCGGGTGATATCATGAAGACCTATATGCAAGAGATAGGTGAATTCCCACTCATTTCTCGTAAGGAAGAGATTGAATGTGCTGCACTTATTGCTGCAGGCTCCATTGAAGCAAAACATAAACTCATCCAGGCAAATCTTAGACTCGTTGTTAAAATTTCTCATGATTTCAAAGGAGGCAGTCTTTCTTTACTTGATCTTATTTCCGAGGGAAATATTGGCTTAATACGAGCTTCAGAAAAATTTGATCCCGAAAAAGGTGCTAAGTTTAGTTCATATGCTGCATGGTGGATTAAACAAGGCATGAGACGTGCATTAACTGAAAAATCTAGAACGATTCGGATACCTGTTGCTACTGCAGGTAAAATTGCCAAAGTTAAAAGAATTACACGAGAACTTTCTGATGAACTAGGAAGGGCTGCGAGCCTTGAAGAAATTGCTGAAAAAGCAGATGTGAGTGCAAGGACTGTAAGAGTATATCAGTTTGTTTGCTGGGATGCTGAATATATACACGCACCTATTTCTAAAGGAGAAGATGGAACATATGAACAGTTTCTTGGAGACGGCGGACCAAATCCTTTTGATAACTTGGAAAGTAGCGATGATGGTTACTTACTAAGAAAGGGATTTGAAACATTAGATCAGCGTGAACGAGATATTCTGATTAAGAGATATGGTCTTGATGGAACTAGACCAAAAACACTTGAACAAACAAGTAGATACATTGGAAGAACACGTGAACGGGTACGACAAATTCAAAACCATGCACTTAAAAAAATCAAAAAATTCATTAGAGATCCCCCTGAAAATTTAGAGTTACTTGTAAATGAAGGAACATCATACGAACCTAGCCCCCATGCCGTGTACGGTACTACGCCAATTGACGATGATGAGACACATGTCCCACTCTCAGGAACATTATTTGATTTTTGCGAGATGTACGACATGGAACCTGAAGGGATTAAAGAGATAGTAATGCCTTATTTAACGAATGGCGGAACTAAGAAAAAACCACTACTGCAATACGAAGAATCTTCTCTAGATACTATACACAGGTCTCTAAGTGCTGAGCAAGCGATGAGAAGTGCAGCAGAAGGTTTAAATAACGACATTCTTGTAGAAGTGTATGACATGGAAGAGTAAAGGGATTCTTATTGCAATTTTATTAGTTCTAGTGTTTCTTGTATTCATTATGCCAAGACTTTGGCTTGTCGCTCCAAACATTGCACAGCCACCAGAAGTTGAGTTTGTTAATTTCACTGTTTCTTCAGTTTCTGCTGATGGAGTAAATGTGACATACTCTGTGAATGTTTCTAATCCAAATGCATTACTTCCTATTACGATAGATCGTATTGAGGTTGATTTCTTATTGAGCAATAAAAGCGTTGCAAATAGTACATTTCCACAAATAGAGCTTGCAGGAAAGGATAATGCAATCGTTACTTCCGATGGACTGATCACATGGGAAGGTGCTGCTGGCGGAGGAGTTAGTTATTTACTCAATAAGTTTGTTAAGAAGGAATCAAGCGTTATTGAAGCTAGAGGCAGTGCATTTGTTGATCTTCCCACTGGAGAAATAAGTATTCCATTTAGTATTGAACAAGAAATTTAAATTAATTTTGCTATTTTCATATAGAATTCTTCTTCTGAACCATCGTTTGTAATGAATTCATCAGCCATGTTAATGACATTTGAAAGTTGCTGAGTGTGTTCATCTTCACCCTGCATCTCTCTTTCTTCTTGATGTTTGAATTTGTCAAACGTAATTTGATCTTGTTCTGTGGATCTTTCTTTTGCTCTTATGTAACGTTCGTTAATCGGAGCATCAATTGCAATAAGCTTGAACTCAGGATGATTTTTTAGAAATTTCACTTCATTTTCATTTCGAATAGAAACAATGACAGCCAGATCATCTTCATTTTGCTGCATTCGTTCAAGAATCATCTTTGCAAGAACGTGAGCACCGTGTTCTTTTCTTAGACTATTTCCTAGAAGAATTAATGTATCTCGATCTTTTGGTAACTTTCGTGCATCACATTCTTGTCTTAGAATATCTGAGAGAGAATATCTTGAGAAACCACCTTTAACTAGAAAGCTTGCTGCAGTATCTTTTCCAGCTCCGTTTGTTCCAGTGATTCCAATGATCATGTTTTAATTTTCATTTTTACCCTATTTAAGCATTGCCATGAAGAAAGATTTATATCCAACTACTGTTTGGGAGTGACTATGGTTAGTGGTCATGCAAATAAGGAAGGGGAATGGTTCTTCAAACGTTTTGAAAATAAATTGAAAGAAGTAGTTGTTCCACGTTTGCCTTTGTGGCTTGGTACGCAGCAACTAACATACATGACTATTCTTTGGTGTATTGTAATTATTGGTTTTAGTTATCTTGCGCAGTTTAATGTGCACTATCTTTGGGTTGTAAGTTTGGCTATTGGGTTACAATGGCTTACTGATTTACTTGATGGTGCTGTTGGTAGATATCGTAATGAAGGTCTTGTTAAATGGGGATTTTATATGGACCACTTTTTGGATTATGTATTTTTAGCATCCATCGTAGTAGGATACTTCTTCTTTACAGAACCACAGTATTATATTCACCTATTATTTCTTCTTGCTATTTTTGCAGGGTATATGGTCAATTCTTTCTTGTATTTTGGGGCAACTCATAATTTTAAGATCAGCCAACACGGCATTGGTCCCACAGAAATTAGAATATTATTCATTGTAGTTAATGTATTAAATATATTTGTAGATCGTATTTTTTTAGCATGGACTATCCCCTGGATTCTTGGTCTTGGGGTTTTAGGACTTGCCTATCAGGTGTATAAAGATCAGAAAGAGATCTATGCGCTTGATATGAAGGCAATGAAGAAATAATTATTTAGCTATTTTCCAGATGTCATTAAACATGCTTTGATACTGCTTGGATATTTGCTTCGATTGAATGTAAATGCCCCTTGGCGTTTCGCCCCATGTCATGATGACAGTTCCATTTCCAAGGACGCCCATGTCAGGTGGAAGTTCTTGAGAGGCATATCTTACTTCAATGAGATCAGTATTTTTCATTGCTTCTTTGTCTTCAACATTTTGTAATCCACGGATTTTTATTTTTTTATCATGCATTTTGAGAGTGAGGTTTCTATAGAACAGTTCCATTCGATCATTTCTTAGTTCTTCCTTTGCTCCAAAAAATGAGAAAGTGTTTGCTTTTGGATTTTCTCTGATCAATCTTTCATAGAGAGAAGATAGACCCCTATAGCCTACGAATAATTCTACGCTTTCTTTTTCTTGATCGTTTTGTTTTGCTAAAAGCTCAGGAAGCATTCGTTCGAATTTATTCTTCTTTTCTTCTAAATAGCTACCAATGGAATGCGGATCTGCTGCTGCATAGTGTTTTATTTTTCCTTTGAGCACATATGTGATAAGTCCTTTTTCTAGAAGTGAATGAACAGTATTATGAGCTACTGAGGATTGAATGTCTGCTTTTTGAATGACCCTACCTATTTTGGTAGAACCTAGCTCTAAAAGGGCTAGATATACCTTGATTTCTGCATTTGTGAGGCCTATATCCTCGAGTACTGATGTGTCCACAGCCTCTATAGAGGGGAGAGCTATTTAAACTCTCCGTTTTTGGAGAGTTATTGATTAAATACTTTCTGGGCGCTACTAGGAAATAGCGGGTGGAGCCCACAAAAGAGGTAACAATTATGAAAACTAAATTAACCGATATTATTCCAGTTGAAATTATTCAACAAAAAATAGAAGAAATCAATACTGTCCCAATTGGATTAGATGTGCACTACGGACAAGATCAATTTGAGCAGGACAGAAAATCAATTTCAGGAGACGTTTACAAGACAAATATTAACTTACAGCGTTTTCTTGAAGAACATCCGGAACAAAGAATAATTACATTCGGTACTGGACGAGAATATCGCCTTGGGCCAAAACCATTTACTCTTCGAGAATATGATACTAAGCCAGAATGTTGTATGAGTGCTGATTTCGACAGACAACTAGAAACAGTGATGGAAAAAGGAACACAAGATACCTATCTGGTTTGTAGTCATAGCTGTGGGGGTTTAGTAGACTATAGTGAATATAGACAATATGATAAGGGAATTCGATCTAATCCTACATCCGACATTATCTTAGCTACATACATGACAATAGGTAATAAACCAGGAGTAGGCATATTTGAAAATCTACAAGAACTCGTCTTTGAAGATGGTTCAATATCAAAAGGACATCCTTCAGAGAGATTTCAAGTTGCATACAAGACAGATCAAAGTCTTAGTGACATAGAAGTGTTTGAGAAACTTTTTTCTTAATTTTTTTCTTTTTTTTCATTTAATAGGCAGCAATATAAACCCCTTCTGGTTCTTTTACTCTATAATGGAAATGCTCAAGGATTTAACAGGAAAGAAGAATATTCTCCTCATGTCTAGATGTAACAAGGCAATCCACTTAGCTTTTAAGATGGCTAGAGATAGAGGGTATACACAAGTATGTATTCCTGATCAAGGTGGATGGATTACATATGCTCAATATGCTAAAAAGGAGAAAATGCAGATTCATTTTCTTAAAACTGATCTTGGAATGATCAACTTCGATGAGGTCAGAGAAAACAGTGTTCTATTGTTTCACGATATGGCTGCTTATTCATTTGTTCAAGAGTATGATTTTGAGGCTTTAAAGGAAAAGAAGATTTTTGTTATTGCTGATATTTGTGGAAGCATTGGGCAATACATTCCGGATGCAGATGTTGTTGTATGTAGCTTTGGAGCTGGCAAGATGGTTAACTATGGTTATGGTGGTGTTCTTGCAAGTGATGAAGGTATTCGCTTTGAAAGTGATTTTGATAAGGAACAGAAAAGAGATCTTAAGCTTGCTCTGAAAGATTTACCTGCACGTATCGATTTTCTAAAAGATATTCGAGAACAAGTTCTTGAAGACCTTGCAGAATATGATATTATTAGACCCGAGGTTGATGGTGTTAATGTAATTGTTAAGTTTCATTCAGAAGAGGAGAAAAATGCACTTACGACATATTGCAATGAACATGACCTTGAATATAGGGAGTGTCCTTTTAAGATTCGAGTGATGTGCGACGCTATTTCTATTGAAATTAAACGAAGAGTCCAAGGAAAGGTTTAAGTACCCCTTTGGCAATATATTCTCATGAAAAAAATACTTTTGCTATTACTCAGCAGTGTATTCTTATTTAACATACTCTTTTTCTTGCAAAAGAAGTTTCTTGAAGATGAAGTTCTGGGACTTGTTTCACAATTTGTAAATCCAGCATCCACATTCCTACTGATTTTAATTCTGGGATTGATTGTTGTTTTTGAAGGAGTTATGTTCTCATTGATTATGGTAATGGTTGGTTCTGTATATGGTCTTTATCCAGGTCTTCTTATTGGCGGTGCTTCAATAGTCTTTGGCATGAGTGTTTCATTTCTGAGTGTTAGACATTTTGGCCATGGTAAATTTTTAGTTTGGGAAAAAAAGAATGCCGATCTTAAGAAAATGCAAAAAATAATGAAAAAAGATTTTCTCGAGGGTCTGTGGCTAGTACATGCAATTCCAATCCTACCTAATCCTCTCTTTATTGTCGCAAGTGCATTAAGTGAGATTAAAATCCTTAATTTCATTATCCTTTCATTGATTGGTTCTTTTCCGTACATGCTCCTTGCAGTATCTCTTGGAAGCGAAGCAGTTCAAGGATCAATAATTGCTATATTGGTCTATGGTTTTTTAATCAGCGGCGTTCTCTCAATTGTGTTATTTCGAAAAGAGATCAGACACCACTTTGTTCATGCATGAAATCTGAATCCCACAGTGCACTGTTTGAAAAAAACTCCTCTCTTGCAATGTCTTCTATAACATAATGGACTTCTTTTTTTGTTATATTGTACTTTTCATTAATGGTTTCACTAATTGTTTCTAAGTCATGAAGACTTCTGCAGATTATTTCAGCCATATAGTCAAATCCATTATTTATCTTAAATAGAGAATTCAGATTAGGGTGGGAAAGTAAATATGCTTTTACTTCAGATTTATGATCAGTTTCTACGGCAATACTCATAAAGGCCTTAACCCCGTATCCTAGTTTTGAAAAATAAGGTATACACGTGTGCTTTCTTATCTTATCTGTTTTACGCAGCATGTCAAATAATGTCGATACTGGAATTCCTGTACTTCTACTCATTTTTGTTAACGTCTCTCTACAATTCTTTCGAAGGTTTGAGACAAGGACTAATTCTTTGTTTTCATTCATACATGTTAATTCATTGAGACAAATATAATCTTTTGCTTATAACATTATAATCACCTTATATTTAATTATATTTATATATTAGAAGATTGACATATACATATGGAGAGAAGTATCATTCAACTTGCAAAAAGTACACTGGTAGTCAGTCTTCCAAAAAAATGGCTAGAGAAGCAAGACCTGCATAAGGGCGATAAAGTTCAGCTAGAAGAAAAAGAAGACAGACTCACTATCAGGAGCAAGGGTAAGAAAAATTCTTCCATCACAATTAATCTAAAGAAAGGGCAGGTCTTTACAACCCGGCATGTTGCAGACCTCTATATCAGAGGATATGATGAAGTGATCATCACATTTAATGATGAACCCATTGTTCAAAAGATTATGAAAGAGGATCTTTTAGGATTTGAGATTGTTGAAAGATCTAAAAATAGAGTTGTAATTAAAAATGTTGCAGATAATATTGAAACTGAATTTGATTCAATGCTAAGACGAGCTTTCATTCTCGTTAAAGAAATGGGCACCATGATATCTAAGGAAAAAATTGATCCGGCTACACTGGATGAATTACTTTCTCTTGAAGATATGGTGAATAAGTTCACTAGTTTTTGTAAGCGTGTTCTTAATAAGCAAGGATATAACCCATCATATAAAACTCCCTTTCTATACGTATTTACCAAAGATCTTGAAGTTCTGGGAGATATTTACAAGTATATGGCAAAAGATATTACTACATATAGTAAGAAGGAACTTGCATTCATCTATCTAGCCAATACCTATGTTGAACAGCTGTATGCCCTATTTTATACTTATAATGAAGAGATTGTTAAAGAGATGAGGGATACTAAAAATTTACTTCTTTCTAAAGGAAGAAAAATGGTAAAGGAGGGGTCGCTTGTTGGACACTATGGTCTTGAACTTGTGCTAGTTGTCACGAGTATGAAAGGTCCAATAATTACGATGAATTTTAAACAATGAAAATTATTTGCGTTGGAAAGGTGAAAGAGAAGTGGATTAAACAAGGGTGCGATCACTATGTTAAAAGTATCAAACACTATGGAAAGCTTGATGTAAATGAAATTAAAGATTCCAGTGTTAAGGAAGAAGGCAAAAAACTTCTAGAGAAAAATGGTAAGTCTTTTTTGATTGTTCTTGACGAGACTGGAAAGCAATTTTCATCGAGAAATTTTTCTGAAAGAATTTCAAAAGTAAACAAAGACATTGTGTTTATGATTGGATCAAGCGATGGTCTTTCTGAAGAGGTAAAGAAAAAAGCAGATTTAACTCTAGGCCTTTCCGATATGACGTTTACTCACGAGATGGCAAGACTTTTTTTACTGGAACAAATTTACAGACATTTTATGATCATTAATAATAGAACGTATCATCGAGATTGAATCTTCTTAAAATATTTTGCAGCTCTTGCTCCTATTTGTCCTTGATAGTTAGACCCAATGCTCCCACCATAGACCTTATCTGGAGTAGTTCTGGTTTTATAGGTTGTTAGACGTGAAAGCGGCATACCATCTCTTAAAACAAAGTCATGCAATTCATCAGAACGTACTTCAAACACAAGATCTCCAACAAATCCATTGTCGATAAATCCTGCGAAGTGCAATGGTCCCTGTAGACCTATGTGAGAGTGATCTTTTAGTTCAAAATTAAGCGTCTTTGGTGTCGAGAGTACTTCTTTTGAAAAGAAAAGGTAAAACTCACCACGACGAACTACGAGCTGTTCTGTTCCTGTAAGAACGTCAAAAAATTGATCAATGTCATAGTGATCTAATTTTTCCATATCAATTGGCGTTGCCACATTTCTTGCCCTAAGACCTACGATACCATTCGAGTGTTCACCTAATAGATCAAGATGTAGTTGAATCCCCTCATAAATAACAGGATCGGAAACTGGCTTTAAATCACCATAAAAGGTTCTTGCTAAGATGAGTGGTGTTTTTTGATGGATCTTTCTAACCTGCGCATCACTGAGAATTGGGTCACCTACATAAAATCTTAATTGGTTAAGGATAAGATTTGGGTGAATGATTAAGTCAAATGCTTGCGGTTCTAGTAAGAGCCACATCGAGATAGGTTTTTCAGATTTATAATGGGCATGTACTTCATCAAAGCAAGGATTATAGTCAGCCATAAGACGTAGTTTTGGAAATAATCTTCCCGTACTGCTTTTTGGAGATGATCCTACAACTTCACCTTTTCGCAGTAGAATTGTTTCATTTAGTGGTACTAGATAACTATGACCTCGCTTTATTTCAAATCCGCCTTTTATAGAATGTCTTACTCGCCTGTTGCTTGGTGCATCATGAATTATTTGTTGAATGGTCTTTTTTGCACTCGGCGCTCCAAAGCTACCAAAAGACATGTCGATTTCCCAAATATAATCCCCAATAGATGGTTCAAATGAAGCAGGTTGAATTCTACTTTCTATTTCCTTTGTGATTTTTCCTTGTGGAACAGTGATTATTCCACGCTTAATGCGATCACGAATATCTTGAGATGCTAAGCAATAATTCATACTGTATTAAGAAAAAATTAGTTTATATACGTTTATGTACTAGAATGCAAGCATCAAAAGCACCTGTTTTTAATATTCTTAGAGTTTTTTAATACAAGCCCGTACAAATCCATAAAACAGTGGAGATGGGTCATCAAGTCTTGACTTGAATTCGGGATGCGCCTGCGTTGCTACGAAGAATGGATGATTTGGAAGTTCTATAAATTCAACAAGTTTTGTATTATCTTCTCTTGTGTGAAATCCCGGGAAATGCATGCCAGCTGCTTTTAATTGATCAATATAGATGGGACTTACTTCATACCTATGACGATGTCTTTCCACTACCACGTTTTCAGAATTTGTTGTGCCTACTCGAGACTCAGTTAATGCAAGGTATTCTTTTGCATCAGATCCTAGACGGTTACATTCTTTGTATAGTGCATATACCTTTGAGAGAGGATCAAGTGCTGCTGCATACGATCCTAGCCTCATCGTATTACCATAATCACCTTTTTCTAGAAGTTCTTTTTGCATCGGCAGGATATCTATGATTTTATGAGCTGCGTGTTCATCAACTTCAGATGAGTGAGCTCCTTCAAGTCCGCATGCGTTTCTTGCATACTCAATAAGTGCTAACTGCAAACCATAACAAAGACCCAGGAATGGAATATCATTTTCCCTTGCATATTTGATTGCTTTAATTTTTCCTTCAACACCAGAGTTTCCAAAACCACCAGGAACTAAAATCCCTTGATATTCTTTGAGCTGCATGAGTGCTGCAGGATTTTCTTCAAGTGATGCTGCATCGATCCAGTCTATTTGAACACTTGCATCTAAATTTGCACCTGCATGAATAAGAGCGTGATTTACTGAAACATATGCATCCTCTAAAGTAAAATCACCTACTGCTATATATTTACTGATCATAGCAATTTTAATTTTTTGCTTTGGAGAAACAATTGTATCGACTAATTTTTCCCACTCCGTCCAATTAGGTTCTTTTTTAGGTTCTAGTTTGAGCTCTTTGAGTATTTTAAGTCCAATACCTTCTTTTTCAAGATCTAAAGGAATTCTATAAATGGTATCAATATCAGGCTCTGAAATAATATTTTCTGAAGCAATATTTGCATATACTTCTATTTTTTCTCGCCTTATGTCATCAAGAGGTACTGGTCCTCTACAAAAAATAAAGTCTGGGAAGATTCCTGCACTCTCGCCAAGCATTCTTATTGCTTGCTGTGTTGGCTTTGTTTTCATTTCAGCCATATGCCTTGGGACGAGTAAATATGTTACCATAATATAGAGTACATTTTCTTTTCCAAGATCTCTTTCTAGCCCTTTTGCTGCGAATAAGAATGGGACATTTTCATAATCACCAATGGTCCCTCCAACTTCAATAAGACATACATCATGTCCTTCTGCTGCTTTTTTGATACGATCTTTTACTTCGTTAGAAATGTGAGGGAAGATTTGAACGGTTTTTCCAAGGTATTCACCTTTACGCTCTTTTTCAATGACACTATTATATACTTGACCTGTTGTAAGGTTATGTGACCGAGGTATTTGTTTTCCAAGGAAACGCTCATAATTTCCAAGGTCCTGGTCAATTTCTCCACCATCAGCAGTTACCCAAACTTCACCATGTTCTGTAGGTCTCATAGTGCCTGCATCAAAGTTAAGATAAGGATCAATTTTAACTGCAGTTACGCTGTAACCATATTCTTGCAAAATTCTTCCAATAGAAGCTGTAGAAACACCTTTTCCAACGCCACTGATGACGCCACCGACCACAACAATATATTTTGTCATTACGGAATTATTAGGTCACGTGCAACTATAAAAAGATTGCGGAAGTGAAGTGTCTAGTTGCTTGAAGCAGTGATAAAAAGAAGGATTCTTTGTTTCTCTTTTGCATGATGATTACAATAGTGAACAAATCTTTGTAGCGAATCTGTTTTTGTAATTGTGAGTGAATTTTTTAGAGCAGGGAGCGTGCCTGTTTGTCCTTTGCCGTCGGTATAGGTTACTTCACCACCAGCCATTTCCAGCCATTCCCCAGTGCAATCAAGCATAATTTCCCACTCACCTAGTTGTTCATTATTATCATGCAGGAGCATATAATCCTTCCATGTAAATACCTTGAGAGTGCTACTTTCTACTTTTAGTCCCAAATATTGCAGAAATTGTTCTACTTCAGGAAGGTATGGTGCTGGACCGGTTTTATATTTGTATGAGAGGAGATTGATTGATTGTGTAAGCGTGGTTTCTTTTATTGTTTGTAGTAATTGGTTGTAAATATCTACTTCTAAGAATTGCTGGAGCTGAACTGTTCCTTGCGTATCAAGCGTTTGTTTTATTTGCCCAATCACTTCATCAGAAGCATAATGTTCATTGACCATGGAGCCACCCCCCTATTGCCAATCTTTGAGCATCGATTACTTCTTCGACTGCATGATAAGATATTTTTGATACTTCAAAAAAGGTAAATCCATTAGCCCTTGGATATAGCTTAGTAGCTACTTCTTTTGGAGATCCATCTTCGTTGCTACTGTATAACTCTAGGCTTCCACCCGTTTTTTCGTCAAGGTCTGCCAAGTAGAGCAAGTATGCGATTTTTCTTTGATCTAATTGATCATCATGAATGAGCAGGTAATCAGTGTCTTCGTAAAGTGTTCCAGCCACATTATTTGCTCCTTCTTTTAGTGAAAGTCCTGTTATGTCTTGCATGAAATTTCTAAACTCATTTGAAGAGAGAAATATATAGAATTCTTCCAAGGTTTTATTTGAGGTTGATATGAGATCATTTGTTTGCTTGAATTGGAAAAGATCTGAGCGTTTTTCAATGAATTCTCCCTCTAGGAGTGCTCCATAAATTTCTTCCACTTTTCCTTCTATGAAAAAATCTTCCATTTGCAGATGGGGAAATGGAACTGCGCTTAGAAACGTTTTCTTGAGAGCTTCTTTGCTTTCTAGATGAGTCTTTTGAATCCATTCTTCGATCATGTCCTCTCTTTTGTGTATAATTTTATAAAGGTATCTGGCAGAATCTATGTTATGAGTGCCAGAGTGTTTCAGGATTTCTGCAGATTGATATGGTAATTAAACTATTGAAATTAGGACGTCAAGGAATGTTTTCCAATGCGAATCATGTGATTGATCAATTACATCTTGCTCATATGAATAATTATGCATTCGTTATTGATTGGAGTGAAAGTTGTTATAAGGAAAAATCTATTCCTGGAAGTCCGTGGAACTATTACTTCTATAATTGTTTTGATGTAGAGGCAATGAATGATCTAAATGGGATCGAGTTGCTAGATACTACCTGTCTTAAATCAGATAATATCATCACACCAAGACCCCTTGGAAAGGCAGATGATGAATTGCTACTACCAACAAATAGAATACTTGCTAATAATTACATTGTTATGTATTTGAGATTAAAAAAGAACTTACTGAAAATTATTGATGAATTTAAACAAGATCATTTTGAGGGATATATCATTGGACTACACCTCAGAGGTGAAGGTAAAGATGACGGAGGGACAGATAAATACAATTCCAAACTAACTTTGAAAAATGGAGTCCCTTTTGACACATATTTTAGCCAGGTTGATAAAAAATTAAAAGAGATTCCAAATTCAAAAATATTCTTATACTCTTATTCTCAGATGGTTATTGAGGAATGTGAAAAAAAATATGGGCCTAAAATTATAACATATAATTCCTCTAGATCATATTATGGAGAGATGCATAATAAAAATGAGATCTCCACTACTAGAAATAGAGGATATAACTTTTCACCATACAAATTAGGTGAAGATGTATTAGTTGAAGCCTACTTATTATCTTACACTGATTTTTTAATTCACGGAATAAGTAATGTTACAAATTTTGTACTCTGTAACAATCCCTCACTTGAACATACTTTTGTGTATGAAAACATCAAGATTAATTACAAAAGGACACCTTTTTTTGTTAATTTTCTTAAGCGCATATTTCACATATAATTTTATAAAGAAATACTGCTGAAATAGACATATGGACATTGGAGCATTTCAAGAGATGATTCTTTCATTCTACTCTACAGAAAAGAGAGATCTTCCATGGAGAAGAACAACAGACCCTTACAAGATCATTGTTTCTGAAGTAATGCTGCAACAAACACAAGTAGATAGAGTTATTCCCTATTTTGATAGGTGGATTTCTAAGTGGCCTACGTTTGATGATCTTGCACAAGCCGAGAAAGCAGAGGTGTTAGCATGCTGGAGTGGTCTTGGGTATAATAGCAGGCCTATTAGGTTACAAAAACTGGCACAAGTTGTTTCTAAGATGGATTCATTTCCAACTGATCGAGATGAACTTTTGAAGCTTCCAGGAATAGGCCCCTATACGGCAGGAGCAGTTCTTGCATTTTCATTCAATTTAGAAGTTCCCTGTCTTGATACCAACATACGTCGCGTTCTTATACATGAGTTAGGACTTTCTGAAGATATTTCTGCCAAGGAACTTGAAGAGGTTGCACTTTCCTGCGTTCCTAAAGGACGAAGTCGTGAGTGGTATAATGCATTGATGGACTATGGTGCAATGGTGAAGACTGCTAGAAAAACAGGAATTAAACCCATTTCAAAACAGAGTAAATTTGAAGGTAGTTCAAGGCAAATCAGGGGCAAGGTTCTTCGTTTTTTACTTGCTGAAAAAAAAGCTAATTACGATTCATTGATGAAGCACGTTGAAGATGTTAGATTAGATGATGTTCTAAAAGGAATGATTAAAGATGGCGTTGTTGATGAAGAAAATGGAGAATTTTCACTATGAGTGATTCAAACATAGAAGGTCATGATTCATCAGGTGAGACTGGAAACTACACATACATCATTGCAAGCATTGGTCGCTGCAGTTCATCTTATATCACACAAGAAATAGAGAATGCAACAGGAAAAAGTGCTAGTTATTCACTATTTCTTAAAGACACTCAAGACAGATATATACTTAAAACACATTGCCACTTCACACATGAATTTCCTTATGCTTACAAAGCGATATTTTTGTATTCAGATATTTCCTCAGTCATTGCATCCTTATTCTTTCTTCAAGGAAAACCACCTGATTTTCTACAAAGGCATCTAAAACACCTTGATGTTTCCATGAAACATAGAAAGTGTTTTTTATATCTTGATTCACGAGGCTATAAAACGGCTGCTTACCTGTATTTGATTATTGGTGATAAATTCAGATTTGAAAAGAATTTCAAATCCTGGAAAAGGTCTAAACATACGCTCTTTGTGGATTATAATCTTCTGTGTGAGAATACAGAAGTTGAATTGAAACGAATTTCAAATTTTCTTGGATTTGAATTTCCTAACTTTAAGATTAAGAAAAGAAACTCATCTGCTGAAAAGTTACCTTGGATTTTAAGGCAGTTCATCAGATGGCAGTACAAAGCTTTAAAACCATAACATAGGTTCTAGAGTACATGGATGATATGCTCAAACGTATTGAAGAAAATAATGCTACACACATTGTTGATGAGACTGAATTGAACGGACTTATTGATAAGGCAGGAAAAATATATAGTGAACACTTCGATAATAGGGCTTGGTTTGAGCGTTCTGTTTTTATCAATTGGACATGCGGCATTGCAGATTGCAAGTATTGTTATTTAAGCACAGTTCCCAAGTTAAAAAAAGATGCTACTCGTTCTAGAGCATCCATTCTTGCAGAGTGTTTAATCTGCGAAGCCATGGATTGGAAAATTGGTTATTTAACTGGTGGACTTCGTGTTGAGAAAACAAGTGAGTTAATTGAATTACTTGATGGCGTTGCTCAAGTGATAGGACGAAAGCCTATGATGAACTTCGGCCCATATAATGAACGTGAGATTACTTCACTTGAACCACATATTTCTGGAATGGGAAGTGCTATTGAGAGTTTTGATGAAGAACTACATGCATATATTTGTCCATCTAAACCACTTGCTGCCCTTATGAGAATGCTTGGCATCCTCAAAGAAAAGAAGATGAGGAAAATTATTACAATTATTCTTGGAATGGGTGAGAAAAAAAGCGATGTTGAAGAAGTTATTTCTAAAATTAAGGAATATGATGTAGATGTACTACAACTTTGCTTTTTGAAACCTCAAGAAAATACTGTTTTTTCGAAAGTTCCTGCTCCTGATCCAAACTACATGGCCTGGTGGGTCTCAACTGTTCGAATTGCATGCCCGAAAACCATTATCAAAGTTGCTTTAGTTAAAGAACGAATGGGTGATGTTGAACTTTATCTTCGAGCAGGCGCGAATTGCTTTAGTAGGTTCATGGTGTTTAACGATGTTGGCACAGAATATGCAAGGCAGCTAGTTGAGGGATGCAAAAAAGCAGGAAGAGTTCTTGAAGGAGATTTCATGACGTCCAGAGATCTTGATGTGGATACACTTGTAGATGAGTTAGACTTTGAGAAGGAATTAAAAGAATCAATTCGAATAAAAGCTCATCAATACTACAAAAAGGTCAAGAAATTAACTACTCCTGTGCCTTTATCACTTTAAGAATTTCTAGTTCAAATGTAAGTTCTTTTCCAGCAAGAGGATGATTGAGATCAAGAATTACTGAACCTTCCTTTACATCGCTTACAGTTACAATGCACTGATTATTCATTTTATCACAGAGTTGAAATGAAACTCCCTTCTGGATGTTTACTTTTTCAGGAAGATCACCAAGTTTTTCTAAAGGAACTTCAGTAAAGAGTTTTTCATCCCTGACCCCATATGCTTTTTCTACAGGAATAGTAATTGTTTTTTTATCCCCTTCTTTCATTCCGATTACGGCATCTTGAAAACCAGGAATAACTGTTTCAGATCCCACTTTGAATGCAAATGGATCTTTTTCCTTTGAAGAATCGAAGACGTTTCCCTCAACACTACCTGTGTAATGAAGCATTATGTCGTCTCCGTTTTGTATCATCATGTCAAAACGATCGAAATTGTATTTAAATGTTTACATACACTTCGACATAAAGCTTATAAAAAATACAGATGTAACAGTAGCATGAGAAATGTTGTTTTCAAGTTACTAGGTATTAATATAGTTGTATTTATTCTTCAAATAGTATTGGGAACAGGTTTCACCGAATTATTCTTACTCGACAGTTCTCGACTATTATTTGAACCCTGGAGACTTGTTACAAGCATGTTTCTTCATGGCGATTTGAATCATTTATTTTTCAATATGTATGGATTATTTTTATTTGGATCCTTTCTTGAACCAAAAATTGGATCTAAACGTTTTCTATGGGTATACTTATGCTCAGGATTACTTGCTGGACTGCTAGGCAGCTTTGTATATGCGAGGGCTCTTGGGGCTAGTGGTGCACTCATGGGCATTATTGGTTTAATGATTATTGTTATGCCTCAACTAAGATTACTTTTCTTCTTTGTAATTCCAATGCCTCTTTGGGTTGCAGGAGTTATTTGGGTAGCTATTGATACTGTTGGTATCTTCATTCCAAATGGCGTTGCAAACATTGCTCATCTAGTTGGTATGGCTGCAGGTCTTGGATATGGACTGTATATGAAAAAGAAAGGAATGCTTCACACTCCCACTACTCACGTTAGAGCTGAATCATCCTATTCACATTCATCTAAAATAGAGCTCAATGATGAGGATATTAATGAGTATTTGAGAACAGGAAGATTGTAATTATTTAGAAATATAAAAATAAAGAAAAAAAGAAAAACGTTTAGAAAACGTCTTCGAATTCTACAACATCTTCATCACTAATGTCATCTTCAGGAACCACTTCTACAATTTCTTCTACTGTGTCGCCCGTTTCCGAATCATCAGTAACTTCATCGATTGAGTCTGTTGTTTCTTCTGCTACATCATCTGAAGCATCTTCTGCAACGTCAGATCCACATCCTGCAAGCATGAGCATTGCAAGAAGTCCAATTATTAATACTAATTTATTCATTGTGCACCACTTCCTGTTTCGTTTACATCACTGTCATCGTCTTCGGAATCGTCGTCCATGTCATCGTCTGCATCATCGGAATCTTCTTCCTCTCCATCAGTTTCATCTTCAACTTCGTCTTCATCGTCATCCATAGCATGTCTTCGATCGTCCATAATGTCATCACGATTTTCTCTTCGGTCATCCATTCGTTCTTTACGATCTTTAGCTCTATCATCAGCCATATCTTCACGAGCATCTTTTAGTGTGTCTCTTGTAGATTCTCTAAGTTCTTTCATCATATCATTGATGTCTTCTTTTAGTTCTGCAAGATTTTCTGCTGCATCACATTGTCTTAGAGGAGTTCTTCCACATTCTTCGATTGCTTCTTCTACTGCATCGTTTAACCTTTCAATTGCTTCTTCTAGTTCTTCAAGATCTGATTCTAAATCACTTGTATCTACGCCTCTGTCTTCAGCTCTGTCTAAGAATTCTTCAGCATGACAAATTCTTCGATCAACTGATTGTCCTCTTAGTTTTCGTTCATTATTTCGAGCATCTTTGAGGTTATCTTCAAGTTCTTCTTCTGCGTCTTCAGTTGCTTCTTTAATTGCATCTCTTACTTCATCGTGAGAAATGTTTGCGCCTGTTGCAAGTTCTCTTGCAAGTGATTTAAAATCATTAATAATTGCTTGTCCACTGCTAATTACATCACCAAATGCTCCTGGGTCGTTATCTTCTGCAGCTTCTTCTGCATCGTCATAGAGTGCTTCAAAGTCTTCAACTAAACTTTCTAGCTCCTCTGTTGCAACATCATCTAGAACGTCAACAACTGCATCCATTTGTACTCGTCTTACTTCAGCTCTTGCTACTGCATATTGGTATCTTACTTCTAAACCAGTAATTTTATCTTCTACTTCACAAGCACTGTTTCCTTCTTCTGCAAGTGCAAAACTTGAGAGCAGAATTAGTGTTAATAACAGCAATAATTTTTTCATGCTGATTTTTTAGTTTTTGGGTTTAAATATTTATTTATAGATCATTTGAAATAATTTAATTGAAACCATAGGTGTCCTGACTGTGCACAAGCTTTAAATACGGTGTCTTGGTCCGTTATTACATGAGAACACACAATAACGACGCTCTTCGTAAAGGAGATGTCGGTAAACAAGTTACATTAGCTGGTTGGGTAAATAGCAGACGTGACCACGGGAGTATCATCTTTATTGATCTTCGCGATAGGTACGGTATGACACAAGTTGTCTTTGATCCTGATTTTAATAAAAACCACATGGAAATTGCAGATAAACTTCGTAGAGAAGATTGCATCATGATTACCGGGGAAGTTAAAGGACGAAGAGACGGAATGGCTAATTCTAATTTGGGCAGCGGCGATATTGAAGTGTTTGTTTCAGAATTAAAAATTGTAAATAAGGCGGTAACTCCACCTATTGAAATTGATGATAGAGCTGAAGCTTCAGAAGAAGTAAGGTTAAAATATCGATACTTGGATCTTAGAAGACCCATTATGCAGAAACGTTTGTTATTTAGACATAATGTTGCTCAAGCTGCAAGAAAACACTTTCTTGCTAGCAATTTCATGGAAATTGAAACTCCTGTTTTAGTTAAACCAACACCTGAAGGTGCAAGAGATTACTTAGTACCATCACGTGTTCATCCTGGCAAGGCATATGCTCTTCCACAAAGTCCACAGCTCTATAAGCAACTACTAATGGTTGCAGGATTTGACAACTACTTTCAATTTGCTAAATGTCTTCGTGATGAAGATCTAAGACAAGACAGACAACCAGAGCATACGCAAATGGATCTTGAAATGAGCTTCGTTACTGCTGATGAGATTCGCTCCTTTGTTGAGGGATTGTATAAAACTATTTTCAAAGATGCATTGGGCGTTGATATTCAAACACCGTTTAAAACTTTAAGTTATGCTGAATCTGTTGAGAAATACGGTTGTGATAAACCTGACCTAAGATATGATCTTGAACTTACAGATGTGAGTGAGATTGTTAAGGATAGCGACTTTGGCGTATTCAAAGACGTTGTTACTTCAGGCGGCATTGTTAAATGTATTAATCCTCAAAAAGAACTTGGTCGAAAAGAAATTGATGCATATATCAAATACTGTCAGCAAGTCGGTGCTAAAGGCATGGCTTGGATGAGAGTTACTGAAAATGGTCTTGAGAGTAATATTGCTAAATTCTTTAATGAAGATCATCAGAAAAGGATCATTGAAGCAGTTGGTGCTAAAGCTGGCTCTGTACTTATGTTCATTGCAGATAAAAAGGGTCCTACGAATGATGTACTTGATAAGCTTCGACGTAAGCTAGCTCAAGATCTTGGTCTAATTACTGAAAATACTTACAACTTTGTTTGGATTAATGATTTTCCACTTTTTGCATACAACGAAGATGAAGATCGCTGGGAAGCTGAACACCATATGTTTAGTATGCCTAAAGATGAATTCGTTGATGACTTTGAGAAGCGACCTGGTGAAGTACTTGGAAATCTATGGGATCTTGTTTTCAACGGTGTTGAAATGGGTTCAGGAAGTATCCGTGTATCCAATCCAGAGGTTCAAGAGCGTATCATGAACTTTGTTGGTTTTGATAAAGAAGCTGCTCATGAGAAGTTTGGTTTCTTGCTTGATGCATATCAATACGGTGGTCCAATCCACGGTGGTATGGGACTTGGTCTTGATAGACTGGTTGCTATGATGCAAGGGTTAACTGATATTCGTGAAGTTATTGCTTTCCCAAAGAACAAGAATGCAGTATGTCCAATGGATGGAAGTCCATCGCAGTATGAGGACGCGCAACTTGCTGAACTGAACATTGAGTTAAGTGCTGCTGCAAAAGCTGCTCTTGAGAAAGAAAAAACCAAGCAAGAAGAAGCTAAAGAACAATAAAACAATTTTTACATCCTTTCTTTTTTTATTTCCTTATGGAATATGCAAAAAAACTATTACTTATCTACGGTATTATTTGGACTGCTTTAGCAATTAACCCTGTGTATCCAAGTAGCTGGCTTCTTGAGAACTATTTAGTATTTATTTCCGTTCCATTTATCATTTGGACATATAAAAAATTTAGATTATCTAGCATTTCCTATACGTGTATTTTTATTTTCATGGTATTACATGCTGTTGGTGCACATTACACGTATGCTGAAGTTCCGCTTGGTTTTTGGCTTCAAGAAATGTTTAGCTTATCTCGAAATCACTTTGATAGAATTGTACACTTCTCTTTTGGTTTGTTAACTGCGTATCCGATTAGAGAGGTCTTTATGCGCGTTGCATCAGCAAAGGGGGTTTGGGGTTACTACTTACCTATTGAATTGACACTTGCATTTTCTGCAATCTATGAAATTGTTGAATGGGGAGCTGCTGCCGTAGTTGATCCTCATGCAGGGGCTGCTTTCCTTGGTTCACAAGGTGATATATGGGATGCTCAGAAAGATATGCTTCTTGCAGGTCTTGGTGCTACTCTTTCCATGATGGTTGCCTTCTTTGTTAATAAGAAATACAAAGGTGATTTCTTTAAAGATTTGAAAGAGAGCATCAAGGATAAAGGCGGTCCTCTTGGGGAAGTGGCTATTCGTAGAATGCGAAGTAAGGAAAAGTAAATATTCTTAAATTCCTTTTCATTCTATTTTTTTATTTTGCCGCGATCGCATAACCTGGTATTGCGCTGGTCTCGAACACCAGTTTCCGTTAAGGATATGTGGGTTCGAATCCCACTTGCGGCGTTTTTTAAACTTAAGCGATTTGAATCTTCCCGGCCCATAAAATTTATTAATTGTTTAATCAATTTACCATTATGAAAGCAATTGTTCTCTCCTATGATGTAAATCAAGGATTCTCTGAACTCACCTATAAAATGTATAAGGCTTGGGAAAATTGTCCTCTGATTTTTAGAATTCCCTGGAATAAAAGTAGACCGAGTTATTTTGAGGGAAGGGCAAATGTTGAATTGATACAATGCAAAGAAGATATCCATTCCACTATGAAGGCATTACTCAAGGGCATCGATGATGAGGAATGGGTATTTTGGTGTATTGACGATAGATTTCCAAAGGAGATCAACGCAGAAAAACTAAATGCACTCTATGCATATGTTAATACCAATCCCGATTTTGATTCCATAAAACTCTTTAGATGGCAAGAAAGATTAAAGGATGTCCATGAAGTATTGGGGATGAGATATTTCTTTCAAGAGTTGTCCCATCCCAAAGATATTGCTTACGGGTATTGGCACCACCAATTTTGTCGGGCCAAATATCTTAGAAAATTATTTTCCAAAGAGGACATACACACTATTTGGAAGTTTAATAAGGACCTCCTTTCGGATGGTTCTTTCAAGGACTTTAAGATCCTAGTCCCATTCGAGAACATAATTACGTTTGGGGAACCATGCATCGGAGGGAAAATAACGCCCGAGGCAATAGAATATTTGAAACGATACAATTGCCCCATCCCTGAGCTAGAACTTGCAACACGTAATGTGAATTTTAGAAAGGAAAACGCCATACCCTGGAAACATGATTAGCAACAAATACAAGTTTATTTTTATTCACATCCCTAGAACGGGGGGGAGTTCAATCGAAGCTCAATTTAACTATTCAGATGAACGTGTAAAGCATGCAAGTCTTAAGGACTTATTAAATAAAACGAATGAAAAGTACTTCAAGTTTACTTTTATTAGAAATCCATGGGACATTATCATCAGTAAGTACTTTTGCCACTACCATAGTAAGATTAATGCACATTCAGGAAAATCCTTACTTTTCTTCCTTACACACTATACACCTGCATCAAATGAATCAGGAAATAGTTTTTTTGATTACTTTGATCCTGAAGAATTGGACTTCATAGGTAGATATGAAAACAGAGAAGGGGACTTAAAAATCATATCCAAGAGGATAGGATTTACCATAGATCCTCTTTTTTCTTCAAGAAAGAAAGAAATGCAAAAAAAATATTCAAAAAAGTCTAGCTATACAGAATACTACGATGAAGAAACAAAAGCAATAGTTGCCAAGATGTATAAGAAAGAAATTGAATACTTTGGATATACATTTGATGGTGAATGATCATTTTTACTCAACCATTCCTGCTGATTCTAGTAACAGCATTCCCTTGTAATGTGATTGCTTCAATGATTGGACGTTCGGATCATCCATGTCATAGAGTTGAACATTTTCTTCTGAACCACTTATTTGTTTTACTAGCAAACTTTCTCCACCATTGTATTCTTTGGTATATATTGCTCCAGGATATGAACCATACATAAGCACACCACCATCTTGATATTTCATTACAGTCCCATAGGAGCTAATGAGTTCATCTTCATTTCTGATTCGATATTTATTAGCGAACACATCCCCAGAAGTGCTTGTGATTACTTCCATGAGGGTTTGTTTTTCCATTATTCTTTCTGGACGAGGTTTTCTTACAATTGTAGTAGATTCATACTCAGCCGGAACCGCCTTCATTAAAGCGAAGAGACCCGCATAACAAATTATAGTCCCCACTCCCGCAAGAGCTGCCCATTCCATCCTTATGTGAGCCAATTTTTCACACTTAGCCATAGCTCCATTAATTATCTGTTTCATCTATCTGGTATATTCAGAAAACATATAAAGACCATGTCCTCCCCAGGAGGATAATGTTTGAATCATTGAAGATTTTAGGATTTACAGATGGAGAAATTAAGGTCTATGAAGCACTACTTAAACTAGGTGCTACCACAATAGGTCCCATCAGTAAAGAAGCTCAAGTGACTCCGAGTAAAACCTATCCCATTCTTGAAAAACTACTGAATAAGGGCTTAATTGCACAAGTAAAAAAGGATAAGACCCTTCACTTTTCTCCAAACGATCCTGAGAAAATTCTCACATACATTAGTGAAAAGAAAAATGCGCTAGATAACATACATGATGAAGTTGAGAAAGAGATTCCTAAACTAAGAAAACTTACAACAGAGCTCCCCACCGATGCTAGAGTGTTGCAAGGCCTTGGTGGGCTAAAAACATTCTACGAAGAACATCAACGAAAACTACTTACAGGAAAGAAGATCTTTCGATCCTTTGCATTTGAAGATGATTGGGGCAGAGAAGATGTGAAGCGTTTTGTTCATAAACAAGACCTCATTAGAAAAGAACTCGGCATTGAAGTGAGAATCATTGCACATGAGAAAATACGAAAGGTTACAACACCTGAAGAATATAAGCTAGCGAATATTCGATTCACAAAGCAAAATATTCCAGTAGGAACCGTTGTCTCAGAAGATCAAATTGCACTCATTACTTGGAAGAAAGAACCAGTTATCATCGTTATAGATTCTAAAGAAATAGGAAAGGCATATTCTAAATTCTTTGAAGATGTCTGGAAAGATTCAAAGTAGGTTTTAAGAAAAAATGTGAGACAGTAACATACGCATTACCATATGCCTACTGTCTCGCGGTTTGCTGAGCAATGGGACGTGTGAGAGCATATAAGTAGTTGGGTTACGTTACTTTACTTAGAGAATATTTAAAACAAGAACCTGCCTGTTAGCATTATGACAAATAAACTTACAAAAATATATTGGACCTCTACAATCCTTTTTGCTGCTTTCATGTTTTTTTCAGTAATGATGTACCTGTTCAAGACAGATTTTGTTTCAACAATGTATGTATCACTAGGCTTTCCTGTCTATCTACTGTACATCAATGCCCTTGCTAAATTCTCGGGAAGCGTTGTTTTACTCATGCCAAGATTTACGCTACTAAAAGAATGGACCTATGCTGGTTTTTCATTTATACTCACACTAGCATTCATTGCACACGTAATGGCAGGAGATGGTCAATGGCCAGGCGCTGTTATAGGCGGTATTTTACTAGCTACATCATATGTTGCACGTAAGAATCTACAAAAGTAATTTTTTACTTTCTTTTTTTATTTAATTATAGGACACTCTAGAATAACACTGGACATCCATAAGTGATATCATTAAAAAGAGTATATTTCTTCTTATATTATGAAACAAGTTATTGCACATGTGGATATGGATTGCTTCTTTGCTGCATGCGAAGAAAAGTATGATCCTACGCTTAAGGGCAAGCCAGTCATGATTGGTGCTCTTCCCAGTGATGTAAGAGGCGTTCTTGCTACTGCAAACTATGAGGCAAGGGCCTATGGTGTCCATAGTGCTATGCCCGTACGTATTGCATATAGAAAATGTCCAAAGGGCATTTTTATAAGACCAACATTTCGACGATATAAGGAAGAATCAGAAAAAGTAATGTCTGTTCTTCATAAGTATTCAAGCATACTTGTCCAAGTTTCTGTTGATGAAGCATATTTAGACATCAGTTATGAATGCATGAAAAAGGATCCAGAAGAGGTTGCACATGAAATTCGAAATCAAGTACTCAAAGAAACTAGTCTTTCTTGCTCCATTGGTGTTGCTGAGTCTAAGTATGTTGCAAAGATTGCTTCTGATTACAAGAAACCAGGTGGAGTGACTATCGTTCATAACATGGAGTCTTTTTTAGCTCCACTTAACACTAAAAAAATGCCAGGAATAGGTAAGGTAAGTCAAAAAAAACTTGAGGACAGGGGAGTTATAACACTTGGCGACCTTGCTGCATGTGAGACATTCTTTTTACTTGAACATTTTGGAAAATGGGCCATCCACTTTCAGCGAATTGCTCAAGGTGAAGATACTACTGCCATTCAAATGAGGAAGGGCATTCAAAAATCTACGAGCAGAGAACGTACATTTCAAACTGATCAAGAAGTTTCATATTGCAAGAAGATCATTCCTTCACTCGCCCAGACGCTTTGCGTGGATCTTGATGGGAAGTGCTATAAAACTGTTTCAATAAAGGTACGATTTTCTGACTTTAGCACATATACTAGAGATCTTTCACTGCACATACCTAGAAATGATTCTTCAACAATAGAAAGAACAGCACTTCATCTTCTTGAAAAAATGAAAATTCAAGAAGAGATTCGTTTATTTGGTATTAAATTAGGAAATTTATCTAAAGAAAAATATATTCAAAAAATTATCCCCGATTACTTGGTTTTTGATTTAAGCTCCTAGAAAGCCAAGAGATTGCTATAGGCGAGATAATTGTTGTTACAATACTTAATGTAAGAATTGCTGTTACAAGTACTTCATCAAGTATTCCAGAGGTAAGTCCAACAAATGTTACCGCCAAGGTAGTTGTTAGCTGTGGCGTTGTTGCTACTGCAAAAATCTGTGCTGATTGTTTCTGCATTCCCAAATTTCTTGCTGCATAATAGCCACTTAGTATTTTAGATAATACACTTGTGAGAACAATTGCGATTACTGCAAAATTCAGTGATAATATTACTTGTACATTTAGTTCCATTCCTACAATAAAAAAGAACACTGGAACAAATATTCCGTAACCAATAATGTGAAACTTCTGATATATTTTTTTATGTTTAACTATGTCACTGAGAAGAACACCTACAAAAAATGCTGCTACAATAGGATGTACACCAAGACCTGAAAAGTAGAGAAGAACTGCAAAAAGCAGTACAAGAACGAATCGTGTTTCACTTTCGTATTGATTTTTCTTGCTTTTTTGAAAGAAATATTTTGCGATGATTGGTATTGCAATTTTCAATCCTACTAAACTTACTAGTAATACTGCAAAATAAAGTGGAAGTGGAATTTGTGTTAATTTTTCTGTTGTTTGTACAAGGATTGCTAAGAGAAGTAAACTCACTATGTCTTCAATTACCGTTGTGGAAAGAATGAGTTTTCCAATCTTCTTTTTGATTAAACCTGTATGATTTAAGGTTGTAGCAATAATTGCGACACTGCTTGAGATGAAAATAACTCCGACCATAAATGCCGCTGTCCATGAATAACCAAGGAGCCTAGTTACAATTATTCCAGCAATAAAAGGAACCGATCCATTGATGAGCGCCATATGTGTTATTTCTTTTCTAGAATGTTTTAATACGGATAATTTAGCTTCAAGACCAGCTAAAAGCATTAGAAATGCGCCGCCAAGAAATGCAAAGAACTGTAAAACAGGATCCCCATACACCCAATTGAATCCATTAGGACCTAGAACTGCACCCATAATTATTAATGCACCAATAAATGGTAATCTAATCATTCGAAATAATTCAGGAACTATAACGCCCAGTAAAAGAATTACAAGTAGTACAGGGAGTGTTTGCTCTATAGCCATATGACAATTCTTAGTTTTCCTGTATTTAAACCTTGCTGGTCCAGAAGTTTTAAGAATCTGAGCAGGTTGTATACTGTATGAAAGAATACCTCATTGCAGCACTTCTTGGAATTGGTGGTGCTAGTTATGCTGCTGGCGTGCAGACTGAACGTGTTCTAATGACCTCTTCTGCGAAGACAAGTATTTCAACTAAAGCGAATGCAGACATTAGATTATTTTCTGAAAAAGAGGAATTAAGCGACTATTTTATCATTCGTGATCCTGATGGTATTAGAAATCTTGTGTTTGAAGGTGCTAGAATTGAAAATGGGAAGGTTTACAAAATTGACACTCAAGAACTTGAACAGATCACTGGCGCTCAGGAAGCAAGAATTGAGGGATCTACATTTAGATCTGGAAACTATACACTGAAAATATATGCCAAAGACATGAAAGGTGATAAGACTAGTGCAATTGTTCATTTTGGTGTTGATTCAGCTGGAACGATTAGCATGAAAAGAAAGTAACCCAGAGTTCATTTTTACTTCGTAATTCTTTTTAACATATTCTTCAAAGTTTTCTGCTTTTTCAATATTGTCTGCAATTATGAGCGCGTTTTCATTTAGATAAGGGAGAAATTGTTTGAAATAATGCAAGTAGTCTTTATCGCAGTCCATGAAAACAAGGTCTAAAGGCTGCGACCAATGATTTAGTGCATTGTTAACTCTTGCTTCAATAATATTTATTTTGATGTTCGCTTTATTGAAATGGTGTTTTGCCAGAATTATTTTTTTTGGATCGAATTCTATGGTGAATATATTTGCTGCCGGTGCTCCTTTTTTTAGATGAAGCGTTGAGTATCCAGAAGACGTACCTAATTCAAGAATTGTTTTAGGATTTTGATCAATTGTTAGCTGCTCTAGTAGAGTTGCTTTATCTTTTGATAGTTTCCAAAGGGGTTTTAGATTGGTCTTGATGTTGTAATGAGATTCAGGGATGTATTTTTGCCTTATTGCATAATCTAGGTGTTCAATTTCTTTGATTACGTTATCAATGATGTTCATGGAGTAAGAAAAGACTAAAGTTTTAAAAAAGGATCTGATCTTCATACATTATTGCCCCGTTAGTATAGCATGGATAGTACATGAGCTTGCGGAGCTTAAGACCGGGGTTCAAATCCTCGACGGGGCGTATTATTATTTAACATGCTTTAGGGCGTAAAATACGATAATTTAAATATGTAAAATGCTGGAACAAACTTAGAAGGTTTTTTATGAATATAACTAAGAAAATAATATTTATTTTCATTGCTATTATAGTTATTGCTGTAGGCATCTACATATTCCCTGAGAGCATCAATACATGTTCAGAAAGTACGCTGTGTTTTGGTACAGTAATTACTGAAGTTAATGCGTATACTTGGTTGAATGTAAAGGATTCCGTTCTTGAATCCAGGGAAGTAGAAATTAAGTCGTGCAAAGGTGGTGAGTATCGGTATTTTTCCATTTATGATGGCTGTCCCGGTTCTTGGGGATGGGAGGATGCAAGGCCTGCACAATGCGAATATGAATTAAATAATTGTGATAGACCTTCAGACATGCATAGCGGTATTTTATGTTCTGAATGGGAAAGAGCATGTGAAGAAATAAAAAACCATGCACAAGTTCCAATTGATATTTTAGACGTTAATGCAACGGGCGTCTTTATCACTAGCTGAAATATTTTACGCCCTAACACATTTTATGTTTGATGGTGCTTTGACGGGGCGTATTTTAATTAGTATTCCATAGATTCTCAAACATGCCATTTTGCAACTTGTAGAAACTTTCATCTTTTATGATATGTCCTCTTACTATGCCTTCTACACTAACAAAAGCGACTTTTCCATCGTAGATGAAACAGGCTCCTTGCACGTCAAAATTATCAACGAATTTGAAATCTGTGTTGCCTACGTATTCTTCTAGAATTGCTTTTCTTTGCGCTGTGGTGTTTGGTATGAGTGCCTTTACCTTTACTTTATTTTCTTTTTTTAGTCTGTAGTATATGGCTGTTAGTATACTTGAGAATTCAATCCACTCTTTTAACACACCTATGTACTTTATATCCTCGCCGCTTTGAAGCACGTTGTAGACTACTGTTTTTAATCCTTTTATTCCCTGGAAGAATTCTACTGAAGGAATGTGGGGTGTTGTTTTTTGCAGTCTTTCAAGCTGGGGTAATATTTGTTGTATTTTTTCTCTTTTCTCATCCATCATTCGCATAAGCTCTTTTGGTCTTGCTGCATGATAGTAATTGATTCCTTCTTTTTGTAATGAGCTAACCATCCCCTTCTCCGCTAGGCTTTTTAGAATTCCATAGGTGGTTGTTCTTTGTATTTGGGCTGTTTTAGAGATTTCATGTACTTTAGCATTTCCTAGCTGTAAACAGGCTAAATATACCTTTGATTCGTTCTCATCTAGGCCTAACTCCCTTAATTCATCCATTTTAAGACAGTTAAGGGTGCCACATATATTAATGTTGTCATTTGTCGACAACACTTCTTTATACTCCTATCTGCATTACCCATAGCTATGATGAAAATACTATTAGCAATCGTGGCAACTGCGATGATTATTGCAGGTGGCTGGTTATTACTTTCACATTTGGGAGGCAGCAGTAATGATGCAGCCCTAGTAGATACTACAAGTAGCTTTGAAGAAATACTTCAGGCTAAGAACAAAAGCGTTGTAGCACCCCCAGCTACACCGGAGGATAAAAATGAAAAAAATAATGTCAATACTGGCAGTACTAGCATTGCTCTTGACCGTGCCAATGGCGCAAGCACAGAGTAATGACAAGTACTTTGAACAAGGCCTTTACATTGAAGAAGGCTGGAACCTTATTCCGTATGGAGAAGGTTTAGAAATAGAAGGATTACAAGAAGAACATTTGCTCGGCGCATATGTATATCGTGCTGGATCAGGTGATTATTTGGATATACTAGAAAATGAATATCAACTAGATCAGTTGGTTGATGCGTATGGACTTATTCCTATTTGGATCTATTCAGATGCTAGCTATTCAGCTAGAGTTGAAGTAGATATGCGAGAAGTTGATGAAGCGCTTCGAGACGCTGAGTTTGTATTCGTTGAAGGATGGAACTATTATGTTTTAACGCCTCAAATGAATCCAGGCTATGATGGAATGCACTTCAATATACATCAAAACAAATACGGATCTGTTATAGACGATATGTATATGTGGGAAGATGGTGAATGGGAATACATTTATGATGAATTCTTAGAATGGGAATCATATAATGATGATGGTGGTTTTATCTTACCTGTACTCATTAACTATGATGAACGTTTTACCCCTACAATGAGTGAAGATTTGAGTGTCCCTGCATTTCCGTACTAAAATTTATTTTTTTTATTTTTTTCTTATTCTACAGAAAAGTAACTTCTATTTTCTAACCTAGATACCAGCTTTCATTGGTCACTGGACACGCTGCTGCGAGCATTATAAAGTTCATAGATCTTCTTTTGTAATGGCAGCGCTTGGGATTGTGGGAAACAGAAGAGAAGTCGATAGAATGCTTGTTCAAGAAGGTCTAAAAGAACCTTGTTTGTTTATTGATTGTTCAAATTGTACTGATCCACATAAGGTGGCCTGTGCTGATGAGCAATCACTTCGAAATTTTTATGTTATTCCTGCTGAATCATTGTATAGATTTAGACCTACGCTTGATAAAATTGAAGAAATTGCAAAAACGCTTCAAGTACAACGAGTAATTATATCGACGTTCTCTAGACTGTTCAATTATGATGATAAAGAAGAGAACAAAGATGTGTATGAGTATGCATGGAATATTTTTTCTTCTTTAGAGTTGCCTGTGTTGGTTGGAATTGAACAAGGAAGTGTTAATGAGCACATTGTTCGTGAAAAACACGTAGAAATGACAGGAGTTACTATGGGACATACAGCAAGAAGTCAACGGATGATCGTTGACCAAATGATACAAGAATTAAAGGCATATGGGTCTTCACTTGAAAGATTAGATAGAGAGAGGTTTGAGAAGATATTGAAACGACCACTTAAGCACGTGGGCAGTATTACACATGCAAGTTCTCTTCAGACATGGGTTTTGATGTTAGTTAGTATGCTGCTTGAGCAAGAGAGAAAGATCGAGGCTATGGAAAGTGCGCTATTTTATCGACGCTTATCGCAGCGGTAAGTTCATAACGCTATGGCATAAGGAGAATGGCTTAAATGTGCGTACTACTGAGCTGTATAGGAGTAGTATTTATGTTGAACTTTCTGGCGAAAGCATCTTGAAGAAGCTCGGTATTAATTTTACTAGGGTGTCAAAACGAACACATCTTGGAAAAGTAATTAATGTGCTTTGTGTTCGCGTTCCTAGTGGTATGTTTGAGCGAGTAGTTAAACGTATTGAACCAAGTTCTAAACATGCCATTAAACTATACAATGCAGATATTGCGCCTGAACAATATTTCATGTATGAGAAGAGACTTAGGCCTTTTGTTGGCGAGGAAGCAATTACATTACATCGCTGCCGTGTTTCTTTGACATGTACTAAGGAAGAGATAACAAGCCTTATGCTTAATGAAAAAGCATTTATCGGAGATGAAAGAGAGGTTTTGGAGTCATTTGTTAGCGCTTTTTTAGAGGAAGATCCAGATGTTATTTTAATGAAAAGGGCATTTAGTCATATCCCCTTTATTGCATCTCGAATGGAGCATCATAAGATTTCTTGTCCTTTTCATAGGTGGGATAAAAGACCTATACGCTACCGTGGGGGGAAAAGTTTTCATAGTTATGGACAAGTTCGATTTAAGGATTTTGCTGTGCGTCTTAATGGCAGATTTTTGGTTGATAGTGGATCTACTGTTGGAGAGGTTTGTGATGTAGAAGGAATCATGGAACTTTCTGAACTTACAGGTGCTCGTTTTCAACAGGTTGCTTCAAGAAGTTTTGGAAGCATTTTTCAGCAATCACTCTTGCGGGAGATGGTAGAGGATGATGTCTTAATACCGCATAAGGAAAAGCCCGTGGATATGCCCATGTCACTTATGGATATGGTGAAGGGAGACAGGGCAGGACATACGTTTGATCCGAAGAAGGGGTTTCATCAAGATGTTGCAGAAATTGATTTTTCTTCCATGTTTCCTTGGCTCATTTATAATCACAATATTAGTTCTGAAATGCTTGCTTCAAAGAAGGAGCCACTTGAGCAGGTACCTGGTCTGCCCATCACTATTTCTCATGCTAAGAAGGGATATGTTCCAAGAGCGATAAAGTCTTTGCTTGATAAAAGAATGTACTACAAGGATCATCCAACGTGTATTAATCGTAAACGTGCTGCAGGTATTAAGTGGGTGCTGGTTACTTCTTATGGATATCTTCGTTTTCGTGAATTTAAACTTGGCGTTGCAACGAGCCATATGGCTATTTGTGCATATGCTCGCCAGACTATCATTGACGCTGCAAAGATGGCTGAGGAAAGAGGTTTTCAAGTAATTCATGGAATTGTTGATTGCCTCTATATTAAGAAAAAGGGTATTCAAGAAGACGAGGTTCGTTTACTTTGCGATGAGATAAAGAAGCGTTTTTCTATCCCCACGTGTTTTGAGGGGATATTCAAGTGGATTACTTTTTTACCTTCAGTAGTTGATGCACACAGGCCACTTCCTAGTTCTTATTTTGGCGCGTATGCTACGGGCAGGTATAAAGCCAGAGGGATTGAACTTCGCCGTAGAAGTACACCTATTGTTGTTAAGGAGTTTCAAGAACATACACTTGATGTATTTAGTAATTGTAATAGTAGAAAAGCTATACGTGGTGGGAGCGTAAAGTATAAATATCCGTTACGGGTAACTATAGTATTGTATGAATAAAGATACAATAAAGCAAGATTCTAGCTGGGTTAAGTTCGAGGACCATATGCTCAATGATGGTGTAAGTAACCTAAGAACAAAGAAACTACAAGTAATGTATAAATTCGTTCTAAGACACATTACTAAACCCCTTGACAAGCTAACCCGTGCAGATATTGAATTGTTCATAACAGACTTGAACCGGAACCGAATACAAAAGGTGCGTGGTGGTAACGTTAGCGGCAGTACCAAGGCAGACATAAAGAAGTTTCTGAGGCAATATTTCAAGTGGTTGAAAGGAAATAACGAGACATTCCCTAAAGAAGTAGCATGGTTGAAGACACGTATTCGTAAAGATGAGCGACCCGAACAAAAAGACGTCATAACAGATAGTCAAGTAATCAAACTTGCCAATAGGTTCACAAAACCCGAGTTTAGAATAATTACTTTACTTCTCTTTGACAGTGGGTTTAGAATAAGCGAAATGCTCAGCGCAAAGAAAGAAGACCTTAGATGGGAAGAAGACGGAGACGAATCATGCTACTGGATTAAATGCAGAGAAAGTAAAACCATTGCGAGAGAGGTTCCTATACCTTTATTCACTGATGAAATTAATGAGTTCAAGAAAAGTATATATTACCAGGCATTAGAAGGAACAGATACCCTATTTAAGATAAGTTATGACTACTATAACCGGGCACTAGCAAAATACTCTAAAGAACTATTCAATAAGCACATGACCCCTCACGGTCTGAGGCATAGCAGCGCTACATACTATTCTAAAGAATTGGACGGTAATTTTGTCCAAATATCAAATAGGTATGGTTGGACGCTTAGCAGTGACCAAATGAAACTTATATCAGGAACAGTAAACATATGCAAAAGCGAGGACTGCAAAAGGTACACCAAAATAGAGTGAGTGTTCAAGAAGCAAATGCTACATTAAGAGAAAAAAGATCTGCTGAAGACGTGAAGAAAAAAGAAATCGAACAGTTTCGAGAAAAGGGCTGGGAAATAAGGGAACTACTTTCTCAAGGAAAATTTGATGACGCTGCAAAACTTGCAGATGAGATGGGTTGGGAACATGGGGACCTATATTCATACAGCAGTAGATCTGAAGCATGGGATGCTGAAGTAGGTATTGAAGAGACTATTCATGCACGTGGATGGTCTAAACATAAAGGTGGTTTATCTTTTGTACAAAAAGAAGTATCCACCGTCCTCCATAGTCTTGCTAAACACTATGCACCCACTAGAGTCGATGATAATGTAGTTGTTGATGAGACAACTACAAAAGTAATGCACCAGGATGCAAAAGAAGATGAACCATCCATAGAGGATGTTATTATTAGTGCACCAAGGATTATTGCCAATGTACCTTATCCAAAACCTACTGATGGTTTGGAGATAGATCCTATTGAAATTTCACAAAAT
>ENA-UOXV01001411-UOXV01001411.1-marine-metagenome-genome-assembly--contig:-NODE-1411-length-33623-cov-15.075489_pt1 | contig 33623 bp, 35 predicted proteins | sample MGYA00238165_ERZ766961 | MGnify/ENA primary metagenome ERZ766961 (study PRJEB28924, sample SAMN03173240) | marine metagenome | biome: Marine; feature: Water; material: Subsurface seawater | place: North... | reverse complement strand
TATTAAAAATTCCAATTATTGAATTGCATATTAGCAACATTTATAATAGAGAAGAATTCAGACATAAATCTTTGATTAGCAAATTGGCTAAAGGAGTCATTTGTGGTTTTGGAGCAGACGGTTACATTATGTCTTTAAATGCTATGAATAAATTTTTGGAAAAATGAAAATCGACAAAAAATTAATAAAAGAACTTGTGGATAATCTTAAAGAATTTGAGCTAACTGAGCTAGAATATCAAGAAGGACAAACTAAAATAAAAGTTTCAAAAGCTTCTAAGGGAATAGATCAGGTTAAAACTAGCGCTGTAATCTCGCAGAACAAATCTGTGCTTAAATCCTCTAATGAGAGTGAGGGTGTGAGAGTTAAATCTCCAATCATAGGGACAGCTTACTTGGCGCCTGAGCCTGGGGCAAAAAAATTTGTAGAAATTGGAGATAAAATTAAAAAAGGACAAACAGTAATGATTGTTGAGGCTATGAAGACGATGAATCACGTTCCTTCAACTGCTGACGGTGAGGTAAAAAAAATTTTAATTGAAGATGGCCAGCCAGTTGAATTTGGTCAGACTTTAGTTCTTCTAAAATAAGCATAATAATGTTCAAAAAAGTATTAATAGCTAATAGAGGTGAAATAGCTGTTAGAGTTATTAGAGCCTGTAAAGAATGGGGCATAAAAACTGTTGCGGTACACTCAGATGTAGACTCTGACTCAATGCATGTTAGGCTTGCTGATGAGAGTGTTTGTATAGGTTCACACCAGCCACAAAATAGTTATTTAAATATTTCATCAATTATGTCTGCTGTTGACTTGACTGGGGCAGAAGCAATTCATCCAGGTTATGGATTTTTATCCGAAAATGCAAAATTTTCAGAAATTGTTAAAAAACATGGAATTAAATTTGTTGGTCCGAGTGCTGAAATTATATCAAAAATGGGAGATAAAATTGAAGCAAAACGAATTGCAAAAAAATATGGTCTACCGGTAATTGAAGGATCTGAAGGTGGTGTAAAAACTATATCTGAGGCAAAATCAATATGTAAAGAAATTGGGTATCCAGTTCTAATCAAAGCTGCGGGTGGAGGTGGCGGAAAAGGAATGAAAATAGTTGAGGAAGAAAGTAAATTAGAAAATCTATTCCTCACAGCAAAATCAGAGGCAAAGAAATTTTTTAACAATGATGAATTGTATATTGAAAAATATTTTAAACACCCCAGACACATAGAGGTTCAAATTATGTCTGGCAAAAATAAAACTGTTCATCTAGGTGAAAGAGATTGTTCTGTGCAAAGAAGACATCAAAAATTAATCGAAGAAACCCCAAGCCCAGTATTAACGGAACAGCAGAGAAAAGATCTTTTAGAAAAAACAGTAAAAATGGTTGAGCAAATTAACTATGAGGGAGCTGGGACAGTTGAATATATATATGAAAATGGGAAATTTTATTTTTTAGAAATGAATACCAGAGTTCAAGTTGAGCATCCGGTGACTGAAGTTCAAACAGGTATAGATATAGTTAAAGAACAACTTTGGATTGCTTTTACCGGTGATACAGCCTTAAAACAAAGCGATATTAATCCAAGAGGTCATACTATTGAATGCAGAATTAATGCGGAAAATCCTGCTTTAGATTTTCAACCTAGCCCGGGAACAATTACTGTTTGTCATCAACCATCTGGGTTCAGAACAAGAGTAGATGGTTCAGTTTTTCAAGGTTGTAAAATCACCCCCTACTACGATAGTTTAATTGCAAAAGTTATTTGCAAAGGTAGAAATAGAACTGAAGCAATTCAAAGAACGCTCAGATCACTTGATGAATTTGTATTAGAGGGAATAACTACAACAATCGATTTGCATAAAAAAATATTAAATCACAAAAAATTTATTAAGTCAGATTTTGATACTAATTGGCTTGGCAAAGAAAAATTTTATTAAACATTGCTGCAGTTTAAAAGTTGAAGGTCATAAATTGCGTGATCAAATGGAGTTAAACTTGGGTCTGAAGCAAAAGTCCAACCATTAAATATAAATACTTGCTCGTTCTGATTTTTTGTTAAATCCTTAACCTGCATATATGCAACACTGTCTAATATATTATTAACTTCTACCTTCCCACATTTTAAAATCTTAATTTCTAACGGACCAAATTTTTTAACTTCATTTAAATTAATAGTAAATTCAGATGATTTTGCTGTAATTTTATCCAGACCAATTAATATGGCTTTCGATGCTTCTAATTCTTTAATATTTTTTTTTTTTAAACTTTTGTTAGAAGAAATATTTTCTTTTTCTTCTTCTAGTTCTTCAAAGCTTGGTGATATTTCTTCTAGATTAATTAAAGGCGATGTTATTATCTGGTCCTCTGTTTTTAAAAGATTCAAAGGAAAAAAAAATAAAACAAAAATTAAAATAATTCTATTTCCAAGTCTCATATTTTTTCTTTATTTCGCTTTTTCTAATTCTGACAGGTTTAAAACTTTTAGATGTACCTGATTGATTCTCCAAATGTTTCTTTTGCCATGAATATTTAATATCTCTAGAGTTTGGAATTTTATCTACAGTATGGTGAATCCATAAATACCAGTCTGAAGTAATTTTAGTGGCTTCGATATTATTAGCGTAAATTACCCAACGCTCATTAGTTTTGCTTTGATAGTATTTATTTCCATAATCATCGCGACCAACAAATTTTCCAAAAAACAAAGTTTTTAAAAAAGTTCCAAAATTTTGCTTATGCCACCAAGTAAAAATAATTTTTAAGCTCATACTGTAATTTTAAAATCCACACAATTTCTAATTGTATTATTAAGTAATAGACACCTTATACAATTAATATATATCTTTACCAAGAGATTCCATAAATTATATGAAAAAATTTGTCGTTGAAACTTATTATACTTGCACATTTAAGACTGTGCACACCTTAAACAATTTAGATGATAAAGAATTATCTAAAATTGATCAAAGAACTGATGGTGATGTGGAAGTTATAGATGTAAAACTTAATAACCGAAAAACAAAAAAATTAGGCGGTAAAAAAGATAATAAGCCTGAAGATGTTAAATTAGAAAAAGGTTTATCAGAGAGTTTTTCTAATCAAATAAAAAAATCAAAGGAAAAAGAAGTTAATTCTGTAAATTTAAAAATAAAAAATAACGCGAGATTTAAAATGCCAGATAGACGTAAGGGATATATACAAAAAGCACAAATTGGTGATCATAAAGTTTATCTTCATACAGGTGAATATGATGATGGTAAGATTGGAGAAATATTTATTGATACAAATAAAGAGGGTGAGCTTGTTAAGGCAATGATGAACAATTTTGCTATAGCAATTTCTTTAGGGTTACAATACGGAGTTCCGCTTGAAGAATATGTAGATGCATTTATAGATACTAAGTTTGAACCATCTGGTAACGTAATTGGTAATGATAGAATATTAAGTGCCTCATCTATACTAGATTATGTTTTTAGAGAGCTTGCTATTTCCTACTTAGGAAAAGAAGAACTAGCTCACACACCATCTATAGCGAGCGCAAAAAGTGAAGACGTGGATAACGGAGATGATAAATTTCTCAAAATTGTTAAAAATATAACTTCTAAAGGATTTGTTAGAAGTAATTACGAAGAAAAATTAGTTGATTTATCAGATGTTAGAATTAATCTTAAAACAAAGAACTAATTTTTTTTAATATCTCTTTTTATGCTAAGTTCTTTCAATTGACTATCTTCTACCTCTGAAGGAGCTCTCATCATTAAATCTTGAGCATTTTGGTTCATTGGAAATAAAGTTACTTCTCTTATATTTTCTTTTTCAGCAAGAAGCATAACAATTCTGTCTATACCAGGGGCTATACCTCCATGTGGAGGAGCTCCGTAACTTAATGCATTTATCATTCCGCTAAATTTTTCATTTACTTGCTTCTCACTATATCCTGCTACAGAAAATAATTTATACATCAATTCCGGTAAATGATTTCTAATTGCACCAGAAGATAGCTCCACTCCATTGCAAACAATATCATATTGGAATGCTTTAATTTCTAGTGGTTTATCAAAATTTAATTCTTCAATTTTGCCTTGTGGCATTGAAAATGGGTTATGACTAAATATAATTTTTTTAGAATTATCGTCATACTCATACATTGGATAATCAACAATCCAGCAAAAGGCGTATTTCTTTTTGTCGATAATATCTAAATCTTTTGCAATCTTGTCTCTTGCTAAGGATAAGATTTTTTCTATTTCTTTTTCTTTTCCGCACGCAAGAAAAATACTATCACCTATTTCAGCGTTACAATTTTTCATTATCTCTTTAAGGGAGTCTTCACTAAAAAATTTTCCGATTGGTCCTTTGCCCTTTATATCTCCATCTCTCTCTAACGTAAAATATGCTAAACCAGAAGCACCCTGTTCTTTTGCCCATTTATCTATATTATCAAAAAAACTTCTAGGTTTATCTTTAGTGTTTTTAGTAATTATCGCTCTTACAATAGAGCCATTTTTTACTAGTTTTTTAAATATATCAAACTTAACATCTTCTCTTTTAAACAATTCAGTAAGTTCCTGAATAATTAATGGATTTCTTAAATCTGGTTTATCAGTTCCATATTTTTTCATTGATTCTTGATAGGGAATTCTTGGAAATTTTTCATACAATATTTTTTTTGATGAAAAATTTTTAAATAAATTTACAATCAATTTTTCTACAACATTAAAAATATTTTCTTGTTCAACAAAAGACATTTCTAAATCTAATTGATAAAATTCACCTGGGCTTCTGTCAGCTCTAGCATCTTCATCTCTAAAACACGGTGCAATCTGAAAATATTTATCAAAACCTGAAACCATAATTAACTGTTTAAATTGTTGTGGAGCTTGAGGTAAAGCATAAAATTTTCCTGGATTTAATCTACTTGGAACCAGAAAATCTCTTGCCCCTTCAGGGCTTGAAGAGGTTAAAATTGGAGTTTGATATTCAAGAAAACCTAATTTTAACATTTCTGATCTTATAAAAGAAATTACTTTTGATCTTAAGATTATATTTTTGTGCATTTCTTCTCTTCTTAAATCTAAAAATCTATATTTTAATCTTATCTCTTCAGGATATTCTTGTTCACCAAAAACAGGTATGGGTAATTCTTTTGCGTTAGATAAAACTTCTACTGAGGCTACTAAAACTTCAATTTTGCCTGTTTTTAAAACTAAATTTTCAGTTCCACTTGATCTTTTAACAACCTTTCCAATAATTTTAAGTACAGACTCAGGTTTTGATTTTTCTAAAATTGGAAAAAAAGTGTTATTGTTCTCAATCACACACTGTGTAATTCCATAATGATCTCTTAAATCTATAAATAATAAATTTCCATGGTCCCTCTTTCTGTGTAACCAACCAGAGAGAGTAACATCTTTGTTGATTTCTTTTTCACTAAGTTCTGAACAATTATGAGTTCTATATTTATTCATTGGTTTAATGCTTTTTTTATTAGATTAATATTGATTGATTTTCCAGTAGATAAAGATAATTCGTCAACATCTTTAAGAAATTTGAACATTTTTTCATAAGACCTCTCCACATTATTAATGATAAAGTCTGATAACTTTGGATTTAAACTTATTTGTTTATCTGAAAGTGTTTTTGAAATAATTACTCTTAATAGATCATCGGTTGGAAGCTCGATACCAATAAATAAAAAACTTCTTATTCTTGATTTGAGGTCCTCTAAATAAAAACTTAAATTTTTTATTGAAGGAGTTGAATTAATTAATATATAATTTTCTAATTGTTTAGATTGATTTAAAATTGAATAAAGTAATTTTTCATTAATATTATTATTATAGCCATCAATAATCAAACAGTCTAAATTGTTTAATTCTTCTATTATTTCATTCTTGATATTTTTTGCTTCAATTAATTTTATTCTATCTATTTTTTTTTCTAATATTTTTGCTAAGTGTGTTTTTCCTGATCCCTTGGAACCAAAAATATTTAACCATTTTCCGGGCCAATTTGGCCAACACTCTACTAATTTATATGCAGAAAAATTATTGCTTGATACAAAAAAATCTTGTTCGTAATATTTTTTTGAAAATGGGAATTTAAATGTAAGTTGATCCATTTTTTATAATGTTTTAATAACCCATCGATTATTAATTAATTGTAAATTTATATTTTCTTTTTTTAAATCATTAATTAATTTATCTAATTTTCCTAAATACTTAATTCTTAGATTCATGTAATCTTTGTTAAATTCTTGGACATAAATATTTTCAATTGAGTCTATTTTTTTTATTCTAATATTTAATTCGACTAAATTGCTTTTTTTATTAAGATTCAATTTTGTATTTAAAAATGAAGGTGTTCTGATATCAATTAGATTATTAGATTTAATCAAATTAATAAGTTCTTTTTTTGCTTCAATAATTACTGTTTCATAAAATTTTTTATCATTTGTTTCTAAATTTTTTAAATATAGATTTTTTGATATTTTTTTTCCTTGTATAATTGTTTTAATATATATTTTTTTATTACTGGTTTTATTTTCTTCAATTAAAATTAAAGCTAAATTTTTATTCGAATACTCACGAAATAATTCAATTAAATTTAAATTTATTAAACTATTTTTGTTATCAATTATATTTTTTATAATTTCAATATTTTCTAAGGGAAGAACAAATTCAACTAAATCATCATTATAAATTTTATTCCAATTTTCATAAAAGAAATTATTATTGAATATATAAATTTCATTTTCATTTATTAGAACAGGTAATATATATAATTCCCTGTCGTTAATCTTAGAGTATAAAATTCCTCTTTTGTAAAATAAATCATGTATTTTATCTTTATCAAATGAAATATTGAAATTTACTAGCTCTAAATTACTTTTCTCAGCTGGTATATTTGTTATCTGATAATATTTTACCAATTGTTTAATTGAAGAAAAATTCAAATCTGATAATTTATCACTATCTTCCTTTAATAGGATTTTAGATATTAATTGATTAAATCCCTTTTTTATAGCTTTATCAGACAGAGTTTTAATTGTTATTTTATCATTTTTTTCTAATTGAATATTATTAACATTAAACGTTTCATTTTTTGAAAAAAGAGTTTCAGTTTTAAAAAAAACAATTAAAATAAGTATAAGTTTGTGAACTTTCATAAAAATTAATTATCAATTTATAAATGAAAATAAATGAAAATAGTTATAAAAAAAGCGGTGTTAACATCTCGTTAGCTAATAAGTTAGTAAAACATATATCTAAACTAACTAAAAAGGAGGTCAAAAAAACCAGCGGTTCCTCTAAAAAAGATATAATAGGTGGTTTTGGTTCTCTATTTGATATTAGCAATATTAAAATTAAAGACCCTGTAATAGTTTCTTGTACTGATGGAGTGGGAACTAAAATTGATTTAGCTATTAAATATAAAAAATTTGATACTATTGGAATAGACTTAGTTGCTATGTGTGTCAATGATTTGATAGTTCAAGGAGCAAAGCCATTATTTTTTTTAGATTATATTGCAGTAGGTAAACTAAATTTAATTAAAACAAAAAAAATTTTAAAAGGTATTTTTAAAGGATGTAAAATATCTAACTGTAAATTAATTGGCGGTGAAACAGCAGAGATGCCAGGAATTTATTCAAAAAACAAATTTGATTTAGCTGGCTTTAGTGTGGGAATAGTTTCTAAAAAAAAAATTCTAGATAAAAGTAGAGTAAAAAATAATGATATTATTTTAGCTATACCGTCAAACGGAATACACTCTAATGGTTTTTCATTGGTAAGGTCAATTTTAAAAAAAAATAAATTACCGACTAGTTTAAGAACAGAAATTTTAAAGCCTACTAAAATTTATACTAAAGAAATTTTAAAGTTAACAGATAAGAATCTTATTAATGCTGCGGCTCATATTACGGGTGGTGGTTTAATTGAAAATATAATGAGATCAATTCCAAAAAATTTAGCTATAAATATTGATCTTTCAAAAATTAGAACTACAAAAATTTTCAAATGGTTAAAAAGTAAAAAAATTTCTGATCAAGAAATGTTGAAAACTTTTAATTGTGGCATTGGTTTTTGTATAATCATTAACAAAAAAAATATTCAGAAAATTAAAAAGGTATTCCCTAAATATTACACTCCTTATGAAATAGGTTATGTTTCCAAAAAAAAATTAAAAATAAATTTATCAAACTCTTTAAAATGGTAAAAAAAAAAACCTGTGTTTTTATATCAGGACAAGGTTCAAATCTTAAAAATCTTATAATAAGATCAAGGGATAAAAATTTTCCAATTAAAATAAGTTTAATAATTAGTAATAACGAAAAAGCGCATGGTGTTAATTACGCTAAAAAATATAAAATACCTTATATTTACATCAATACAAAATTAAGATTTTACGAAAGTAAAATTTTACAAAACTTAAAAAGATATAAAATTACTTTTATTTGCCTTGCTGGTTATATGAAAATTATTTCAAAAAATTTAATAAATATTTATCAAAGAAAAATTATTAACATCCACCCTTCTCTATTACCAAAATTTAAAGGTTTAAACACTTTTTCTAGAATGATTGAAAGTAATGAAGTCAAAGCAGGCTGTACTGTTCATTATGTTGAGGAAAAATTGGATAGCGGCGGCAAAATTGTACAAAAGACTTTTTTTATCGCTACAAAAGATAATGAAAAAGATTTAAAAACTAAAACTCAAAGACTTGAATATAAAGCCTTTCCTGAAGCTGTTATAAAAGTTTTTAGATATTCCTAATTTTTGAAAAAGAACTCAATCTCTTTTTTCGCATTATCTACAGAATCCGAACCATGGACAGAATTTTTATCTATCGAAATCCCATACAACCTTCTAATAGTATTTTCTTTTGCATCTTTAGGGTTAGTTGCACCCATTAATTTTCTATTTGCAAAAACGGCGTCATTGCCCTCTAAAATCATTACCATTATAGGTCCTGATGAGAGATAAGTACATAAATCGTTGTAAAAAGGTTTGGATTGATGAACTTTATAAAATTCTGCAGCCTCATCCTTAGTAATATGTATTTTCTTACTTTCCTTAATGTTCAGATTATTTTTTATGAAAATATTTTTTATTTCTTCAACTAAATTTCTCTCGACCGCATCAGGTTTTATTATTGATAAAGTTTGTTCTTTATTGCTCATAATTTTCCTCTATTAATTGGTTTAATAGTCTAACTCCAAATCCAGTTGCACCCCCTGAGTTTAAAGCACCTCCATATTTTGAAAAAGCCATGCCAGCAATGTCTAGGTGAGCCCAGGGAGTATTATTTAAAATGAATCTTTGTAAAAATTGAGCTGCTGTTGTTGAGCCCGCACCTCCCACATAATTTATATTTTGCATGTCTGCATTTTTAGAATTCATTAGTTTATCGTAATTTTTATGCAGAGGCATTCTCCAAAGTTTCTCTTCGATATTCTCACCAGCATTTAAAATTTGTTTAGACAACTTATCGTCATTTGAAAAAAGACCAGCATATTCAGAACCTAAACAAACTATTATTGCTCCAGTAAGCGTAGCTAAATCAATTATAAATCTTGGTTTAAATTTTTTTTCTGTAAAAGTTAAAGCGTCGGCTAAAACTAATCTACCCTCGGCATCAGTGTTTAATACTTCTATGGTTTTTCCGCTATAGGATCTTACAATATCCCCTGGCCTTTGAGCTGCACCACTTACCATATTTTCTACTAGCCCTACAACTCCAACTGCATTAATTTTTGCTTTTCTTAATGCTAAACATTTCATTAAACCAACTACCGCAGCTGACCCGGCCATATCGTATGTCATATCTTCCATAAATCTAGCAGGTTTCAGAGAATAACCACCGGTATCAAAAGTAACTCCCTTTCCAACAAACGCTAATGGTTTAGAATTTTTTTTTGCCCCGTTCCATTCCATTGTGACAAGGTATGATCCTCTATTACTACCCATGCCAACTCCGAGTAAAGCATTCATACCTAGTTTTTTTAGTTTTTTTTTATCATATATATTTATTTTTAAACCATCTTTACTAAGAGAATTTAGTCTTTTAGCATATTCATCTGGGTGTAAAATATTTCCTGGCTCAGACACTAAGTCTCTTGCATAAAAAGTGCCCTTCTCAACAGCTTGGAATTTTATTTGATTTTGAATTGAAGGTTTATTTTTTTTTCCAAAAACATTAATAGAAATAATTCTTGAGTCTTTTTTTGATTTATATTTTTTAAACTCGTATGATTTTAATTTTAAGCCATGCAGAAAATGTCCTATAAAATTATTATACTTTCCTGTTACACTATCAGCGTTTAAAAAGTATTCAGTATTTTTTCCATAATTTAAACGTCCATACAATTCTGCACCTAAATTTTCTATATCTGAAATTTTTAAATTATTTTTAATTGAAATAATAATAATTTTTTTTTTTGAATTTATTTCAAAAACAAAAAGATTCTTTTTTAAATCACTAGATTTTAATAAATCGTTTATGTATACAAATTCAGAATTAGAGAGATTGTTCTTTAAATTATTAACATTAAACTTGTCATTAGAAAAAAAAATAGTGTTGGGTAGAGTTTTATCTATTTTTTTTGTTAAGTATTTTATTTGTACAGCCATAGTTTTTTTATATTTTTAGAATTAAGATCTAAGCTATATATGATCAATTATACAAGATTTCAACGTAAAATTTGTAATTATTAAACCATTGATTGAATTTATTTGATGAATACATTATCAATATACAAATTTAAAAATGCTTCAAAACAAAATTTATCAAAACTTTTTAATTGAGATTATAAAAAATTTCTTTCTTTTTTTATTTACCTTCTCTTTAATTGCTCTTACGGTTAGAGCTGTAAATTTTTTAGATTTAATTGTAGATAACGGGTATCCTGTTTCTACCTATTTTACATATAGTCTTCTTAATCTTCTTGGGTTAGTTCCTAAATTTATACCTCTGTCCTTTTTAATTGCCTTAATGATGTTCGTACTCAAACATAATAACGAGGAATTTATTATCTTATGGACAACAGGGGTTAATAAATTGAAATTTATAAATTTCATGCTGATAAGTTCGATCATCGTATTAATTTTATATATTATTTTTTCTTCATTAGTATCTCCTGCTGCGTTAAATAAATCTAGACAATTATTAGGTAATGATAAATTTAATTCTTTTTTGCCTACCATAAGATCTAAACAATTTAGTGATACTTTTGTGGGATTAACGTTATTAATTGATAAAAAAAAAAATACAGAAGTTGAAAATGTTTTCATACATGACACAGCTAATAATTTAAAAAATTTATCTTCAAATAGTGTTAATGCTTCGAGCACAACTGTAATAGCAAAAAAAGGAATCGTTGATAAAAAAAAATTATTATTAATTAATGGTCAAATTATCACTAGTAAAAATAATAAAGAAAATAATGATTTAATAAGTTTTGAAAAACTAAGCATTAATTTATCAGATTTAAACACAAGTATAATTAAAAAACCTAAAATACAGGAAACATCTACTGTTAAAATTTTTAATTGTTTATTTTTAAAAAATACAGATAGTAATTTTTGTAATAAAAGCTCATTAAAAGAAATCGTGCCAAATTTTATTAGAAGAATGATACTGCCATTTTATATTCCAAGTTTTGTACTTGTCTGTTCTTTACTTTTTTTAAAATCAAAAAAAATTTATTTAAATAGATTTTTTATTTTTTTTTATGGTCTATCTATATTAGTGTTTACTGAACTATTCTTAAGATTCACGGGACTGTCTTCGACAGTAAAATTTATATATATTATATTACCTTTTGTTTTGTTTGCTTTTTTATACTTAGTTTTGTTCTATATTTTTTCAAAAAGAATCACTTAATATGAATAATATTATTTTTAACTATCTAATACGTAATTATTTAAAAACAGTATTGATTTTAATATTGGTAATTTATAGTTTTGGTTTAATTTTAAATTTATTTGAAGAAATTGAATTCTTTAAAGACACAAACGCAAATATCTTACAGCCTTTGATATTATCAAGTTTATTTGTTCCTAGTTTAATAATTAAATTATTACCCTTTATAATTTTTTTTTCCAGCATGTGGTTCATAACTAAAATTAAGAATAACAAAGATCTCTTAGTTCTTAAAGTTTATGGATATTCAAATTTAAAAGTGTTTCTAATACTAGCAATTACTTCTTTTTTGTTTGGATGGATAATTTTACTAATTGTAAATCCGGTAACTTCATCAATGGTGATGTATTATGAGAAAACCAAATCTCAATATGCTCGTGATATAGATCATTTAATTACATTTAATAAAAATGGTTTATGGATAAAAGAAAACTTTGAAGAAGGCGAAAGAATAATAACAGCTGAAAAGCCAGATAAATTTGATTTGATAAACGTTACAATTTTTGAATTCGATAATGAAAATAAATTAAGCTCAAAGATTTTTGCTAAAAAAGTAGATATTAAAAGCCAAAAATGGATTTTGGAAGATGTATTAATTTCTCAATTAAAAAATGAAAGTTTTATTCAAAGTAAAAAAAATGAATATACAATTGATTCAAATTACGATTATACCAAAATTAATAACCTTTTTAATAATTCTGACACTATGTCTTTTATTGATCTCACCTTGAATAGAGATAAATTATTTCAAAATGGCTATAGTGACGCTTTTTTAAAAGAAACACTTCATGCGATGCTAACAATACCTTTTTTTTTACTTTTAATGACAGCTCTAGCTACTGTACTTGCAATGACATCTTTAAGAAGAAATGAAGGTTTTAAGTTTTTTGTCATAGGTTTCATTATAAGTATTGTGATATATTATTTTAAAGATTTTTCACTAGCTTTAGGTAAAACAGATAGGATACCGATTACATTAGCAATTTGGTCTCCTGTCTTAGCTTTAAGCTTATTTACTTTTATTGGAGTTTTACAAATAAATGAGAAATAAAATTTTATTAATATTTATTATTTTTTTTTTCAATCAAATTTTATTTGCAGAAAATCTTCAAATAAGTGCGAAAAATATAACAATAGATAACAATAAAAAAACAACTATTTTTAACAATGAAGTTTCAGTTTTAACTAGTGATAATGATGTTATCAAGAGTGATTTTGCAGAATATAATAAAGATTCTGGTGTTCTTACTTTAAAAAAAAATATTATTTTAACTGATAAATATAATAATATTTTAACAACAAATTTCATTGAATTTAAAGAAAAAGAAAATACCATTTTTACTAAGGGGCCCACAAAAATTATCACCTCTGAAAAATATATTTTAAATGGGAACGACTTATCTTTAGATAAAAATAAAAATCTTGTTTTCTCTAATAACAAAGCAATAATTATTGATAATGACAATAATGAAATTTCTCTAAATAATTTTAGATATAATACAAAATTTAATTTTTTTAAATCTATAGGTGATATAAAAATCAAAGATATTAATAACAACACATACAAATTTACTCAAATTTATATTGATACAAAAAAAAAAGAAATTGTTGGAACTGATATTCAAGCATATTTGGATCAAAAAGAATTCAAAATAAAAGATAAAAATAATCCAAGAGTTTTTGCTAATTCTTTAAATTTTAAAAAAGATAAGAGGAGTTTTGAAAAAAGTATTTTTACTCTCTGTGGTTACAGAGATAATGATAAATGTCCACCTTGGTCAATTCAATCAACAAAAATGCTTCATGATAATGAAAAGAAGACAATTTATTATGATAATGCTTTATTAAAAATTTATAACATTCCGATTTTTTATTTTCCTAAATTATCTCATCCAGATCCTAGTGTAAAAAGAAGATCGGGATTTTTACTTCCTTCTTATAATGATACAAAAAACTTGGGATCAAGTATTTCAATTCCATATTTTTTTGCAATTAATCATGATAAGAATTTTACTTTAACAAATAAACTTTACTCTTCAGAAAATCCATTATTTACAGGTGAATATCATCAGGTCTTTAAAGATGCTTATCTGATGGCAGATTTTGGTCATACAGAGGGATATAAAGATAATAATAAAAAAACTGGTGATAGGTCACATTTTTTTTCTTATTTTGAAAAAGTATTTAATAATAAGAATGAGTCAAAAAGTACTTTGAGTATTTCCTTACAAGATACATCTGATGATAAATATTTAAAACTTTACAGAATAAAATCTAATTTAGTTGATTTCGAAAAAGATAATCTTGAAAGCACATTAAGTTTTTCACATGAAGATAAAGATTTATTTGTAGGATTAGATGCTTCTGTTTATGAAAGTCTTAAAGAAACTTATAATGATAAATACGAATATATTTTACCAGAACTTACTGTTGAAAAAAACTTATATAGTAATAGTAATTTTGGAAATCTAGATTTACAAACAAATTTTAAAGTACACAATTATGATACAAATAAACTTACGAGTTTTTTGATTAATGATTTTAATTTTAATTATAAAGATTTAAATTTTGAGTCTGGACTAAAAGGTAAAATTCTTGCTAATGTAAAAAATATCAATTACGAGACTAAAAACATAGATTTATATAAAAAAAATACCACTAGTGAACTTTATGGTGCTATTGGATATTTGAGTCAATTAAATTTAGAAAAAATTAATGATAATTCAAAACATAAGTTAAAACCAAAAATATTACTTAGATATTCTCCTAATAAAAATATGAGAAAAGAAAGTAGTGGTTCAATACTTAATCCTATTAGTGCATTTAGTTTAAATAGATTAAATAATTCTAATAATTATGAAACTGGCTTAAGCGCTTCAGTAGGATTAGACTATGATGTTTCAAATAATAATAAAAAGTTTGATTTTTCTGTAGCGCAGATAATTAATGAAAAAGAAAATAAAAAAATGCCTTCTATCTCAAGCTTGGATGAAAAAATTTCCGATCTAGTGATTAGTTCAAATTATAAATTAAATGATAATTTTTCATTAAGTTATAACGGGGCAATAGATCAAAACTATAATGATATAAACTATAATGACGTTGGGGTTGTATTGAATCTTAATCCTATAAAAATTGATTTTAATTATCTTGAAGAAAATAAACATATTGGTGATAAACAGTATTTCAAAACTAAATTTAGTTATGAAAAAGATAATGCTCAAGTTGCTTTTGAAACAAAAAGAAATCTAGTTACAAATTCTGCTGAATTTTATAATTTAAGTTATGAGTATATAAATGATTGTTTAAGGGCAGGACTAGTTTATAGAAGGGAATTCTACAAAGACTCAGAAATTGAACCTGAAGACTCTTTGATGTTTAAAATAACACTTGTTCCTTTTGGAAATATCAATACTCCATCTTTTAATCAATGAAATATAACTTCACAATTTTAGTTTTTTTTATCAACTTATTTTTTGCTCAAATACTTTTTGGTAACATTAATACCAAGATAGTTGTAAAAGTTGAAAATGAAATTATCACAAACTATGATATTAAAAATAAAATTAAAACTACATTACTGTTATCAGGCCGGGTAATTAATCAACAGAATATTGATAATTTAAAAAAAAATATTTTAGACCAATTAATTTTTTTAAGATTAAAAAAAATAGAATTGTCTAAATTTAAAATTCAAAAGGATCCAAAAAGAATAGACTCTTATTTAAGATCAATATCAGGAAACGATTTGGAAGGTTTAAAAAATAAATTTCTTGAAAATGATTTAGATTTTGAGATGTTCTTAGAGGAAACAGATATTGAGATTAGATGGCAAAAATTAATTTATTCAATTTATGAAAAGAAAATTAATATAAATAATGAAACCATAGATAATGAAGTAAAAAAAATAATAAACGAAAAAACATATGTTGAAGAATTCGAATTATCTGAAATAGAAATAATTTTAGATTCGGAAAACTCTCCTGAGAAAATAATAAAAGATATCGAACAAAAAATTAATACAGATGGATTTGAAAATGTCGCTATAAATTTTAGCTACTCTACAACTGCAGCTCAAAAAGGATATTTAGGTTGGATAAGTGGAAACTCATTATCAAATGAAATTTATCAAATCTTATTAAAAACAAATATAGGAAATGTGACTGAACCTGTAGTAAAACAAAATACTATTTTGTTTTTAAAGCTAAATAATAAAAGAAAAATTGAAGCTAAAAAAATAGATACAAATGAATTAAAAAATAAAATTATTGAAAAGAAAAAAACTGATATTTTTAATTTATATTCTCAAAGCAGACTATCCAAATTAAAAAATAATAGCTATATACAATATTAATGAAAAAAAAAATTATAATAATAAGTGGGGAACCAGAAAGTATTAACTCAGAAATTATTTTTAAAAGTTGGAAAAAAATAAGTAAAAAATTAAAAAAAAAAATTTATTTAATTTCTAACTATGAGTTATTAGTAAATCAATTTAAATTATTAAAGTACAAAATAAAAATAAAAAAAGTTAAAAATATTTATCAAAATGATGATGGGGAATTTTTAAAAGTACTAGATTTAGATTTTAATTTTAAGAATTTATCTTTATTTAAAAAAAAAGATGTAAATAAATTCATAAATAAAAGTTTAAATTTAGGTCATGAAATGGCTCTAAAAAATGATGTAAAAGGTATTATTAATTGCCCAATTAATAAAATTCACTTAAATAAAAAATTTTATGGCGCTACAGAGTTTTTTGCTTCTAAATGTTCAATTAAAAATAATTCTGAAGTAATGCTCATAAACACAAAAAAGATGTCTGTAAGTCCAATTACTACTCATATAAATATTAAAAATGTGTCAAAAGAAATAACTAAAAACATAATTATTAATAAAATCAAAACAATTGATTTTTATTTTAAATCGCTTTTTAAAAAAAAACCAAGAATAGCTTTATTGGGATTAAATCCTCATAATTCAGAGTTTAAAAAAAATTCTGAAGAAAATAAAATAATTATTCCAGCTTTAAATAAGGTTAAAAATATAGGTGTTAATATTAGTGGTCCTTTTGCAGCTGATACCATATTTGCAAATAATTATAAAAAATTTGATGTTATTGTTGGCATGTATCACGACCAAGTCCTAGCTCCTTTTAAAGCTCTATTTAAATTTAAAGCTATAAATATAACTTTAGGTTTGAAATATTTGAGAATATCCCCAGATCATGGGACAGCTTCTGACATTATTGGAAAAAATAAAGCTAACCCAGAAAGTTTATTAAATTGTATTCATTTCATAGATAAATACGGCAAATGAATTTTCCTAAAAAATCTTTAGGCCAAAATTTTTTAATAGATAAAAATATAATAAAAAAAATTGTCACTACTGTTAAAATAAAGGGTAGAAATATAATTGAAATCGGGCCTGGCGCAGGCTCTCTTACTAATGAGATTATTCGATCAAAACCTAAAAGTTTAATCTTAATCGAAAAAGATTTTAGTTTATATAAAGAGTTAAAATTAAAATACAAAAAAGAAAAAAATATCAAAATTTTTTGTTATGATTTTTTAAAATTTAATTTAAATAGTATATTAAAAAAAAATACCATAATATTTGGAAATTTGCCCTATAATATTTCTTCTCAAATTTTTGTGAAAATTTTGAAATTTGGTTATTGGCCTCCAAAATACACTGACCTGATTTTAATGTTTCAAAAAGAGTTAGGAGAAAAAATAATTGCAAAATTTCCTTCTTCAAAATATGGCAGATTATCAATTTTAACAAATTTGGTATTTTTTTTAAAAAAAAAATTCTTGGTATCACCTAATTGTTTTAAACCAAGACCTAAAATTAATTCAATAGTTTTACATTTAAAACCTAAACCTAGAAAATTAGGTAACTTTAAAAATATTAATAATCTAGAAAAAATTACGAATATTCTTTTTTCTAATAAAAGAAAAATGATTAATAAAAATTTAAAAAAGATATTGAATATAAATGAGATAGATCTTATCCAAGATATTAAAATGTTTTTGAGACCTTCAGAAATTTCTCCAGATATATATTATAAAATTACTGAGATTTTTGAGAAGAAATAAAATTATTTTTTTTAAAGTCACTTATTATATTTTCAATTTGCTTAAAACAAATTTCAAGATTTTTATTAATGATAATAAAATCATAATCATTCCAATGTTTTATATCTTCATCAAAAGAATCAAATCTTTTTTTTACTTCTTCGCTTGTGTTTTGATTTCGTGTTAATAATCTTTTCTTTAGCTCAGTTTTGTTATGAGTTATTAAATATATTTTTACTAAGTTCAAATTTTTAAACCTGGATAATTGTTTCGTCCCCTGCCAATCAATATCAAATATTATATCATTATACTTTAGAGTTTTATCTACATCTTTTTTCAAAGTTCCATAATAATTTTCATATATTTTTGCATATTCATAAAAACTATTATTGGCTATTAATTTTTTAAAATTTTCAATTGATGTAAAGTGATAATCAACACCATCAACTTCGTTTGATCTTGGTTTTCTGGTCGTATGCGAAACAGAAATTTTGAAACTATTATACTTTTGTTGAATTTTTTTAGTTAACGTAGTTTTGCCAACGCCTGATGGAGAAGATAATATAACTAGTATTTTTTCTTCTTTACCCCGCATTAATCTGATTTTAAAAATTAACTCGCTTTGCTCTCAATAAACTTTATTGCATCACCTACAGTTAAAATTTTTTCTGCTTCACTATCAGAAATTTCAGAACCGAACTCTTCTTCAAAAGCCATTACTAATTCCACCGTATCTAAACTATCTGCACCTAGATCGTCGACAAAACTTGATTCTTCGGTAACTTTTTCTTCCTCAACTCCTAAATGATCTGCAACTATTTTTTTTACTTTGCTTTTAATATCTTCTGACATTGGAACCTTTCCTAGTTTTTTAATATAATTCTTAATAGATTATTAATTAAAATTGTCAAGCCATATACATTCCACCATTAACATGAACAGTTTCACCATTGATGTATTTTGCCATATCAGAAGCTAAAAAAGCTGCACAATTCGAAACATCTTCTCCAGTTCCTAAATCTCCAGATGGAATTTTTTCAATTAATTTTTCTTTAAATTTATCATTAATCTTATCTGTCATTTCAGTTTTAATGAATCCAGGTGATACACAATTGACATTAATATTTTTTTTTGCATATTCAATAGCTAAACTCTTTGAAAATGCAATAATGCCTGCTTTTGAAGCGGCGTAGTTTGCTTGGCCTAAATTACCAGTATGTCCTACTATTGATGTTATGTTGATTATTTTTCCATTTTTATTCTTTAACATTTTTTTAATTGCATGCTTGCACATCAAAAATGTTGAGGTCAGATTTATATCCAAAACTTTCTTCCAATTTTCTTCTGATAATCTAATGGAAAGATTGTCGAGAGTAATACCTGCGTTGTTGATGAGTATATCTAACCCTTCTAATTTTTTATCCACTTTATTAATGAATTCCTCGATCTTACTATGTTCATCTAATTGAAATTTTTCAGTGTAAATATTGGGAAATTTTTTTTTTAGATTTATTAATTTTTCTTCATTAGTTCCACTTGCTATTATTATTCCACCAAGTGAGTTGAATTTTTTAACTAGGCTGTTACCAATGCCTCCTGTTGCTCCAGTTATTAAAATTTTTTTATTTTTTAAATTCATTAATTAAATTTTTAATATCAGTAATTGAATTAATTGAAAAGCTATTAGCATTATTAATTGTTCTTTTAACCATTCCTGTTAAAGCTTTTCCAGGACCAATTTCAATGAAATTGTTCACACCTGAGTTAGCCATAAAAATTAGGCTCTCTCTCCATCTTACTGTGGAAAAAATTTGGTCGATTAATAATTTTTTTATTGTATTTGGGTCCTTCTCCCCTTTAGCAGTCACATTGTTAATTATTTCAAAGGATGGATTTTTAAATTTAATATTGTTAATTTTATTTTTCATTATTTCTGCGGCCGGTTTCATCAAAGAGCAGTGAAAAGGAGCGCTAACTTTTAATGGAATAAATTTAATTTTGTTTTCTTTTAGGTAAATTTGTAATTGATCTATTTTTTCTTTATCACCGCTTACAATAACTTGCCCATCAGCATTGTCGTTAGCTATTTCACAAATTCCTTTTATTTTTTTTTGCTTATTTAGAAGTTGGTTAATCTCGTCAAATTTTAGGCCTAGTATAGCAATCATGCTTCCTTTTCCAACTGGAACTGACTCTTGCATAGCTTTTCCTCTTTCATGCAATAAAAATAATGCATCATTAAAATCTAAGGCTTCAGAACAAACTAAGGCGCTATATTCACCAAGAGAATGACCTGCAAAATATTTGATCGAATTATAATCAAATTCAAATTCTTCTTTTAAAACTCTAAAAATAGAATAACTGACTATTAAAATTGCAGGTTGGGTATTTTTTGTTAGTTGGAGCTGGTCAGATGGTCCCTCCAATATCATTGTAGAAATTTTAAAGTCTAATTTTTCATCAGCTTCTTTAAATATTTTTTTTACTAAGTCAAAGTTTTTATAAAACTCAGAACCCATGCCCACAAGTTGTGAACCTTGTCCTGGGAATAATATTGAGCTCATTTTTTAAGTTTTTCTTGTAATTATTAGTGTTGATATAATCAATTAATATAGTATAAACCAGCTTTTATAAATAACTAATAAAGCATAAATTTTTAATTGAATTATGGCATTCTACGAAAATACAATCATCGCTAGACAAGATTTATCAGAAAAAGATATGGTTAATCTAATTAAAAAATATGATGAAATTATTAGTAACTCATCTGGAAAAGTAATCAAAATTGAAGAATGGGGACTGCTTAATTTTTCAAGAAAAATAAACAATTATAAAAAAGGTTTTTTTATTCATTTTAAATTTGAAGGTATTAAAGAGACTGTAGATAGTATTAAAAATAAAATTAAAGTTGACAGCACTATAATAAGAAATTTAACAGTTAAATATAAAAAACTAGATAAAGAAACAGAATTTTTTAAAAAGAAAAATTAAAATGAAAAGAAAAAATAAAAAATTTCAAAAAAGAGGTAATAATGCTCTTAATAATCTCAGTTTATTTAAAAAAAATGATGGTAAATTTTCAAAAAAGAAATGCCCTTTATCAACTACTAATACATCAACTGCTAATGCGCCCATAATTGATTACAAAAACATAAGTTTATTAAAGAAATATATTTCTGATAATGGAAAAATTATGTCTTCTAAAATAACCTCTGTTTCATTTAATAAACAAAGAAAATTAACTAAAGAAATAAAGAAAGCTAAATTGTTAGGTTTGATTTAAATGAATATTATTTTACTTGAGAATATAATTAATTTAGGAAAAATTGGTGACAAAGTAGAAGTCAAAAATGGCTATGGTAGAAATTTTCTATTAAAACATGGCAAGGCTCTTAGATTTAATAAAGATAATCAAATTTTAGTTGAAAAAAAGAAAGATGAATTAAATAAAAAAAATACAGAAATTAAGAATAAGTATTTAGAGGTAGCAAAAAAAATTAATAATAAAGTTTTTACTTTTAATAAAGAAAGTAAAGAAAACGGAGAATTATATGGTTCAATTAAACCAAAAGAAATAACTAGCTTAGTTAAAGAAAATGCCAATGCCGAGGTAAATCCTTCTCAAATAATTTTAAAAGATGAATTAAATAAAATAGGCACTTTTATTGTAGAGGTTAACTTTCATACAGAAGTTAAAGCAAAAATATCAATCAAAATAGATAAAATAAAATCTAAATAACTTCTCCACAGCTTAGAAAAAAGAGTGTGTAACTTTTTTCTTTAAAGCCGACTTCATTCTCATAATATAGAATTGTGAAAGAAGTAAAATCTATTATAAATAAAGTAGAAAACAAACAACCATCAAATCTAGAGGCAGAACAAGCCCTCTTAGGTTCTATTTTAGTTAATAATGATATTATAGATGAAATATCTACTTTAATAATTAATGCAAATATTTTTTATGACCCAGCTCATGTTAAAATATATGAGTCAATTGAAATTTTGAATAATAAAGGGATGGTTGCTAATCCAATTACTTTGAAAAATTTTTTTGAAAAAGACAATATGCTTAATGATGTAGGTGGCACTGAGTACCTGGTAAAACTTACTAGATTTTCTGGATCGACAAAACAAGCAATTGATTATGCAAAAATTATACATGAAATGTATTTAAGAAGAGAATTAGTAATGGTATCTGATAAACTGTCTGCTGATACTTTAAATGCAAGCTCCGAGGAAAAAAATGCAGAACAGATAATTGAGGACACAGAAAAATCACTCTATGATTTAGCAGAAAAAGGAACTTTCTCTCAATCATATCTAAAGTTTAACAAAGCGTTAGATGAAACAATTAAAATGGCTACTTTGGCAATGCAAAATGATCAAGGTATTGTCGGCGTGCCAACCGGACTTACAGACTTAGATGAAAAATTAGGAGGTTTGCATAAATCTGATTTAGTTATTTTAGCCGGAAGACCTTCAATGGGGAAAACTGCTTTAGCTACCAACATCGCTTTCTATGCCTCACAACATATTTTAAGCAAACAAGAAAAGTCCTCAGTGGCTTTTTTTTCACTTGAAATGTCTTCAGAGCAATTATCGACTAGAATTTTGTCTGAACAAGCTAGAATAAAATCCGATGATATAAGACGTGGAAAAGTTACTGAAGAAGAAATAAATAGATATATTGAAACTTCTAGAAATATTTATGATCTTCCATTATTTATTGATGAAACACCAGCTATTACGATTGCAGCTTTAAGCAATAGAGCTAGAAGAATTAAGAGACTGCATGGTTTAAGTCTAATTGTAGTTGACTACATACAACTAATGCGCTCCAGCTCAAATAAAAGTGAAGGAAGAGTTCAAGAAATCTCTGAAATAACTCAAGGTTTAAAAGCTTTAGCAAAAGAATTATCAATTCCGGTTTTGGCTTTATCTCAGTTATCTAGAGCAGTAGAGCAAAGAGATGACAAACAACCTCAACTAGCTGATTTGAGAGAGTCAGGGTCGATCGAACAGGACGCAGATGTAGTTATGTTTGTTTATAGAGAGGCTTATTATTTAGAGCGAAAGCAGCCAAAATTAGGTTCGATAGAACATGCAGAATGGCAATCTAAAATGAATGATGTCAATGGTTTAGCAGACATAATATTGGGAAAACAAAGACATGGCCCTACAGGAACAGTTAAAGTGGGGTTTGAAGGAATTTATACAAAATTTAAAGATTTAAATAGAAATTAAGCTCAATTTTTTTCTTTAGTTATAAAAAAATTAAGATATATCTGAAATATTCTCATGTTTGCTGGTATTTATAAAAAAATAGTTACAGATTTTTCAAAAATAACGCTTTTTTTTTTAATTGTCCTAATTATTTTTTCTCTTTATCATTCTAAAAATTTTAATCTAGATGCATCGTCTGATGCGCTTTTGCTCGAAGGAGATCCTGATCTTAAATACTTGAGAGAAGTTAATCAGACCTATGGCTCTAAAGATTTTTTAGTTTTAACCTATACACCTGTTTCAAAATTTACTGATAAGGAAACAATTCTAAATCTACAGCTTCTTAAATCTAAAATTGAAAAACTATCTTGGGTGGATAGTGTGATTACTATTATCGATATTCCTTTATTAAATAGTACCGATGAAGGATTGATGGAAAGACTCAAAAATTATAAAACTTTAGCATATCCAGAAATTGATAGGCAAAGAGGTTTTGATGAAATTATAAATAGTCCGATTTATAAAAATTATGTCATTAGTGAAGATGGAAAAACATCAGGTATAGTTGTTTATCTTAAAAAAGATGAGAGATTGGTTGAGTATATAAAAATCAAAGATAAATATTTTAATCAGTCTATTGAAACTGGATTATCAAAGGAAGAAAAAAATAATTATAAAAAATTTATAAAAGAATACGAAGATTATAAAAATTTATATAATATCAGAAATCATCAAAATATAACTGAAATAAGAGATGTAATTGGTAAATACGGAGAAAATGCAAAAATTTATTTAGGAGGTATTCCAATGATTGCTGATGATATGATGAGTTATATTAAAAGTGACATAGTTGTTTTTGGCATAGGTGTATTCATTTTTATTATTTTAACTCTATGGTTTATTTTCAGGAATTTAAAATGGGTGTTAATGCCATTATTAGGATGTGCAACTTCAGTTATAATAATGATAGGTTTATTAGGATTGATTGGATGGAAAGTAACTGTAATTTCTTCAAACTTTATTGCTTTGATGCTTATTTTAAATATGGCAATGAATATTCATTTAACTGTTAGATTTTTACAATTAAAAAAAGAATTTCCCAATCTCTCTAAAAGTGAAGCTATTTTTGAATCTAGCAAAAAAATGATGTTACCTATTCTTTACACTGTTCTTACAACTATTTGTGCGTTTTTATCTTTAGTTTTTAGTGGGATAAAACCGATAATTGACTTTGGATGGATGATGACCTTAGGATTAATTATTTCACTGTTGGTAACATTTTTATTGCTGCCTTCTTTAATTAGTCTTCTCGCTTCAGAAAATGAAGTGGGTCTTAAAGATACTGAAAAATCTATCATTACTTCTACCTTAGCTTCTTTTACTAAAAAAAATAAAATTACAATTTATGGTTCTACTTTTTTGATAATTATATTTAGTGTAATTGGAATTTTAAAGCTTGAGGTTGAAAACAGTTTTATAAATTATTTTGATAAAGACACAGAGATTTACAAAGGAATGAAAAAAATTGATGATGACTTGGGTGGAACGACTCCACTAAATATCATACTAAAATTTCCTTCTAATATAGAAGAAACACAAGGTGAGGAAGATGAATTTGATGAGTGGGAAGAGGAAAATAAAAACAATGCTGAGGATAAGGCTAAATATTGGTTCACGAGAGATAAGATGGACAAAATTATCAAAGTTCATGACTATTTAGATTCTTTGCCGGAAGTTGGAAAAGTTCTTTCATTTGGATCTATTTTGAGAGTAGCGGAAAACTTAAATAATAAAAAGTTACAAAGTTTAGAAATTGCAGTTTTATATAGTAAAATACCTGATGAATTAAAAAAAGAGATTATATCTCCCTATATATCTGTTGAAAAAGATGAAGCTAGAATAAGTTTAAGAATTAAAGATTCATTAAAAAATTTGAGAAGAAATGATTTAATAAATAAAATTAATTCTGAACTAAATACTAAGTTAGGGTTAGAAAAAAATGAATACAAGTTAGCTGGTGTTTTAATTTTATTTAATAATTTGTTGCAAAGTTTATTTAAATCACAAATACTTACTTTAGGTATTGTAATTCTTGGAATTTTTTTAATGTTTCTTATTTTATTTAGGAATACTGCTATCTCAGTTATAGGTGTGGTTCCTAATTTTATTGCAGCTTTTTTTATACTTGGCATAATTGGCTTACTCGGTATTCCTTTAGATATGATGACTATAACTATTGCGGCTATAACAATTGGTATAGCTGTAGATAATAGTATTCATTATATTTACAGGTTTAAAGAAGAATTCAAAAAAATTAATGATTATAATAAAACTTTAGATAGATGTCATAATACTGTTGGTGTTGCAATTCTTAATACTTCTATTACCATAGTGTTTGGTTTTTCAATTTTAATTTTATCGAACTTTATTCCTACAATCTACTTTGGTATATTTACTGGTATTGCAATGCTGTTAGCGATGATTTCAGTTTTAACTTTACTGCCAAAATTAATTCTTACCTATAAGCCCTTTGGTGAAGAACCCAGTAAACTTGACTAATGGTCGATTTGTTAAAACAACTTCTTGATAGCATAAATTTATTTGATATTTTTTTCTTAATAGTGCTTAGCTACAATGTAATTCAATGTTTTTTAAAAGGTTTTTCTTTAAGTTTAATTTCATTCATGAAATGGGTGTTATCCGCTGTAATTACGATTATTTTTGTTCCAAAATTACAACCAATTGTAAGTAATTATATACAGTCTGAGTTTATTAACAGTCTAGGTCTAGGTTTAGCAATTTTTATTTTCACTCTTTTTATAATAATTTTAATTGGAAAAACTTTAAGTAAAGTTGTGACATGGACTGGGGTTGGTTCAATAGATAAAGTATTTGGTTTTTTATTCGGTTTTTTTAAGGGTTACATTGTATTTGTGTGTTTATTTTCTATTTTTAATTGGTTTTATCCTTACCAAAATTGGGGTATATCTGCAGAGAATGCAGTTTCATTTAATTTAATAAGTAAAAGTAGTGAGATATTAATAGAAGAATTTCCTTCTAGTGAAGATTTTATTGATACAAAAGAAAAAATTGAAAAAATTTGAAATAGATAAATTGAGAGAAGAGTGTGGTATTTTTGGGATATCAAACCATGTAGATGCATCTGCATTAGTGGCTCTAGGTTTACATGCTTTACAACATAGGGGGCAAGAGGGCTGTGGAATCGTATCCTTTGATGGCACAAATTATCATTCAGAAAAGAGGCAGGGTTTGGTCGGTGATCATTTTACTAATTCTGATACGTTGAAAAAATTGCCTGGAAATTGTGCTATAGGTCATAATCGATATTCTACAACTGGAGAAACTTCTTTAAGAAATATTCAACCTTTTTTTGCCGATCTTCACATGGGTGGATTAAGTGTTGCTCATAATGGAAACTTGACTAACGCTCTATTACTAAGAGAGACATTAGTAAAAGAAGGGGCAATTTTTAGAACAACAAGTGATACCGAAACAATTGTTCAACTTATAGCAAAATCCAAAAGGGATAAATTTACTGACAAATTAATTGATGCTCTTTTTCAGATACAGGGAGGGTATGCTCTTGTACTATTGACTAATAAAAAACTTATTGGTGTAAGAGATCCTTTTGGCATTAGACCTTTAATAATTGGTAAATTAAATAATTCATATATTTTTGCATCAGAAACTTGTGCTCTGGATATAGTTGGAGCAACTTTTGTTAGAGAAGTTAAAAATGGAGAAATAGTTGTTATTGAAAACGAAAGTCTTAAATCAATTAATCCATTTCCTAAACAAAAGCAAAGACCTTGTGTCTTTGAATATATATATTTTGCAAGACCAGACAGCTTAATTAACAATAAATGTGCTTATGAATACAGAAAAAATTTAGGAAAAGAACTGGCAAAAGAAGCGGATATAAATGCTGATTTAATAGTTCCAGTTCCAGACTCGGGCGTCCCTGCTGCTTTGGGTTTTGCAGAGCAATCAAAGAAACATTTTGAATTAGGATTAATTAGAAATCACTACGTTGGCAGAACTTTTATTGAACCAACTCAAAATATTCGAAGTTTAGGAGTTAAGCTAAAACTTAGCTCGACGAAAACTATAATTAAAAATAAAAGGATTATATTAATAGATGACTCTTTAGTTAGAGGGACGACTTGTAATAAAATTGTAAAAATGCTCTACGAGAATGGTGCAAGTGAAATTCATGTAAGGATAGCTTGCCCAGTAATTAAATTTCCAGATTTTTATGGTGTTGATATGCCAACAAAAGAAGAATTACTTGCCCACAACAAAGATATTCAAGAAATGAGTAATTTTATCAAAGCAACAAGCTTAAAATTTTTAAGTTTAGAAGGTTTATATAAGGCATTAATAGGAGAAAAAAGAAATAACTCTTACCCTCAATTTAGTGATCATTACTTTACTGGAGATTATCCAATTAAACCTTATGACAAAATTAAAGGCATAAAGGTTAAGCAGCTTTCTTTACTTAGTGGTAGCTCGAATAGTTAATTAACTACGATCAACTTTTTCTTCAAATTCAAATATAGAATAGAAGAGTCAATTACGATTGGAAATGTATTAATTTTAGAAGGTAATTTTTTTATTTGGTTTAATTGTCCATTATTTTTAAAATTTAAAATAAAAGAGTTATCTAAAAAAATATAAATTTCATCATTTAGTAATTTCATATCTTTAAAACTTAAGCTTTTTTTCTTTGAGTCTAAAAATTTAGCGACTTGAAGATTTACATCTTGAGAATAAAGTATTTGTGGGTTTAATAAATCAACAGCAATCAAAAAACTATTTTTAGTTAAGAAAAATGCAATATTATTATTTATAATTGGCTTAATTGTTGATGAAAAATTAAATTTCTTTAAAATTCTACCACTGTCAGCTTCAATTAAATACGTGTTTTTATTCGATGAAACAATAATCTTGCTACCATTATTGATAATTTCTCTGCCGTTAAAAAGACTTGACTGTTTTAAATTCAAGGATGGATTTAAATTTATAAACCAATTTAAGTTCATTGTTTCTATGTTGCCAGAATATAAAGAGCCATAAGAATTTAAATAAAATAAATTATTATTATTTATAGATATGTTGTTCCCAAAATCATTAGTTATAATTGAATTTTCAGTTGGTATTGATTTAAGTATTTCACCATTAATTTTGTTGAAAAAAACTAGATTATTGTTTGCGTCAGAACATATAATTTTATCAAATGAAATTTTTATATTTGACCTGAAAGGAATTTTGTAATTTTTAGCCCAAATTATCTTATTAATTTTATAATTGAATGAATATAGATAGCCTAAATTATCAGAAACATAAATTATATTATTTTCAACATATAAGTTTAATTTTTTTTTTTGACCTTTATATTTTTTTCTGTAAAAATTATATTTAGAAATAATTCTTTTTTCTTTGATTGAGAATACGATAATATTTCCTTTTTCATCAGCTATTATCAAGTTGTCATTTTCAAAAATTAAATAATTGTTTACTTTCTCTCTAGTTAATTTTTTACTTTTGAAATTTATTTTATTTAAATTACTAAATTTAAAATTTTTTAAATTATTCTCGTCACTAAAATAAATATCTTGCCATTTTAAATTATTTATAGCTGGAGAAATTTTTATTTTATTACTATTTTTTAGAAGTATTATTTTATCAAAAATATTATCTGAGATTGATACATTTTCAAAATCTTTAAAAATATCATCTTTTTTTTTTGTATTAACATTATCTGATTTCCAAATACCGGATTTTGTATCAAACGAGCAATTGTTTAAAAAAATTAAGATTATTAAAATGAAACGTGATTTCATTTTTTAGTTATTAACAAATTCTTTTGCTAAATCTTTTAGATTTGAATTATTTTTAATTAATCTTTGTAATAATTCATTCCCAGTTGAAATATTCGACTCTTTAAATTCAAATAGAGCTTTTTTAAAAATGATTAAATCTTTTTGATCATCTAAGGAAATAGATTTTTCTAAAATTTCAAAATATTTTAATATTTTGTTTTTATCTAAAATTAGTTTTTTTTCTATAATAGTGTTTAATGCTAAAATTGAATAAAATTTATTTTCACTTAATAATATTTCTTCATAAAGTTTTAACGCTACTTTTTTTTTATTTGCAGTCAAGTTAATTCCAGCCTCAACATATTTTTCTGAAATTAAAATGTTTTTTTTTTCATTCTTGTAATTTAAAAATGTTAATGTAACTAGAACTATTGTTAAAACGAATATTAAAAAATAAATCTTACCTTTATTGGTATTATAAAAACTACCTAGTCTATTTTTTAATTCTTTTTTACTTTCTAAGCTTTGTTCCATTTAAAAAATTATTTACTTTTGGGAATTTATTTAATTTTACCTCTCTAGCATATTTTTTTATACCTTTTTCAATTATTCTGTTCAAATTTACATATTTTTTTACAAATCTAGGGTAAAAACCGCTAATACCCAGCATATCATCAGTTACCAATATCTGGCCATCACAATAAGATGAGGACCCAATTCCTATAGTTGGAATCTTTAAATTATTTGTTATTAGTTTTGCAGATGTGGGCGTCAAACATTCAAGAACAATAGAAAATGCTCCAGCTTTCTCGATTAATTTTGCTTCTTGTAAGAGTTTATTGGTTTCTTTTTTTGTTTGGCCTTCAATTTTAAATCTTTTAAATTGCGGTGTATAACCGATGTGCCCCATAACTGGAATATTTATTTTCGTTAAACACTTTATAATTTTATGGTTTTTTTTCCTATTTTCTATTTTAATAGCGTCGCATTTTGTTTTAGTGATAATTAATTTCGCATTTTTTTTAGCTTCTTTTATATTATCGTAACTTCCTTTTGGCATGTCAACAACAAGTAAAGATTTCCTCACACCTAATTTTACACTTAGAGTATGTTGAATTATATTTTGTAAACTTATTTGATGTGTGTTTTTATGGCCATATAAAACATTTGCCATTGAGTCTCCTACTAAAATAATGTCAACGTACTTATCTAAAATTTTTGCAATATTTTTTGAGTATGCCGTCAAACTAACAATTTTTTTCTTATTTTTTTTTAATATAATTTTACTAATTTTTTTATTCATTATTCTAATTCAATCGTACTTGGGGGTTTTGAAGTTATATCATAGACAACTCTATTAATTCCTCTAACATTATTTATAATTTTATTTGAAATACCGTCTATAAAATTTTTTGGAAAACCAAAATAATCAGCTGTCATCCCATCCTCAGAAATAACAGCTCTTAACAAACAAATATTTTCATATGTTCTGGTATCACCCATTACACCAACTGTTTTTATTGGCAACAATGCAGCATAAGCTTGCCATATTTTTTTATAAAGCCCAAATTTAATTAGTTCGTTAATATAAATAAAATCCGCTTCTTGAAGCATTTTAATTTTTTCTTGTGTTATGCTTCCGATAATCCTAATACTGAGTCCGGGCCCAGGAAATGGATGTTTAAGATTAATACTGTTAATTAGACCTAATGACTTGCCTAAAACCCTAACTTCATCCTTAAAAAATTCTTTTAAAGGTTCAATTAATTTTAAATTCATTTGTTTAGGCAGGCCACCAACATTATGATGCGATTTTATTTTTGAAGTTTTACTACCTGAAGAAGATTTACTTTCAATAATATCTGGATAAAGAGTTCCTTGAGCTAAATATTTTATATTTTTATATTTTTTTGACTCTTTCTCAAAAACTTTTACAAATAAATTTCCAATAATTTTTCTTTTTTTCTCAGGATCATATACATTTTTTAATTTTCCAAAAAAAAGTTTTGAAGCGTTGATTAATTTTACATTAAGTCTATATTTTTTTTTAAATATTTTATAAGTATATTTAAATTCATTTTTTCTCATTAGCCCAGTATCCACCATTATACATACAAGATTTTTTTTAATTGCCTTATGGATTAGTAAGGCAACTACACTACTATCTACTCCACCTGATAGCGCACATATAACTCTATCGTCTTTTACAGTATTTTTGATCTCTTTTATTAATCTTTCTTTTTGAGAAACAACATTCCACTTTTTTTTTATTTTACAAATTGAAAATAAAAAATTTTTAAATATTTGCTTTCCATTGTCTGTGTGCGTCACCTCTGGATGAAACTGAACGCCATAAATATTTTTTTTGGTATGCTCTATAATTGTTAATTTTGAATTGTTTGTAGACGCTATGATCTTAAAGTTTTTGGGTAATTTCACTACTGCATCCTCATGACTCATCCAGACTAATTTTTTGGTATCTAAATAATTTTTGGTCAAAAGCGATTTATTTTTTTTTAATAAAGTTGCTCTGCCAAACTCCCTTCTTTTCCTCGAATGTTTAATTTTGCCGCCAAATAACTTCGCTATTAATTGTAATCCATAACATATACCCAATATAGGAATTTTTTGTTCGAATATTTCTTTTGGAACACTTTGAAACTTACTGGAGGTTACTGTTGATGGACCGCCAGAAAAAATTATACCCTTAATATCGTGATATTTTTCTAATTTAGAAAAATTTTTAGGAGTAATTATTTCTGAATAAACACCTAAATCTCTTATCCTTCTTGCTATTAATTTCGTTACTTGAGAACCAAAATCAATAATTAAAACTTTATCTTTAATTTGGTGAAATTGCATTTATTTTTTAGATAAATTTTCAATTTCTATCTTTAATTTATCACTTTGATTGCAGAATTTATTGCATATTTTTTTTAATTTTTTATTAAGTTCTTTACTTTTTTGATAATCAGACGAAGTTAATTTTAATTTTGCTAGCATGTAAATCGCTTCTTCGTTTTTAGGATTTAGTAAAATAACAGTATTTAAATTTTGTTCCTCTAAATCTCTATTATCTTTTTTTTTGAAAATTTTTGATAAATACAAATATGATAGTTCGCTTTTAGGATGAAAAACTATGTCCTTTTCAAATTTAAATTTTGCATCATCAAATTTATTTTTATTGTATAAATCAACCCCTTCCTGAAAATATTTTGATTTTGCAAATAAAATATTTGGTAAAAAAAATAAAATTAAAAAAGTAATAAGAATTTTTTTTATCATAATTTATAATTTATTTTTTTTTGTGTCATTTCAACACTATGCACCATGCTTTCGTAAAATCCTGCTTTAGTAATTTTAACAAATTTTGCTTTTTTTTTAATATCTTTTAAATATTTTGCACCAATATATCCCATTGAGGATTTCAATCCACCTTGTAATTGATATATTATTTTTGATACTTTTCCCTTATATTCCACTCTTCCTTCTACACCCTCCGGTACAAATTTAGATTTATCTTTAAAATTTTTTTGAAAATATCTATTTGCAGATCCAGCTGACATCGCTCCTATTGATCCCATCCCACGATATTCTTTATAAACTTTATCTTTGACTTTAAATTTTTTTCCAGGACTTTCATCAGTGCCGGCAAAAATTGAACCCATCATTATTGCATCAGCCCCGGCAGCTAAAGCTTTTGCAATATCTCCTGAAAATTTTATACCTCCATCTGAAATAATTCTAATTTTTTTTTTATTAAGTGCCTTTTTAACATCCATAATTGCAGATATTTGTGGTACGCCTATTCCTGCTACCATCCTGGTTGTACAAATAGAACCTGGACCTATTCCTACTTTAATTATATCTGCCCCTGAATTATATAATCTTTTTGCAGCCTCTCCGGTTGCAATATTGCCAACACAAATAGGCACTTTTTTAATAATTTTTTTTATTTTAGTTAAGGTTTTAAGAACTTTTTCACTATGTCCGTGCGCTGTATCTATCACAATTAAATCTACACCTTGCGTAATCAGTGCTCTAGCTCTATCCAGGTCCTCTGTATTGGTTCCTATTGCTGCTCCTACCAGTAGATTTTTATTTTTTACTTTTTTTACTTCTATTGATTGGTTTTTTATTTCCAAATTTCTGTGAATAATTCCTATGCCGCCTTCCTTGGCCATTGCTTCAGCCATTTTAAATTCGGTTACTGTATCCATTGCAGAAGATAAAAAAGGAACTTTTAAAGTTATTTTGCTAGTTAATTTTAAAGAAATGTTTGTATTTGAGGGTAAAATACTTGAGTACCTTGGTAACAATAAAACATCATCAAAGGTTAATGCTTCTTTAATTATATCCATATAAATTTATATACAATTATTTAAATTTATAAAGGCTTTAAAATTTCACAATGTAAATAAGTCTCTTTTGACTCTCTTTTGCTAGACTCCGGTTTAAAGAAATTTACTTTTTTAAATGTAGATTTGGCTAAATTTTTAACCTCTATGAAGTCCTCTCCCATAAAAATTTTAGAAACTAATACACCTTTAGGTT
>ENA-UOXV01001407-UOXV01001407.1-marine-metagenome-genome-assembly--contig:-NODE-1407-length-33643-cov-5.419316_pt1 | contig 33643 bp, 27 predicted proteins | sample MGYA00238165_ERZ766961 | MGnify/ENA primary metagenome ERZ766961 (study PRJEB28924, sample SAMN03173240) | marine metagenome | biome: Marine; feature: Water; material: Subsurface seawater | place: North... | reverse complement strand
CCCATCTTGCAGTCCGTTATAAATTGCGGCGATCCCCGTTATCAATGTTCCAATAAGCTGCGTTTTTTCTCCTACACAGTTAATCATTCGACCTTTTTTAAAGGTGTGATAAGTTTTTATTTTCTCAAGTTGAAGCAACTCCTCTGGCGGACATTGTGAGCATATTGACTGGTGTGCCTTATCAGACAATTATTACAATCATCTATGTGTCTTTCTCAGTCACTCAAATGTTTATCCTATTTACTAAACAAAAAGAACTTATCGTTGCCCTAACTTTAATAAAATATCTTAAAAACATTAATAAATAAATCCAATAATTAATTAATATTTTTCTATAACAATTTTAGAAATTTAATTATGCTATTTTTGTCTCAGAACTTCTTCATCTATACACTCAAAAGAACAGTGAATATTGGATAGAGAGCCATCCGTAAGTTTTTATTGGATTACCAAGGTTTTTATAAAATTGTAAGTTTATAAAAGGATACGAGCACATGTGGACATTTTGACGTTCTGCCCATGCTCGGGATTAGAAAAATAATTGGGGCACCAAAATAGTTTGTGTCACTTTACTGATTTAATACCGGTTTTAAAACTTGAATAGAATAAATTAAATGATCGATTTTAAACGCTTATTATAATCCCTTAAGGGAGTGTTGTTTCTCAAGAGCTTCACATGTAATACATTGATTTTATTATGTCTAAATTACGCCTTTATGGAGGGTAGTACATGCAGAGGACCGTCGTTTATTATCAGAAAAAAATCCAGATGGGTAGAAACCCCGGAATAAGAGAAGCCATTGTGTCGGCGAGATAAGGTTGGTGAAATTGCATGTGGATTATTCGATCATAGAAAACTACCAGAAACATCCACCCTAAACATGCGTAAACCAAGCCAACAGAAATCGATCGTCTCGCCCAAAAAGTTAAATACAAGAAGATAAAAATTGGAATGGCAATTTTTTGACCAATTAGAAGCATAATCAGGATCATCCCAATTATTGCGGAGATAAACCTAAGCGATTTTGGCAACACTGCCAATTCGGATGCCTCCACAAACATCGAGGACCAATCCGTCGTGGTTTTACGAACACGGTTAAGTGCTTTGACATCAATATAAATAGCGAATAGCGCCAATGCAGTCCCGGGGATCGCCACCGCGAGCGGGAATTGGCTGACACGAATATCCCAGTTTGCTGCCATAGCAGAAGCACCTGCAAAAATACCAAGGATTAATAGAGAAAACGGTAGTGACATGATCGGATTTAAGCCTCTTCCTTCGCCTACCTCTGGTTTGTCTCCTGATTGGCGGTTTTTTACAATCCCACGGGCTGCTAAAATGATGGTAACCACGATTAATCCCATGATGATAAGCACAATAGGTCGGGAAAGCCATGCATAACTACCCTCAGAGAGTGTGGCGAGTTGAAAGCGGTTTTCCGAAATCCCACCTAAAATCAACCCGAGGATGAGCGGCGGACGCGCCCAGCCGGTGACTTTCATGAGATAGCCTAAAATGCCAAAAGTGAGGCAAGTTATCCACGCGCCCAGAGAAGTTCCACCAGCTAACCAAGCTCCCATGAAGATAAAAAGTATAACTCCGGGAACAATTAAATGACCGGATATGAAGGCAACCTTGGCTACATATTTGGCGAGAACCATAAGAACAATCGCCGCCAAAATATTAGCAAGCACGATAGTCCAAACCATAGCGAAGGTAATTGGCAGATCCGTCGTCAACATGTCCGGACCTGGAAGCAAACCAACAATGAGGAGTGCGCCTAATAGAATGGCCATACCAAGACTACCTGGAATGCCAAAAGCGAGAGTTGGAATAAGTGCACCGCCTTTTATCGCGTTATTAGCAGCCTCGGGGGCTATAACACCGCGGATGTCACCCTTACCGAAATTACTTTTGTCTTTTGCCGACTGAACCGCGTGCCCATAGGCAACCCAGTCGACAATGGCTGCACCAAGTCCCGGCACGATTCCTATGTAGGTTCCAATCGTGGCGCATCGTGTCGCGAGCCACCAATGTTTAAACGCATCTCGGATACCGTCTAGCATTCCGCCACCATCGGCCTGTTCCTTTGAGACGCGGGAGATGTTTACATTACGGGTCGCCAATTCCATGAGTTCTGGGATTGCAAAAAGACCAAGCACCACAGGCACGATGGGCAATCCGTCGAGAAGATAGTCTTGATTAAATGTGTAGCGGTAAATTGCGACTGTCTGCGCTGGACCGATCGTCGATATTAATAAACCGAGCAAAGCCGCTATAACGCCTTTAGTGATGGACCCACCACTCAGGGATCCCACCATAGCTAATCCCAGGATGGCTAGCATAAATATTTCGCCGGACTTGAAAGCCGTAATTATAGGCGTAATAAGCGGCAAAGAAATTGCTAGAACAACGGCACCAAAAACCCCGCCAAAAGCAGATACGGTAAAGGCAGCTCCAAATGCGCGAGCCGCTTGTCCTTTTTGAGCTAGGGGATAACCATCTAAGATGGTTGCCTGTGATGCAGCAGTTCCAGGAATGCCTAACATCACGGAGGCTATTGTGTCACTGGTAGAAGTCACAGCGAACATACCCAGGAGCAAGGCGAAGGCATTTACGGGTTCCATATCGAAGGTGAAAGGCAGCAAAAGGATCATCCCCAATACACCACCAAGGCCGGGAACAGCGCCCATCCACATGCCGATGAATACGCCCAAAACCATAAAACCGATAGCGGGCCATGCGAGAACCGACGTCAGTCCTATTATTAATGCGTCAAAGATTTCGGCGCCGGACATTTCCAAGAACCTCCATTAATCTCCAAGAAGAAAAAGCGGGGCGAACGATGTTGCCCCCACTTCTTATCCTGATGAAAATTTAACCCACCAGAAACTACTTTTTCTTCTTTTTCTTGGATGCTTTTGCAATGCCAAACTCTTTTGCAAAGTAACGTTTTGCTCCCTCAGGCATATTTTTGAAATTTGAAGCAAGTTTCTGAGCTTCCACGCCAGGCACAATTATTGGAGACATTTTATTCCCCTTAATAAAAGAAGCCTGAGTAGAGGGATCCTTCCAATTATCAATGAAGGATTTTCTCAATACAGCAGTAATATTATCCGGGGTATCAGGATGCATTACCATCCAACCGGTATAGGTCATAAAATTTGAGAACCACTTCAAAGCGTCCCAAGCGTCGCCAGAGGGCTCTCCTCCCCTAACTTTACGATAATAATCGGTAAAATAAGGAACCCCTTTTACATGAGTTGGTTTGCGGAACTCACCTGTCTTGCTATCGATTGAGGGGTGTTGGTACAAAGCAATTGCCTGACCCTTTTTAAGTGTGTCCTTGACATACAAGGCCCAATAACCGGGGTTGCCAGTCGTCAGGGCTTGAATTTCATTTTGAAGGAGAGCCGCCTTCAACTTTGGTTGGCCTTTATAACCTACCACGAAACGGTTCTCGATACCCAAAATCGCAAGAGGCATACGGCTAAAAAGTCCTAGATTTCCTCCGGGAATTCGTCCACCGGTCACGAACCCGCTTTTTGAAGCAAAATCCTCCCGGTTCTTTATGCCGCCCCCAATATCCGACCGAACAATAGTGATGAAAGGGAAGCCTCCAGATGTACCAAGAATTTTGAATTTAGCCGGGTCGTAACGGATACCGGGTAGGCCCATGTTAATCCCAATGAGATTTAAGGGCCCGAATAACATTTGGGTACCGTCTTTTTTCCCTTTCTGATAAATAAAGTTGATACCTTTTTGACCACCGCCACCGACTATATTTTTGACAATTACATTCGGATTACCGGGGATATGCTTACTAAGGTTTTTGGTGAACCGACGTGCGTTCCTAGTGAGACCGCCGCCGGCCCCGGAGGGAACGATGACCTCGATAGTTTTGCCGGCAAAGCTTTGAGCGCTGGCCGTCTTTGGGGCCTCTATCATAATTAGCGCCACCGCACTTGATAAAATAAAACCGAATTTCATTAATGTTTTTGTCATATCACTCCCCATGATTGATTATCTAGCTCTGTGCTATTTAAACTCTTGTAAAAATTCAATTGATCTCTTGGATAATGCAAAATTGATCTAAATTACGCAAGCCTGTATTCCAAGAAATTCAAAAAAACTAAATTTGACAGTTTTAAAAAACAAAGCTAACAAATAAATAACATTAGTTTGTTAATAAGTAAAAAAAATGGAATCTTTCGAGGTCCGCATGTTGTTAGAACTATTTGTACCTTTAGATATCTCTCGGATTATTAATGGCCATCTAGGTTTTCTCCGATGAAATTGTCATTAATATGCTGATGCCAATAGAGGCTTCTCGGATCCACGACGTGCCCGATGACCCAATTGATGCAATCGATTACTGCTACAATCAAGGCTGGACCGACGGCTTGCCCGTCATTCCGCCAAGTGTAGCTCGGGTCGATGAAATGCTTACATACGAAGGGCGACCAGCCGAGACTGTTATTGCATCACATTCAGTTACTGGTTTTGAGTGCACAATCCACGCCGCGGCGGTTAATGCAGTAATGGCAGGCTGCAAGCCAGAGTATTTCCCGGTAATTGTAGCAGCTCTCGACGCGATGAATCAACCAGAATTCAATTTCCATGGTTCTGCTGCAAGCACTGGAGGTTCAGCCCCGTTTTTGGTTGTGAGCGGCCCTATGACTAAAGACCTAGACATGAACAGCGACGTAAACTTATTTGGTCCAGGCAATCGCGCAAATACAACAATTGGACGCACCATCCGACTTGTTTTGTTGAATGTCTTTCGAATGATTCCTGGAGTTTCAGATAAGTCCACTCAGGGTAATCCTGGTAAATATAGTTTCTGCATTGCTGAACGCAGTCGCGGCAATCCGTGGCCACTTGTTTGCGAGGAACAGAAATATCCCGAAGGAGTAAGTAGCGTCACTGTTTTTGCAGGTGGCGGTTTCTGCAACATCGAGAATCATGGTGCGAATACGCCAGAACAAGTGTTAGGTAGTATCGCCGACGCTATGGCAAATTACGGTTGTATAACACTTGGTCAATCCGCCGTCGTTCTAGCGCCAGAACACGTCCGCATAATTAGCGCTGCCGGATGGGATCGGCAACAAGTAAAAGAATATCTCTTTACCAAAGCTTACCGTCACGTAAATGATTTGAAAGGTGTTGGTAAGTTTCGACAAAGGGATTATGACCGTCAACACAGTAACGGAGGCACTAGCCCATTGCTTATTGAGAACCAACTTCACCGCGGCTTGACACCAGACGACATACTTCTGGTTGTAGGTGGAGGTGACGCAGGCGGGCATTCGAGCTTTATTCCATCCTGGAGCCGTGCGCGCGCTTCCCTTATGCAATCTAAACCCATCGGGGTCTGTATAGACTGCGACTAAAGAAAGGACTGAGTAATATGCTACTTTATGATCCAACTGTAACTGGGCCTGAATATAATTACAAACGAGCAGCGGCGATCCAATCTATCGAAGGTAAAAAAATTGGTATCCTAGAAAACGGGAAGCTTAACGCAATTAAAATGTTGGAAGAAACTGCGTATCTTTTTGAACAAAAACACGGCTGTAGCATTGAGCCGATCTTTTCGAAAAATAACGCCGGTGCGCCAGTTCCGCATGAAACACTTAGTTTAGCTGCTGAAAATATCGATTTTCTTATTACTGGTTTGGGAGATTGAGGTAGCTGTTCGACGTGCAGTTTGCATGACGGTATAAGCTTTGAACAACTCGGCAAACGCGCCATCGTTATATGCACTGAACCCTTTGAAATCACGGTTCGTAATATAGCGAGAATGATGGGAATACCAGATTATCCGTTTGTTATGGTCGAACATCCAATAGGAAGTCGAACATTGCCAGAAATTAAGGTGCTAGCCCAGTCAGCCTACGAGCAAGCATTAGAAGTTTTAGCAAGCTAAATCGTCTAGTTTATCTGGGTGTATTTTGTGACTCTAATTATTGTTTATGCTTGACCTTAATTGTACGGAGAATGATATGTTTTGTAATGTAATGTTTGATATCGGTAATCTGCCCCTTGAGCTCTCTTTTTTAAACTAGTTAGAGTTAATGAGAATGGGGGAGGCGTTTCAAAGCATAATTATTCGAAGAATCACAAATATTTTTGTAACTATTTAAAGGAAAATTGTTGAATGGCCTTGCATGATAAATTAAGGTATTTGACGATTGAGCTACTTGAGTGTTGTTAAACTCAACGGTTAATTTGTTTTCAGATCGCTCCTAGCAAATTTTATGGTTGTTCTTGGATTTTAAACGAGAGTCATATAATTCCTTTTGAATTAGCATTTCCTCATTTTCTGAAATTCAACTTAAGTACTTTCCTTTTTTTATCACGAAATTTTTAAATAAATTATATTAAGTATTTATGGAGTAAACAACTAATCAATGTTTTTATGAATTTAATTCGAATATTTAATTTACTCGAGAAATTTTAATATTATATTTTAAAAATAATATTCGTAGTAAAATTCAGTAATCGGTTATGATATGTATTCCGACTCTTAAGATAAGGATTTCTTTTTTATTAATTTATTACTACATAATCGAATCATCTAGTTTAGGATAAAAATGCAAAAATTTAGATTAATAAAGCTATTGTTCATTTATGCAATATTCGCAATTCTGCCATTTTCTGTTCAATCGCAGAGTATAAAATTATCAAAGGTGGTCGGTGAACTAGACTCGCCTTGGGCCATGACTTTCATAAATAAATCCGAGGTTTTGATTACTGAGAAAGCCGGAAATATAATCCTATTTAATCTGGTTTCAGGTTCTCAACAAAATATTGCTCACAATTTATCAATTCTTGAAGATGGACAGGGTGGACTTTTAGATATCTTGTATGAAAATGGAAAAGTATTTGTCTCATACTCAGAGAATAGAGGTTCGGGAAAATCCAGTACTTCAATAGCTTCAAGTCTTTTTGGTGATAACAGCCTCAACTTTAAAAATATTTTTAGAGCTGAACCTCCCATAAGTTCAGGCTATCATTTTGGGTCAAGGTTAGTAATAAAAGGAGACCATTTATATGCCAGTTCGGGTGAAAGGGGAGGTGGCATGATTGCTCAAGACCCAACAAAACACCCAGGTAGTATTATCCGAATTAGATTAGATGGGGGAATTCCACGGGATAACCCTCATTTTCAAGGTTTAAAAAATTGGCGACCTGAAATTTATCAAATTGGCGTAAGAAACCCGCAAGGCATGGCTCTCTCTCCATTTGATGGTGAGGTTTATATGAGTAATCATGGTGCGAGAGGTGGCGACTGGTTTGGAAGGGTTGTTAAATCTGGGAATTATGGGTGGAAAATATTAGGTTGGGGTGGAATGAATTACTGGGGAACTCAGATTGGACCAAAGTGGAAGCCCGGATTTACAAAAGCGATCCGTTATTGGGTTCCGTCAATTGCTGTAAGTTCTATTACAATTTATGATGGTAAAGAGTTTGCTGAATGGCGTGGTCAGGCATTGATTACTTCTTTAAAAGATGAGTCCCTGAGGCGTTTAAAATTCAAAAATAACACTTTTATTGAGGAGAAAGTTATTTTTAAGGGTGATATCGGTCGTATACGAGATATCGAAACCGATAAAATTACTGGTAAGCCATTCCTTTTAACAGACGGCGGAGAGATATGGCGCTTAGAGAAAAGAGCATCTATCGTAAAATAAAGTTATCTCATTTGTGTTTTCATTATAATTTATTATGTTAGACAAGTTTTCTTAACGTTAAATTTAAATAATACGATAGACTTAACAAATGTTAATAGACTTCTCGCGGTTATATTTTTTTATCCCTATTTTTTTTATTATATCAATAACCCCCGGTCTTTGTATGACGCTTTCTATGACAATGGGAATTGCTATTGGAGTAAGAAATACCATGAAAATGATGGTGGGAGAGTTAATTGGTGTCTTAATTGTCGCTGGTATAGCTGTTGGTGGTGGTGGAACAATCATCTCTTCATTCCCCACAGCTTTTCTTTTGCTAAAATATGGCGGCGGATTATACTTGATGGTGGTGGGTTACCAAATGATCAATTCAAGGGGTTCGTTAGCGTTAAATTTTGATGGTACTAAAGCATATGACATAAGTTTTATTAATTTGTCTCTTCAAGGCTTTATTACTGCTGTTGCTAATCCTAAAGGATGGGCTTTTTTCATCGCAATAGTACCGGCCTTTATTAATTACGAGATTGATCTTTTCCCTCAGATGTCTGCGCTTGTGTTGATTATATTGATGATAGAGTTTCTTTCTTTAATGCTTTATGCCAGCGGGGGACAAGTGCTTGGAGTTTTATTAAAAAAGAGAAATAATTTTCGCGTGATTAATCGTATTGCCGGTATTCTGATGATTTGTGTTGGTATTTGGTTAGCGTTTAGCTAATTAATATTGTTATTCATTTTCCATAATTTTGTTACTATTGTTATCTTAACATATAAATTTATTGAGACTATAGTCTTGAATTTGTCTCAATAAACTAAATTTAATACGCGTTAGTGAAATATTTTTATCTTAAAAATATAGACTTCCTTTTTCTTAGTATTAGAATAATATTACAAACTGACTTGTTGCATATCAACTGGAAATAATTGGGGTGGATTATTATTCAGGAATGTTAATATTCTAGAGGGGTAAGTTATAATGTCTCATGCCAAAAGAGCGTATGGAACACTTCTTCAAAATCCCAAGGTCGTTCTCTGTATACTTTTATCGATTTTAATTTTTTTTGGCTATCAAACAAAAGATTTTGAATTGGACGCATCGGCTGACTCTTTGTTATTGGAGGGTGACGCTGATCTCAAGCTGGTTCGAAGTATTCAAGAGCGATATCCAAGCAATGAATTGCTTATTGTAACCTATACACCCAAAGAAGATCTGTTTTCATTAGTTTCCTTAGAGCGTCTAAAGAGTCTTCGTGGAAATCTTGAAAAAGTGGGTGGTATAGACTCCATTTTTTCAATATTAGATGCGCCTCTTTTTAATAGCTCGGACACTGATATTCAAAAAATGATTAATAATTTACCGAGTTTAGAAAAAGTCGATGTTGATCGTGCTAGAGCAAAGAAAGAGTTAGTTAACAGTCCTATTTATAGGGATCTTATTGTTAGCAGTGATGGCAGCACAGCAGCTTTATTATTGTCTCTTTCTGAGAACAAGAAGTTTAGCGAACTAATTAAGTCGCGTGATATTTTAAGAGTGAAAAAACGCAATTCTGGATTAACAAACGAAGAGGCAGAATCTTTAGAGCGGATCACTTCTGAGTATAATCAAATCAATAAGGAGAGAAATTCAAAACGCCATCATGATATTATACAAATAAGAGAAATTATTGAGTCTTATGGAAAGTATGGCACTCTTCATCTTGGCGGACTGCCAATGATAACGGATGATATGGTAACATTTGTCCGAAATGACCTTATCGTCTTCGGTGGAGGTGTTTTAATATTCTTAATAATCATTTTAACCGTTATTTTTCGTAAAATACGCTGGATAGTTTTACCTCTACTAAGTTGCTTTTATTCAGGTTTAATTATGGTTGGTGCTCTGGGATTAATAGGCTGGAAAGTTACAGTTATTTCATCGAACTTTTTAGCTTTGATGCTCATAATAACGATTTCTATGAATATACACTTAATTGTTCGATATTTACAGTTACAACGTGATAATCCTGGTGATACACAGTTGGCTCTCGTTCAATCCACGATATCTAAAATGGCAAAGCCTTGCTTTTATACTGTTTTAACCACGATTATTGGATTTGGTTCTTTAGTAATTAGTGATATCAAACCCGTTATTGACTTTGGTTGGATGATGAGTGCTGGATTGATAGTGACATTTATTACTTCATTTGTACTGTTCCCAGTAATGCTTCTATTGCTTGGTAAGAGTGAAGTGAAATCAGTTGCAAAGGAAGTTTATTTTCCTGTTCCTTCATATTTAGCGCGCGTTACTCATTTTCACGGCAATAAAATCTTATTCTTAACTCTAATATTAACTGGGGTAAGCATCGCGGGTATTTCGATGCTTCGTGTTGAAAATAGTTTTATAAATTATTTTAGCGAAAATACTGAAATTCATCGAGGCCTCAAACTTATTGATGATAAACTTGGTGGAACTACGCCTGTTGAGATTCTGATCAAACTTAATCTTGATGGTGAGGAGTTAACCGAGGAAGACCTCAAAGAGATGTCGCCAGATGAAATAAAAGAGGAGCGCGAATTCTTATCCCAACTTCGGAGCAGACCTGAGTTATGGTTTAATCCAACTAAGGTTGATTTGATAAAAAAAGCTCATGACTATCTTGATGGATTGCCAGAAATTGGCAAGGTCCTATCTTTTGCATCTTCGGTGCGAGTTGCTGAGGTACTTGCTAATAAAAAATTAGATGGAATGGATCTTTCAATCTTATATTCAAAATTGCCCGCACATGTAAAAAATATGATTATCGAGCCTTTTATTTCAATAAAGAATAATGAGATAAGGTTGATCGCCCGGGTTTTGGACTCTTCCCCTGATTTGAGGCGCAAGGAGTTGTTGGAAAAACTCCGTATAAACTTGTTAAAAGAAGGTGGATTTCGACAACTTGCTGAATTTAGGCCTATGATAAAAGACGTTCAAATAAGCGGATTGCTCGTTCTTTACAACAATATGCTACAGAGTTTGTTTGTCTCGCAAATCAAAACAATTGGAGTGGTTCTGTTGGGAATTGGTCTTATGTTTTTTATATTATTTCGCTCTATCAAACTCTCAATTATAGGTATCTTGCCAAATATTTTAGGAGCAGGGGTGGTTCTAGGTCTCATGGGATTATTGAGAATTCCAATGGATATGATGACTATTACTATAGCGGCGATAACAATTGGAATCGCAGTAGATAATGGTATTCATTATATTTATCGATTCAGGGAGGAGTACGCTCTTTCAAACGATTATATTAAGACACTATATATTTGTCACTCAAACATTGGGAAAGCTGTCTTTTATACAACTCTGACGGTTATTTTTGGATTTTCGATTTTGGTGATGTCCAATTTTATTCCAACAATTATTTTTGGCATTTTGACAGGTGCCGCAATGTTGATTGCGCTTTTAGCAGCACTCACTCTATTGCCAAAGATGATTTTGTTATGGAAACCATTTGGTTGATGCATCACTGGACTTAATAATGTTAGTTTTGCGTTTTCTAATTTATGAATTATTGATCTGATTAGAATTATAGTTTTTTAAAGTAAATGAAAGTAAATGTGAAATATGGTAAAAGCCCGTAACGTCCTCTTTGTTATGTGTGATCAACTACGTTGGGATTATTTGTCCTGTTATGGCCACCCTCATCTAAAAACTCCAAACATTGATCGTATAGCTGCCCGCGGTGTAAAGTTTAACCGCGCTTATTGTCAATCGCCAGTTTGTGGACCCTCACGGATGAGTTTTTATACTGGCCGATATGTAAATTCCCATGGTGCAAGCTGGAATTTTGTGCCATTACGCATCGGGGAGCAAACCTTAGGTGATCATTTGAGACCTCTCGGCATTCGTACTGCTTTGGTTGGAAAGACACATATGCGTGCTGACTATATGGGAATGTCACGTCTAGGGATTGATGAGAAATCTTCTGAGGGTTTGTTTGCCGCTCAATGCGGTTTCGAACCATTTGAGAGGGATGATGGTGTTCATCCGAGCTCTAGTCATGACCCTAACCCCAAGTATAATCAATATCTCAGAGAAAAGGGTTTTAAAGGTGAAAATCCATGGGAGGATTGGGCTAATTCCGCTGAGGGTGAAAACGGAGAGCTACTATCTGGCTGGTATTTAGAGAACGCACATTTGCCTGCAAGAGTCCCAGCGGAGCATTCAGAAACGGCATATATTACAGGCAGAGCCATTGATTTTATTGAGGAAGCTGGCACTGAACCATGGTGTCTTCATCTCTCCTACATTAAGCCTCATTGGCCATATATGACACCTTCACCTTATGCGGGAATGTACAGTGCTGATCAGGCATTACCGATAGTGCGTCATAATATGGAAAAAGAGAATGTACACCCTGTTTACAGTGAATTCCAAAAACTAAAAATTTCTACCGCTATGTCTCGAGATGATGTTCGTAACTCAGTGTTGCCAGCATATATGGGCATGATTAAACAAATTGATGATGAGATTGGTCGGTTAGTAAAATTTTTAGATGAACGAGGTCAAATGGATCATACAATGATTATTTTTACATCGGATCATGGAGATTATCTGGGCGACCATTGGTTGGGAGAAAAAGATTTATTTCATGAACCGAGTGTTCGTATTCCGTTCATTGTTTGTGATCCAAACAAAGAAGCAGATAAAACTCGGGGAACAAGCTCCAATGAGTTGGTAGAAGCGATAGATGTAGTGCCTACAATCTTAGAGGCCGTCGGTGGCTACCCTCAACCCCATATTTTAGATGGACGCGCCTTGCAGCCTCTTCTCTATGGCGAGAAACCAGTTGACTGGCGCAAATATGTTATAAGTGAATATGATTACTCATTCATGAACGCCCGAATTGATTTAGATATGCCCTCTAGAGAGTGCTGGCTTAGAATGGTTTTTGATGGCCGTTTCAAATATATTAAGTCAGATGGATTTAGGCCAATGCTATTTGATCTTGTATCTGATCCTAATGAATTCAATGATATTGGAGATAGCCCAGCGTTTGCGAAAGAGAGGGCTCGATTAGATCAAATGCTATTTGAATGGGCTTTAAAACCTCGCCAAAGGGTTACCATAACAGATGGTATGCTTGAAAATACTGATATCCAAAGAAATATTACTGAAGCAGGCATTTTGATTGGTTATTATAATAAAGCAGAATTAGCAAAGGTTCGGGAGAAATGGAAACCTAAACCTATTTTTGCAGCGTTCAATCCAGTATGGAATAAGATGCAAAATAAACTTAAAAAGGGAAATTAATTATGTCTGTATCGGCTAAAGAAATTGATCAAGTGTTAAATAAAACAAAGCCTATTGGCAATATGGTATGGAATGTAATGGGACAAATATATATACCCAAGCAAGTCGATGAGGAGAGGTTTTGGTGGGAAGGCATTATACCAGAAGAGACGTTTATTCCCCCGCACTCTCACTCTATGCAGGATGAGTTTCTATATTTAACCGAAGGGGAACTTGATATGGTATTAGATGGTGTGGAAAAGAAGGCTGTTCCTGGTAAAATAATTCCCTTTCCTCGTTATTCTAATCATGGTTTGTTTAATAATTCTGGAGAAACAGCGAAAGGAATTTTTTGGGCAGAACCAACCAATAAACTATTTGATTTGTTTAAAGCCATACATAATATCCCGAATCCTCATGAAGTTGTTCGTATTTCAGATGCCCACGATATTCACTTTCAGTTGCCAGGTGGTGACGCGCGACGTGGTAAACTATAATTTAGTTTTTTTTAGGGATATGAGATGGTTTTTTAATCCATATTTTTTCTTTAATATATGCCTAGAAAAGAATATTATGCATATGCGTATGAGTTTATTATTTTTATGCCTCAGAACGATTTAATTTAAATATTAGTTTCTCCACTTAAGCATTTTTCTCTCGGCAAATCCGATGATCCAATTTGCTATTAGTCCTAGGCAAGATAAAATTATTATACCCGCTAGAAGTCTATCGATGGCAAATAAAGAGCCCGCCATTTGAATGTAAGCGCCAATTCCCTTCTCAGCAGCAATCAATTCAGCAGCGACTATGAGAATAATGGCAATTGCAGCAGTTATCCGCATACTGGATAGAATTGCTGGTAAAGAGGCCGGCAATATTATTTTTCTTGCGATTGATATCCAGGATAAATTAAATGATTGACCCATTCGTATCAGACTGCGGTCTACGTTATCTATCGCTCCATATGTGGCTATGATAGTCGGAAATAGAGTGCCAAATAATATCAAATTTACTTTGGATAATTCTCCGATACCAAACCAAATAATAAATAAAGGAAGAAGCGCAATTTTGGGAACGGGGAAAATTGCAGCAACTATAGGAGCAAGGCCAGACCGAATTGTGGAAAACAATCCTATCGCAAAACCCAAGATTATCCCTAATATAGTGCCAAGTGTCCAACCGAGAGATAGACGGCTCAAACTAGCTCCTAAATGTAAATACAAATCACCGGTAATATGAAGGTCATGAAATGCAATTGCCACCTCTATTGGCTTTGGTAGAACAAGATTTGAAATAAACCCGGATGTCGTTCCTAGATGCCATAGAGTGAGTAATGTTATGAAAACAATTGGACTTATCCAATAATTATTTTTGTGATGAAATCCTCCTCCTCTGAATCGGATAGGTGTGTAATTAATTTTCTTATTATCCATTTTCTAATTCTCGCTCTGCTTCCATAGCTTCATCTCGCAAAAGGCTCCACAGGTATTCTTCCAATTCAGCATTTTTTAGGTTCCTGTTACTGATCTCAGTGTCGATACTTACTGTATCACGTATTCTTCCGGGGCGCCGAGACATTACGACAATCTTGTGCCCAATACGTATCGCTTCAGATAAATTGTGAGTAATATAAACGGACGTAAAATGTTGTTTCTCCCATAACTCCACAAGGTCATTAAGAAGTATTTCAGAGGTTTGGGAGTCTAGAGCTGATAGAGGTTCGTCCATGAGAAGAACGGATGGATTTACGGCAAGGGCTCTTGCTATGCCAACTCTTTGTTTCATGCCACCAGAGAGTTCCCTCGGCCAACGTTTTTTGAATTCACTCAGTTTTGTGCGATCTAGAACAGATCCTATAATGTCTTTTTTCTTTTTCTCCGACAGTTTGTGGTCCTCTAGTACCAAAGAAATATTTTTTTCAACCGTACGCCATGGTAATAGAGAGAAGTCCTGAAAAATAAAGGTAAGCGGATTCAAGCAGTCTGAGGGTACCGAGCCTTTTACCTCTATACTGCCAGAATCCAATTTTTCCAAACCCCCGATCATTCTTAGAAGGGTCGATTTACCACAACCCGAAGGGCCAATAATGGAGACTATTTGCCCTTCTTTAATTTGCAAATCTATGTCATTTAAGACTTTTAAATCACCATAGGATTTACATACCTTGTTTAATGCTAATTCCATCTTAACTTTTTAATTAAATTAAAATGTTTTTACGTAACTAGTGTCCACCAAGTTTTTAATTGAGGCTGATTGGGGAACTAATTTTTCAGACTTAAACCAATCAAGTTGATGCTTAACCGAAGTAAGGTTTAGTTGCCCATTCGGTTGCAACCTCATTGACCCGGCTTTTATTGAACCCGCTGCTTTTTTGTAAGGGCGACTGGTATAAACATATTTATGGATCAAGCGAGTAGTGGCTTCGATTGCGTCATTACCTTTATTTTTGTCAATCATCACATCATTAAATTCTTTTATCCCTTTAGAGTAGGCTGATAGAAATTTCTTAGTTAGGGCACGCTTGTTATCTGCATTATTTTTCGAAGTGAAAATAGTCGTAATTTGGTAGCCATCAATATAATCTGCGACGTTGCCAATAATTTTAGCTCCACCAGACTTATCTAAAGCTTTAGCAATATGAGGTACAATCGACCAAGCATCTATTTGACCTGATTTTAATGCTCCGATAATTGCACCGACTTTTTGGAGAGGTTTTAAACTCATCGAACCTTTTGGAATACCCTCTTTTTTTGCTATTTGGGCAGACATATAATGAAATGACGACCCGGTTTGTGTTAGTCCAAAAGAGCGACCTTTAAGATCGGATGCTTTGCGAACGCCTTCCGCGTATGCTTTATTTGAAACAAGGATTTTTTGGCCATCTACGCCTTTCTCCTCAGTAAGTGCACCACCGATTATTCTTACCGCGCCCTTTTCTGCTAAATTAACAAGCGCTCCGCTTATTGCGGTGACACCATAATCAATATCACCAGAGGCAATTGCGACAGCCATTGGCGCAGCAGCCTGAAATGGTATTAGTTTTGCGGATAATCCAGCTTCTTTGAAATAACCTTTTTCAAAAGCAATGAAAGCCGCAGAATGGGAAGTAAATCGAAGCACGCCAATATTAACAGACTCTTGAGCTGATAGGTGAGTACTATAAACAGTAAATGCTGCAACCATGAGTACAAAACTTTTTATTAAAATTTTTGATTTTATTATAACTTGCATTAGATTTCCTTTTTCTGGAGATTTTCGTTTTTGATAAATTATTAAAATAGATATTTAAATTGAATAAGGTTATCGATTATCGATTATTAGGACAAGTGCTTTAAACGTTATCTGGCTGTTTTTAAATAAACTGGAGGTCATCATATAAAGTAATATAAAAAGATAATTTGATTGATATTAGTGTAAAAATGGTCAATTAAGGAATGTAAAATCATTTATGTTTAGGCGCAATGCGCCCTAAGAAAATTATTAATTAGCATGGTTAATACGTAAATGTTAATTCAGTCTAAACGATAATTTACCAGGTTTATATTTATTTTCTAGGAGAAATATATGAGTTTCGAGAAAGTAGCTCCATCGGTTCATCCTGATTTAGCAAACCATCAAGATAGTATGAAATCAAGGGTTTTTACTTTAAATGGTAATATTCATACGGCGTTTGGTTATTCAATCGTGAACTGCACTCTGATTGAGGGTGATGACTCTTGCATACTTGTTGACACATTAACCAGCCTAGATAAGGCAGAAGTTGTCGCTGCCGAATTCAAAAAAATTACTGATAAGCCTATTAAAACAATTATCTATACACATTTTCATGCTGACCATGTAAGTGGAACAAACGCATTTGTGACGGATGAAGAAATTAAAAATGGTGTTCAAATCATCGGACAAGAAGAGTTAGTTGACCATGTCATGCGTGATGTTGGCTTGATTGCGCCCATTCTTGGAAGAAGGGCAATGTATCAATTTGGGATGCGATTGCCAATCGGTCAGGATGGCACAGTAGGTGCTGGGCTAGGGCCACCTCAAAGACCTGGGAAACGATCTTTTGTGCCACCAAATAAAACGTTTGAGCGATTGTATAAAGGCACAACTGGTGGAGTTAACTTTGAAATTCATTTAATTCCTTCAGAAACTGAAGATCAATGCGCAGTTTGGTTGCCTGATTTTAAGGTGCTGCTATCGGCAGACGCCGTGTATGAATCGTTTCCCAATGTTTATGCTTTGAGAGGGACCCGTTTTCGAAATCCGATGATTTGGGCAAAAGGCGTTGATAGACTAAGGGAGTTTTCTGCTGAAACATTGATACCACATCATGGACGTCCAGTTGAGGGAGTGAAAAAGGTCGATGCTTTGCTTGTAGATTACCGTGATGCAATACAGTATCTGCATGATCAAACACTGCGATATATGAACAAAGGTTATACGGCTGATGAAATTAAAGAGATTGTTTCTATGCCCGAGCATCTTCGCAATCATCCTTGGTTAGGCGAATTTTATGGATCTTATAAACACGCTATACCTGCTATTTTTGTAGGATATCTTGGCTGGTATCAAGGTGATCCTGTTGAGCTTAATCCAACTCCTTGGAAGGAAAAGGCTGTTAGGTACATCAAGCTTATGGGCGGCAGAGAGAGATTGCTGGCAACGGCTACAGAGGCTCTCAATAGCGAGGATGCCCAGTGGGCGGGCGAGTTATTGACATGGTTGATACGTGCAAATCCTCAAGATAGGGACGCTTGTGCTTTGAAAGCTGAGGCGCTACGCCGTTGGGCTTATAAGCAGAAAAATGCTACCTGGAGAAATTGGGGTTTAACCTCTTCAATGGAACTCGATGGTGAACTTGATACAGCTGGGGGTGGCATGGTGCTTGGAACTCCAGAGCAAGTAAATGGATTCCCATTAGTAAATATCATGGAGGTCATGACGGTTCGATTAAAAGCAGAGGATGCACTCAATGATCATATTCGGGTCACATTTCAGACTTCTGACACAAAAGAGGAGTGTGCGTTAGAAATTCGCCGGGGCGTCTGTCAATTCTATAGAGATCCACCGGCAGAATATGACGCACGCGTCACGTTCAGTCGAAAATCTCTGCTTGATTGGATATTCACTAAGTCGACTTTTGATGAGGCTGTCCAATCTGGCGGAATTAGTGTTGAAGGTGAGGTGGCTAAAGTTGAGCATTTTTTGAGCAAATTTGAGCCGTTTAATCAATCTGATAAAGTCTCAATAGCAGCGAGATAATTCTATGGAAATTATGTGGGTGAGCCTTAGTGCAACTTAGCTCTGTTACTTGATAAGTGCATCAAAGAGATATGCTTATAAGAGTTTTTAGGTTTTCGTTTGTTGGGTAAGTAGTTATGAGAGTTTATTCCTAAACTTAGTCTGGACGGCCCTCTAAGCCTCTTAATAGCTCATCATTCTCCCCGGGTATTTCCATCTTAAAAATACTTTGAATTGATGTATAATCATAGTAGCCGAGACGGGCAATCGGTCTAATTTTTAAAACATCAACCAATCCATCTTGGGTAAGAGCGTCGTCATCAATATGCACGGCTAATACTTTACCTATTATGATGTCCACAGAACCCATTTTGCCATTACCTGGCAATCGAATGGTTGAGTGATAACCACATTCGAAATGGATAGGAGATTCGGCAACTCTTGGCGCTTTTACCAGTCTAGAAGGAGCCTTCGTCAGCTTTGCAATTTTAAACTCATCGGTCCCTGAAGGTGCTTCCATTCCAGTAATATTTACCGCTTCTCTGAGTTCATAAGTTGCCATATTCCATACGAATTCCCCGGTTTGCTCTGCATTTACAGCTGAGTCTTTACGCAAGCCTGTTGATTTTTGATTAGCAGAAAACATTACATAAGGTGGATCGAAGGTTAGGTTTTGAAACTGGCTAAATGGGGCTAAGTTGGGTATTCCATCCTTGGACAAAGTGGAAATCCAACCTATCGGTCTCGGAATAACACATGATTTAAATGGATCATGCGGAAGGTTGTGTTTTGTTTTCCCTGGTTCAAAATACATGTCGAAGTCCATTAATTAAATTAATATTATGTTTGTAGATTGAATTTATATTCACTCAGCGTCAAACACGCCGATAGCATCAATTTGAAATAGAGCTTTATCACCTTCAATCGCATTAACTTCCATATAGGTGCAGGCTGGTGGGTTTTCTAATAAATATGGCGCATTTTTCTGGTAGTATTCTGTCTCAAGTTTTCGCATGGTATTATAATTTTTAGTGTCAGTAAGCATCACGTTGGTTTTTATAATTTTATTAAGGGATGTTCCTGATTTTTTAGCAGCTTGGTGAAGTTTATCAAATGCACCGTTGATTTGTTCCTCCAGTGTACCCACGCTGTTGCATGCGGAAAAGTACACTAGATTTTCTACTTTAACACTTGATGATCTGTGGCTTTCGCCGGCAACTTTCTCAATTGACCAGTTATTCTTGCCTCCACCTGCAACGCCAAATGCTTCTATTTCCACCAAAAATTCTTCTCGCGGTAATTCTTCCACAATGAAAGTCGTGCTGGCTGGAGGTTTGTTTGATAAGGGCGGTGCATTTTCCCGAAAATAGTCGCTCTCAATTTCACGGTAAAGTTTCAAGTTTCTTGAGTCTTTTATAAAGACATTAGTTTTTGCGACGGTTTCCCAAGATCCACCAGTTTCTTCCATAGCTATTTTTATTTTTTCTAAACACAGTATAGCTTGTTCTTTAAAATCCATCGTTTCGACGCTCTCAGTATTATGGTCAAGAGCCTGACAACCAGATACGAGTACGAGCTGTCCGATTACCTGACTGCGTGCAAACTTTGGGTGTTCTTTGGGGACGTGTGGAAATGCTAATTCTTTGCCACCCCAAAACTCTGGATAATAAACAACATCCCAATCTTGAGCTTCTCTATTGACAGCCGCGGTAACCTCATATTCAATTTTGAGCTCAGGTAGTGCAAGACCCGGGTATACCATTAGCGTCGCTGATGGCGGCTTCCTAATTAGTGTTGGTGCATACTTTTCATAATATTCGGTCTCTGCTTTGCGGTATTGTCCGTAAGTCGAAAGATCTCTGATTAGAGAGAATGTTTTAAGGATATTTTCCATAGAACTACCAGCACGTTCGAGTGCCAATCGTGTATTATCTAAAGCCAGATAAACTTGATCTTCTATGTTTTCAGGGACATCTCGATAATTTTGAACGTCTTTACCAATGCAGCCAGATACGAATATAATATTTTCTACGACGACGCTCTCAGAAAATTTGGCATGTTCTTTAGGTACATTTGGATAACACAGTTTCTTATTACCCCAGTATGCTGGATTATGATTGACTGACCAATTGTTGTTCATCGCAATATCGTTTCTACCTGTATATTTCTGATGGGAAAAAAGTTTTTAAGGTAACATCATTATTAATTTTTTTTAAATTTGATCTATTTTGATAAAAATTGCAATTTTATTGTAAGTTAATATTATGAATTCTATTAACGAAATAATCTCAAACATTGCTAATGATACTAGTCGCTAATAATACTAGTAATTTGAAAAAATTTTGTTTTACAAAAAATCTAGGAATCAAATCATGAAGAGTCACAAAATAATTGAGTATCAGAAACCTCTCAAATTAATTGAAGAAGAGACACCAAAACCAAAAGGAACAGAGGTTCTTGTTAAAGTGCTATACTCTGGAGTGTGTCACACAGATATTCATATAAACGATGGTTTTTTTACTCTGGCGGGTAAGAAAAAAATTGATACTAGTTCCATGCGCTCACTTCCTTTTACGCCGGGCCATGAGGTTTTTGGGGAGGTTTTTGGGTTTGGTAAAAATGCCAGGGGTCTCAGACTTGGTCAGCGAAGAGCGGTTTTCCCCTGGATAGGGTGTGGCAAATGTGACACCTGTGAGACGGGGTTTGAGAACCTTTGCAGTCAAGGCAACCGTAGTATCGGCACTAGTGTAAATGGTGGATATAGTGATTACTTAATCGTGCCTCACTCTCGGTATTTACTAAATACTGATGGTATAGACGATCGATTAGCTGCGACCTATATGTGTTCCGGGGTGACAGCATATTCGGCAATAAAAAAAATAGGTAAATTAAAGAATAGCGATACCATTTTAATTTTAGGGTTAGGTGGTGTAGGTTTTTCTGGACTTCAAATATGTAAGGCTATGTTTGATAACGAAATAGCTGTAGCAGATATCGATACGCAAAAATTGAAATATGCCAAGCGGTGTGGAGCTAAATCGGTATATAATACACTCGAGAAGGATTCAGTATCAAAATTATTGAAGAAATCTAAGGGAGGGGTCTCTGTTGTTATCGATTTCGTTGGCTCTGAAGAAAGTTCTGCGTTTGGTTTAGCCTCTACTAAGAGAGGAGGAAAATATATTCTCGTTGGATTATACGGAGGACAATTAACAGTGCCGCTGGCGACAATTCCATTAAGGTCTATCAGCATAATAGGAAGCTTGACCGGTTCTTTGTCAGAAACTAAGGAGTTTATTAAATTAGCTAAGAAAGGCACAATAAAACCCATTCCAATCGAAGAACGTCCGATGATTAAGGCTAGTAAAACCCTCAGTGATATGCGAAAAGGCGATATTACCGGAAGAGTAGTGCTGAAACCCTAGTCGATAGATAGCTAATTTATAGAAAGGAATTTTATGCTTAAACTTTATCATCAATGGACATCTACATGCTCGAAACGGGTTCGCATTACACTTGCTGAAAAAAACCTTGAATGGGTGAGCCATCATATTAGTTTAAAAGATCTTGAACATCTTGAACCTTGGTATGTTAAATTAAATTCTGAGGGAGTGGTTCCAACATTGGATCATGATGGCAAGATTCTTACTGAGTCAAATTTCATTATTGAATACCTCGATGAGGTGTTTCCTGATAATCCCCTCAGGCCTAGTGACCATTATGAACGTTGGAAAATGAGAAACTGGATGCACCGTTTTGAAGCTGTTCTTCACAAAAATATCAACACTATTTCTTTTGTGAAACAAAATAGAATAAAGCGTTACGAGGCATTTTCTGAAGAAGAACTTCTTAATTTTCTCTCTCACCAGGTCAACGCAGAGAGAAGGGCGTCTTATGAGAAGCGTATTAGAAATGGAGTATCAGCGGCCGAAATGGTTTTTGCTGAAGACAGAATTGCAGAAGTTGTTGATGAAATGAATATAGCTCTTGAAGGTAAGTCATTTTTGAATGGCGATCGAGTGTCTTTAGCCGATATAAGTGTGGCACCTTTTATTGAGAGACTAGAAGCTAATGCCCTGAATCAGTTGACGGACTGGACCAAGCGACCGCACTTGGGTTCTTGGTGGTCTACAATGCAAGAATTACCATCATATAAAAAAGCATTTGACTTTACGATGCCGAATTAGATGATTTAATAGTTACCTCTTAGATAATTTTTAGGGTAAGTGGTTTTAATCCACTCTTGGACTTTTTGAGTATTTTCGACTGAATGACAAATACGTTGGATATTAGGGAAGTCTTTTAAAAAAGTTGTCGGTATTCCATCTAACATCCCACTTGAGACCCATCCAATAAGTCTCCAAACAGCCAAATCGGCAATCGTTAGTCCGACATCTGATCCACAAATCCAGTCGTAATCTCCCCTAATAGTTTTATTTAAAATATTCAGTTTTCGGGACAAATCTCCATCAAACAATTCTTTCCGTCGCCGAATTCTTAAGTCATCGTTGTCAATTTTTGACGTGGTGGAAATAAGAACATTAATATCAGTACATATATCGATGAATTGATCTATCTGAGCGCATAGTAAATCATCATCTTTTGGATAAAGACCTGATAATTTTCCACAAAACCTTGCTATTCCACCGGTCTGCGCAATTGAGATGCCATTTACTAAAAAACATGGAAATTGGTGAAAGGGAATTTTTGTTCCATCATCCAATTCACCTTTCACTTTTACGCGTTGAAATTCTTCTCCTGTAATCCTTCGATCCTCAAATTCAATATTTCCAATAAATAGGGCCAAACGAATAATTTCAGCTCGCCAGAAAGGTATATTAAAATAAATTAATGTTAACTTCATGCTTTCTCCAAAAACGTAAAAATTGATTTTATAGCTTTAATATAATTTTACCAAAATGACTATCAGAATTCATTCTATCAAGTGCTTCTTTCGCATTATCAATTGGGTATACTTTATCAATCGGTGAAGAAATCTCGTTATCTTTAACTAAGTCCCATAATTCGTCATTAGCTTTTCGCGCAACCTGCATATGCTCCTCGATCGAACGCGTACGCCCTGTTGTGCCAATGTAGTGGAGACGCTTTGCTGCATGTAAATTGAAATCAAACCTTGCTTCCATTCCAGCCAAACGCCCAACGTTAATAATATATCCATGAACTCTGGTCGCCGACATATTTTTGCTGACATAGTTTCCAGATAATAGATCAATAACGATGTCCACGCCTTTATTATCCGTTCTTTTAAGTGTTTCATCGAGCCATTGGTCAGTGCCTGAGTCCAGCGATATATCTGCTCCAAATTCTGATAGTCGCTCTCTTTTATTTGGTTGCCTTGAAGTGCCAATTACAAGTTTTGCACCAAGTGATTGGGCAATCTGAAGCCCCATTAATCCTGCACCGCTGCTGGCGCCTTGTATCAGCACACTCTGCCCTTTTTCAAACCTTCCATTGGTTACGATAGCATCATGCATTGTTTGAAGCGCACCTTGCACACACGCAGCCTGTTCCCACGATATATTCTCGGTTCCAATTTTTAAGGTTCTACGGTGGTCTGCAATAGCATATTCTGCCCAACCAGAGCCACCTCTGCACATTACCCGATCGCCCACGCTCAGATTGTTAATATTTTCTCCTAATTCAACGACCTCCCCGGAAAATTCACCGCCAAGCACTTTATTATCGCCTCCTAAGTGCCCAAAGGATTGACCTTGGGTTTCCAGTAAATCAGATCTGTTAAGACCGCAGGCTTTTACCCGTATCAAAACCTTACCGTCACCAGGTTTTGGTTTGCTGATGTTAGCTAATTTAACACCTTGGTCTGTGAGTGTAATTGCCTTCATATAAAATCTCCCAAAATTAGCTTAATTTTATAGAGTACTCGGTAATTGTATTCCGAAGTCTAATTAATAGAAATTAATATTATATTTTAATAGAATTATAGTTTTTAATCTAAGCAATTATTTAGGTTTGGTAAAAGAAATAAAAATTAAATTTCTATGAAAGCAGCAATAAAAATTATTAGTATATTATTTTTTTCTCCAATCGTATAAGATTGGCGGAGGATCGTTTTTGATACGAATTCAAATAGTATAAAGCTTGTTACTTTTTTCAGGAATAAAATATGCCAAAATTTAGTTTGATTTATTTTAAGATGAGGGCCTTAGCCGAAACGCCACAGTTAATTCTAAATTATGCAAATATTCCATATTCCTATGAAATGGCATGGGATTTTTTTGATGCTCCTTGGAGTGAAGTAAAATCATCTTTCCTATATAATAAGTTGCCAGCCTTACAAATTGATAGTGATAAAATAATCGCTCAAAGTGGATCGATAGTTCGGTATTTGGCTAAGATTACAAATCTGATACCTAGTGATGATATTTTAGCGGCAGAGGTTGATGCTTTATTTGAGACTTCCCAAGAACTATTTTTTCCACTTAGCCCAACCGTAAACTTTGCTACAGGTGAAGCCTTTAAGGAGAAAAAAGAAAAGATTATAAAAGATTTTGAAAATAGGCTTCCAGGTTTCGAACGGGAGTTGACTAAATATGATCACGGTCCTTTCTTCTTTGGCGATGAGGTTTATTATGGAGATTTTGGTATTTTCCATAATATTGATTTAGTCAGGCTTCTTGATGGAGATTTACTCAAACAATATCCGTTAATGTCGAAATTTATGGAAAATTTTGAAAACCTTGTAGGTATTTCCGAATATTTAAATGCTCGCCCTAAACTTGTTGGAGTTGGGACGGAGCCTAAATTGATAATTAATGGTGTCGTGAAATCAACTGGTATCGTTGATGATTGATTTTGTAGATGTTTTAACATACTCAAATTAGATATTTTTCGTTTTAATATTAATGCAATTTATAAAAAAATTATTTGGCAAAAAAGATGTCTGACTTTAAATAAATAATTTTCCACTGATCAATAAATGATTTTCTATTAACCATATTCACTCCAGCTAATTAATGTTATATAATTGATTAATTATTTAAATTTAAAAGAGATTGAAGGTGTTTGATGTTCCTCACCAATCAATGGTATTGTGTTGCGCTTTCAAGTGAGGTGACCGACAAACCATTTCGTCGAATTGTATGTAACGAACCACTTTTGTTATATCGTAATACTGAGTCTAAAGTTGTCACTTTGGAAGATCGTTGTTCACATCGGCAAGCTCCTTTGTCTACAGGTGAAGTAATAGGAAATAATATTCAGTGTAAATATCATGGTTTTGTATTTGATAATGGGGGTAGATGCATACATATACCTCATCAGAACTCTATACCCGAGAGAGCTCATATTTCATCATATCCAGTTCAAGAAAAATGGGGTTTTGTATGGGTTTGGAAGGGCGTAAATGCAGAGGCTAACATAAATCAAATACCAGATTTACATTGGACAGAAAAAAAAGGGCGAAGCCCAGTTTACATTTACTTTCATGTCAAGGCTAACCATCAACTTGTAGCCGACAATTTATTAGATATTTCTCATGCAGATTACTTGCATTCGGATACATTAGGCTCAAAGTCGGGGGTGATGAATGGGCCACAACCAGATAGGGTTGAATTTAGGACATGGGACGAGGGAAATAAAGTTCATAGCTTTAGAAAATTAACAAATGTAGAGGTTGCCAGTTTTCCAAAAAAATGGGGTGGTTTCAAGAAAAATGTGGATCGCACAAATATTCAAATGTGGGAAGCGCCTAATACAGTCCATGTTCATCTTGAATTTGAAAATACAGAGAATAAGATTCTTATTAATCATGACCATATTATGACCCCTGAGACCGAGACAACTACGCATTATTTTATGGACTTTACACGTGATTTTGGTATTTCTGGCACAGAATACCCGACGGATGCAGATGTTTATCAGGAACAGTATTCGGTTATCAGCGGCGATGATTTGCCTATGGTTGAGTCACAGCAGGAAAACATTCACCTCTATAACGGTGTCGTAGATGTTCCTGTGAAAGCCGATAAACTTATAAGTGCTGTTCATCGGCGTTTGGCTGATATGTACACTAAACAGGGCGTTTCTATTCCATCTTATGTTTTAGTTCAGAGATAATTGGAGAGATTAAATGCTTGAGCTGTATTATTTAGAGGAAGCAGACTCGATTTGTTCAAATCGTGTTCTTATGACGTTAAACGAAAAGAAAATTACCGATTGGATACCAAAAAAACTCGTGCTTTTGAATAGGGATCAGTTTGCTCCAGCTTATCTTAAGCTTAATCCTAAGGCCCAAGTCCCTACTTTGGTTCACGATGGTAATGTAATCAGGGAGTCATCAATTATTTGTGATTACATTGATGATTTAAAGACTGACTATCCATTAAAACCTTCTGATATGGCCGATCGTTCGCTTTTAAGGGAATGGATTAAAGACTCTGATGAGTCTGGTTATCAAGCAACAGCTTCCCTAAACTTCGTAACAAAGTTTAGATTGGAGATCCCGATAGAAAAAATGGAACAGCGGTGGAAAAGTGTAACCGATATTGAGCGTCTCCATCGTCAACAGTCTTGTGTCTACGATGGAATGGACTCACCATATGTTCTAAGGGCCATTGGTGCCTGGGAAAGAATTTTTGAAAAAATGGAAAAAACTTTAACAGACGGTAGACCTTGGATTATGGGAGATCAGTTTACTTTGGTTGAAACAACATGTGCACCGTTTATAAAAGTTTTGGAAATGCTCCGTCTTTTAGATTTATGGATTGATGGAAGACCTAATTTGAAGAATTGGTGGGAGCGTATATCCGGTCGGGAAAGCCTCAAGGCTTTGGAGGAGTATCCTGGACAGGGTATAGATGAAAATGCACCTCATGCGAAAGCAGGATTGATTGTGGTTGATAAAGTTAAGGAGCTAATTAATACCTATCGTCAATCGTTTCCAATGGTTTAGCAGTCGTTATTGTTAGTTTATTGTTAAAAAAGTTTTATGCCTTTATTTGGATTTGTCTTAATGAAATTAATTAATTTAACGGCTACAGAAATTATAGAGGGATTTGCAAATAATAATTTTAGTGCCTTGGATTTAGCTAGTGCGCTTTGCAAGCAGGTTGATAAGTATAGTTGTTTAAATGCTTTAATTAATTTTAATCCTGAATCTTTACTAAAGTTAGCCCAAAGATCAGACGACCGTAGGGCAAAGGGTGGAGTTATTAAACCTTTAGAAGGATTACCAATTGTTATTAAAGATAATATCGACGTTATTGGTCATCAAACAACAGCAGCTAATGCCTTTTTGAGGAGACATTCCCCTTCGTCACATGGTCCGGTAATTCAAGCATTATTGGATGCGGGTGCCATTGTAATGGCGAAATCAAATATGCATGAATTAGCTTTTAGTCCTGGAATTATAAATAATACGCCTGATCAAGAATGGAAATATGGGTTTTTCGGAAATACCTTAAATCCATATGATTTAAAACATTCGCCTGCTGGAAGTTCAAGTGGAACCGCTGCTGCAGTTTCCAGCAGAATGGCTCCAGTGGGTTTAGGAAGTGATACGGGCGGTAGCATTAGGAATCCAGCAGCTTGGTGCGGAATTTCGGGCCTTAGACCAACCATAGATCGGTATTCACAAATGTCCGTAGCGCCAATTTCTTGGACCAGAGATACCCTTGGACCCATGGCTAGGAGTGTTAAAGATTTAATTCTATTGGATGAGGTGATCACTGGTGAATTAGAACGACCAGAGGTTAAGCTTAAGGAGATAAGGCTTGGAATCAATTTTAAATATTTTTGTTCAGATGCAGATCCACAAGTTCTTAGTGTGTTTGAGCGTGAACTCGCGCGTTTGGAGGGGGAGGGTGCACAGATTGTTCCTGTAGAAATTCCCAATCTAGAGGAGTTGGTCCAAGAAATAGGTCACTCTATTTCTAATTATGAGATAGTCAGGGCCTTTCCCAAATATTTAGAAGACGGATGCTCTAAGATTAAGTTTGATGAAATTATTGCAGAGATTAGTGCTAGTGGTTTGCAAAGTACACTTCTGTCAATACAAAAAGAATCGGCAATAACTTCAAAATCTTATAATCATTCTATTCAAAGTGTTCGCCCTCGTTTGCAAAAGGTGTATCGGGATTGTTTTCTAAAAAATCATCTTGATGCTTTGGTGTTTCCATCTTCACTTATTCAACCCTTCGAACTACAGAACCCTGGCCAATATAAATATAAAGGTAAAGAAATATCTGCATTCGCTGCGAGTGGCCACAATGTCCAGCCTGCTAGTTTATGCGGTAGTCCAAGTTTAACTGTTGCAGCCGGATTATCTGATAGTGGTTTGCCTATAGGAATAGGATTTGATGGTTTGCATGGCAGTGACCGTAAACTGCTATCAATCGGTATGGCCTACGAAAATGTTCGGCCCACTATTCCCGTTCCAGAGTTAATAATGGAGAGTTGTTCATGAATGACACCTGGCGAACGCCACTCCTGGTTATTGCCGCGGGATGCGTGATAGCAATGATGAGTTTTGGAACTCGTTCATCATTTGGATTTTTTTTGGAACCAATGATTAATGTTAATGGTTGGAGTAGGGAGACGTTTAGTCTTGCTATGGCTATTCAGAACTTAATTTGGGGGTTAGCGATGCCAGTCGCTGGAGCGCTGGCTGACAAATATGGCCCGATGAGAGTGATAATGATTGGCTCCTTATTATACGGTATGGGTATTCTGGGAATGGCTAATTATGAGTCGGCTGTTAGCTTGCATATATTTGGTGGATTAATTACTGGCTTAGGTGTTGCCTTTACATCTTTTTCGATAGCTATGGCAGCAATAGCACGTGTTGTTGGTCCTGAGAGGCGCTCGTTGGCGTTAGGCTTGGGCACGGCAGCAGGTTCTATGGGGCAAGTTGTTTTTTCACCCCTGGCATTAATGTGGATTAATGCTTTTGGCTGGTATGATGCGCTTGTGATTCAGGCTGCTTTAATGCTTTTGATTTTGCCTATCGCATTTATTTTACCTAATAACACAAAAGCGAAGGGTGAATTAGAGAGTAATCAAAGTTTGACAAATGCACTGTCTGAGGCACGAAATCATCATGGTTTTATTTTATTAACGATCGGTTTTTTTGTATGCGGATTCCAGCTAGGTTTTATTACAATTCACTTGCCATCTTATATTAATAGTCTGGGTTTAGATTATGGAGTAGCAGCAACTAGTCTAGCTTTAATCGGAGGGTTTAATATTATTGGATCGTTATTGGCAGGTGCAGCGGGTCAACGTTGGAGTAAGAGGAAGGGATTAAGTTTTATTTATCTATCACGAGGTATCGTAATAGTAGGTTTGTTATTGCTTCCAAAAACCGAATTTATTATTTATATTTTTGCTGCGACAATGGGATTTACTTGGTTATCAACCGTTCCGCTTACCTCTGCCATAATTGCTCAAGTTTTTGGTTTAAAATATATGGCGACTTTATTCGGTGTTGTTTTCTTTAGTCATCAATTAGGAAGTTTTATCGGCATTTGGCTTGGTGGAAAACTTTTTGATGAGACTGGTTCCTATGATACCGTTTGGTGGTTGGGTGCGATGCTTGGTTTTGGAGCGGCATTTATACACTGGCTTATTGATGAACGCCCTCTGGAACGTTTGTCTATCGTCAACTGAAAATTATTAATTGAATCTACATGCATTTTTCAAAAAAAGTAAATTTATGATGAAGACACCATTTAGCAGATTTCCAATTACTTTTATGATTATTTTTAATTTAGTTTTATTTCTATTATTCTTATTGTTATTAGAATTATTCCTTAGAATATTTGCTCCAATAGGTTATTCCAATGTTGGTTATTTACATTCGCCTAATGGCTTAAAATATGGCTGGGGATTTGAGCCTTATGATGTTGTTCGAATAGAAAACCCTGATACTCATAAAGTTACTTATGACAACGTCAATAATCACGGTTGGCGAGATCGTAACCGAACTTATTTAAATAAAAAAAATTCATTCAGAGTAGTAGTATTGGGAGACTCGGAAGTGTTTGGTTACATTGTTCCTAAAGAAAAAACTTTCACGTTTTTACTTGAAGAACGTCTAAAAAAAGAGGGAAAAAACGTTGAAATAATTAATATTGCATATTCGGGATGGAGCACCAGTCAGCAAATTGAGGCACTGAAAATTGATGCTCTTAAGTATAAACCAAACCTCGTTATTGTTAATTTTGTTGGTAATGACTTATCTGAAAATGTCATACACCTCGATCAGTCAAAGTTTGGCAATCGTATTCCCTTTTTTCATGCGGTTGATACTACTGGCGCACTCAAACGGCATAGCAATCCCAGATTTATTTCTGAGAGGGATAATATTACTCGCCAATATTTAATTTCAAAATCTGAAATTTTAAAAAGGCTATGGCTAGTTCGTTTAATTTCGAAAAGTATACATAGAAAAGACCATATCATTGCACATGGTCAAATTAATATCTTACGTCTTATTTTTGGTGAAAATCTTAATAAAAATTTTTTATTGGAACTCGAAAAGAATCTTGGAGTTGAGATGAATATAACTCAATTAACCGAGTTCTTAAGTCGTTTTCGATTATCTGGCGAGCAAAAGAAGGTAATTTTACGAATAACAGAAAACAGAGGGTTTTTGAGGGAATTTAATGGATTTGGTCAATATAAAAAACCAAATTACACTAATACAGAGTTTGGAAAAAGAGAATTAGAGAAAGATAGAAGCCAATGGTTATTGTACACCGCGATTATGAAAAAAATGAAAACTATTCTTCAAAAGGAAAAAATATATTTAGCAATTACCTCAGATTATGGCCCAAAACGATATGACTGGTCAACTTATTGGCACCTTGCGTCAGGAATAAAAACTGAAAAATATAATTTTCTAAAAATAAATGATAAATTAAGTGTGTTTGCGAAGAAAAATGGAATATTTTTTGTTAACCCTCCGCTAAATGATCAGAGGGCGAGAAATGACCCTCATTTAAATGAAATCGGCCACCGCGCAAAGGCTGATAATTTATATAAATATTTGATATCAAATTTTAATCAAGAGATATCGTTGAGATAGTAAATTATTTTATATATTCTCAGTGTGCTTGAATTTTGAGGTTTTATTTTCTTTTTATAATATTCGCCTCTGAAATTGTGATCGGAATACTTTTGGCGTTTACGGGAGCCATTAAATGGACCCCTGAAATGCCGTCTATTTCTGACATTTCTTCCATTTGCTCTGTGCAAATTTTTATACCTTCCTCTCGTGGATCATTTGCTTGGTCTAGTCTTTTCAATATATCGTCTGGAATTTTTACACCCCATAGATTATCTCTCATCCAAGTAGCAGATTTAACTGAACCCAATGGACCGTTTCCAATGAGAAAAAACATATTACACGTGAATCCTTCCTCTATAAGCAGTTTTGCATAAGAACGAATAATTTTCATATCGTAACATAATTGAGTTTGTATAAAATTAGCGCCTGACTGTTGCTTTATCTTAAGGCTATCAGACCATTTTGTTTTATACTTGTCGGTTGGGACATCGGCAGCACCGATAAAAAAGTTGGTTTTTTTTGATATAGATTTCGTATTGGGAGTTTTCGTATTTTGTGATGGGATTTTGCCTTCCCTTACCATTTGGGAGGCTATTTTAATCAGTTCATGACTTTTTAAGTCAAAGACAGGTTTTGCAGTCGGTTGGTCTCCAGATGTTGGGTCATCGCCAGTTAAGATAAGCATATTTTTAATTTCAAGGGCCGAAATTCCAAGTAAGTCACTAATTAATGCAATGCGGTTACGATCTCTGCATGTTATTTGAACTATTGGTTCTGTATCATTTCTCTGCATAATTGCTGACGCAGCAATGCTGGACATATGGACGTTAGCATTCGGACCATCTGTAACATTTATTGCATCCACCATATCTTTTAGGGGGATAATTTTTTTGAGAACTTCATTGGAATCACCAGATACTGGTGGAGTAATCTCAGCGGTTATTGCAAACTGGTTGGAGTTAAGTTTCTTTGCTAGATTGCTGTCTGTTGGTAAATTATGGTTTTTGTCCATCTTTTTTCACCCAATTAATTATTTAAATTTCCAAAAAACTATGTAAGAGCAATCGTTAAACTAAAACCCTTCATTTACTGCTATTGCTGCGCTTGTCGCATCAAGATAATAATGATTAGTCACGGCGCTCATTTTCTATTTCACCCACATATGTAACGAGATTCTATGATGCTATAATTGTCAAGGTTTGAATTTAATTTTCATTGGAATCAAACTCGTTAGTCAGCGTTGAAAAAAAATCGGAATAATGCGCATTTGCTATCGTCCATCGTTGGCAGAGAAGGTCTTTTAGATCAATTAAAGAACCTAATGTTTAATAATATGTATATATTGAGATACATCTAAATATTTTAAGGTTTAATGGGACTAAAATTTAATTAAATTTTTATTCAAAACTTTCGTTATTTTGAATGATTTCGTCAATTATGATTTCTTCACTTTTAACACCAACAAAAAGATTTGACATATCCACCATAGGATCATTCGAGTTATGGTATCTATCTAATAGCCATTTCTTTGCTTTTTTTTCATTGTTAACTTTAGGGTCTTCTGTAGTTCGCATATCGTTTCTGGTGATCGTATTACCGTCATCCATCTGAAAATTTATATGATAGCTTATTACCCAAAATGACATCAAAAGCTCTTATAATTATGTTTTAATTTAGTGATTAGAGGACAATAACGTTTTAAATAAACGTTACTATCCAATTTTTAATTACTTATCTATTGTTTACTTAATAATCAAACTGAAAAAATAACGTTTTGTGTCATTTTATGTAATATAATTTTATCTCAATTGAGATTTGATGTTGAAAACTTAGTTTTTATTTTACTTTTGTGAGGCATCGAAATATATCATTTTTAAAAGTAATAATGGCACTTTTTTTAATTGGTTGTTGATTGTGGTGATCTTGGCACTATTCGATTTCCAATTCTATTTCCCTTTCCGTATTGGAGGCCCAGAGTTTATTCCATATCATCGATGGCAATTTGTTAGATTAGCGACCTTTATGACTTTGGCTTATTTGATAATTAAGTATATATTATCTTCCACACCTTTCTCAGCTTTGGCAGTTCTTGAGGTTTATTTAATATTTTTGTTAATAATTGGCTCCATTCTATTTTTAAATGCTAATGCAGCATTAACTGAGTGGGTGATGCTAGGCATTTCTTTTATATTGTTGTAGTTTGTGCAACGCGAAAAAAGGGGAAAACAGGGTAAACATTTTGCTGGGCGTTAATAGGAATCAAATAACTCTTCTTTATTGATATATGAATTAGTGTTTCTTGTTTGCTATACTATGGCAAAGTAGTCAGTATTATAAATTAATAAGTATTGAGTTGAATTTAGTGCTTTGTTTAACTGACAGAAGTTCTGTGATTTACCTGTAATCAT
>ENA-UOXV01001404-UOXV01001404.1-marine-metagenome-genome-assembly--contig:-NODE-1404-length-33702-cov-12.354385_pt1 | contig 33702 bp, 34 predicted proteins | sample MGYA00238165_ERZ766961 | MGnify/ENA primary metagenome ERZ766961 (study PRJEB28924, sample SAMN03173240) | marine metagenome | biome: Marine; feature: Water; material: Subsurface seawater | place: North... | reverse complement strand
GAGGGGGATTCGAACCCCCGGTACGGTTTCCCGCACGCATGTTTAGCAAACATGTGGTTTCAGCCACTCACCCATCTCTCCTTGGATTCTTTACTGAATTAGCTTTTAGCCAATGATCCGTGAATTTAAATAAAATCCATTCAAACTCGGGTCACTTGACAAAGAAAAAGCCAGTCATAAACCAGCTTTTCTTGTGTCGGGGTGGCAGGATTCGAACCTGCGACCTCCTCGTCCCAAACGAGGCGCGATGACCGGGCTACGCTACACCCCGAGCCCTAAAACCTGAGACATATGTCTCAAATCGGAGTGCAAATATAGATTCTTTTTTCTTTTTGTTATACTGCCCAAGGGATAAAATTTAAGATTTTTTCCAGCATTAAAAACTCGATGTCATTCAAGTACAATTATTCGCCAACACCTCAGGCAGTTAGCTCCTCAATTCTCGCTAATAGCAGTGTTAATAAAGTCTAGTAATGGCACTACAGCTAAATATGACTCTATGACCATTTCTCCAAAGTAAGGCGAGTAGACATCCTTTCTGCTGATTTGACGAAAGGCTGCAAAAGTCTTTAATCTAAGGAGTTCAATGTGCTCATGGTCTTTAGGGTAACCTTTGGGCGTTGTCTTCAATGTATCTTGCTTATACAGCTCATAGGAGTCTTGAAAAGCCTTTGAACTAATGATCGCGGAGAGCTTGTCTCCTTCATAGTCTATTTCCATGCGCACTTTCTTCAAGCGCTCACTGTCCGGGTGCCAAAGACCTCCCGCAATCTCTACTTCGGTCACACCCAGTCCAACATAAAAATCAGCCAAGCCTTTTCCATAGCCAAAACCAACACCGAAGTGATCTTTGTAGGTAGGCCTATCGGGATGAAACATTAGGTTGTTGTTGATTCTACCGAGTGCCCTTCGGGCATTCGGCTGCACGATTCTGGGATCAACCCGTTTCATCTCTTCGAGAATCGGATCGAATAAGGCAACCACCTCTCCTTTCGTCTCCTCATACCACGAACGGTTCTTGTCCATCCACTCTTTAGAGTTGTTTGCAGTTAATGCCTCTAGAAAATGGAAGATGTTATTTTTAGCCATACTTAATTGCTATTCTTCAATCAATGACAATCCATTTAAGTCAGTCGTTAACATTTCTGTCATGACATCAAAAAATGGTCTCAGGGCGATAAAAGTACCCAAGGCCTCCTTCATGAAGTTAGGGCTTAGCACTGCCTTGTCGCTGAAAGTTCTAAATACATAGAGCGACTTGTACCTCAACAAATCAATCGCAGGGTGTTCCTTGTCAAAACCTTTAGGGGCTGTTTTTACTTGATCGCCTTGTAATTCACCAAATACCTTTTTAAAACTCGGATCATTCAAAACAGACCTTAAGGGTTGATCATCTTGAGCAATCTGATCTCTAATCAACCTCAAATCTTCTGATACCGGACCGTAAAACCCACCACCAACGACTGTCTGGCCTGGCTTTACTTGAAAATAATAACCTCCTCTGAGGTGAGGCTTCTGTCGATTAAAGCCACCGGCCCACCTTGGGTTATAAGGCGACTTGTCTTTAGAAAACCTAACATCACGGTAGACACGCATGAGGCTCTTTTTACCACTTAGTGTAGTAATCTCGTCATGTTCTTTAAGGCCTTGAAGCATTGCCTCAGCAAAATCAATTGCATTCTGATGTTCGTCTTGATACCAGGGTTTGTTTTCGGCAAACCAATCTCGGTTGTTGTTTTCAGTAAGCTGGTTTAAAAAGTCAAACGAGGACTTATTGATTAGTGCCATAGATTGAGGTTCATTTAGTTTATTGAATCTTCCAGATATAAGGACGTTCGTTTACTGTGTATTGGGACAGAACTGAATCGTTAAGATAATGGTTTCCAAAGTCGGAACGATACCAAAGAAAAATTGAAGAACAATCAATGCTTTTTCCCTCTTGATTAATCACGAATTCAGTAGCTGAAAAACTCTCTTCAGCAAGCCTTAATTGCTCATCGATTTTACCCTGTGAATAGTAGGCAATTGGAGGGCAAGAAAGGCTACCACAATTAAGCGCAAAATGCACGCGATAGTCCATGGTTTGCACCATTAATTTCAATCGCTCATCACCTGCTAAAAACTGATCTGGTTTCTCTTTTTTTCTTGGCCCATTCCACCTCAAAATTCCGTGCTCAATATCGTCCAAAGAGAAAGCAAAATCATCGATCAATAAACACTGATCAGTAAAGAAATCTCGCTTCTCCCAAACCGATTCCCTTAGCACATTTTTAACGATTTGATAGTTCGTCAAACCGTTGTAAATGTTGATCCAAAAAGCTTTCTTCTCAGCATCATTTTGAAGGTTATTAAGATCAAAAGATTGAATGTTTTATAGAAAGATTTCGAGTGGACTAAGTGAGTAATCTTTCTTTGCCAGGTACAGCCCCAGTGTGATTTTCGCTGACCGAGAAAATTCTTGACCTCCAAGACTCATCTGTGCTTAGCATATAGGTTCGGCTTGAGTAAATCACTCAACTCTCGCACTACTTCAACGGATAACTCTGGCGCTTCAACAGCACCCAAAGCATCTTTCAATTGCTCCAAATTTCTGATCCCAACCACAGCAGTTGTGATAGAATTATTACTCAACACCCACTTAACCGCTGCCTGAGCTAATGACATTTTCTCAATTGAGAATGAATTCATCTTATCTAACAGTATATCAATATCTTCTATACTGTAACCTAAGTAATCACTTAAATCCTTTCCAGCCAATAGGCCACCTGCCAAACCTCCTCTAACCATGACTCCTACCTTCTCATCTGACAAAACCGCTAATGCGGCTTCTTCAGGTCTTCTGTCCAATAGACTGTACTGAATCATGTTACTAACAATACCAGTTTGACTAGCAAACCTTCTAATGACATTGGGTCTAATAGAAGAAATCCCATAGTGCCGAATCATCCCCTTCCCTTTCAATATCTCAAAAGCTTCAATGGTTTCTTCCCAGTCATCTTCGATCATTCCACCATGGAGTTGGTAGATGTCAATGTAGTCTGTACCTAATCTTTTTAGGCTCTTTTCAGCTGCTTTAAGAATATAGTTTTTTGAAGGGTTCCATTCCCAATTTCTTCCCTCCTCATTAGGTACGTTACCTACCTTAGTCGCTAGGATAACTTGTTGTCGAATGGGCTTCAATGCTCTTCCAACAGACTCTTCATTGAAGCCATTCTTATAGACATCGGCAGTGTCAAAATAATTGATGCCAGCATCGAAAGCACACTGTATTAATGCTTGGTTTTCGGCATGCTTTAAACCCAAAGACATGCACCCAAAACTGATTTCAGAAATGTCAAGATTCGCTCGAATGAGCCTTCGGTAATTCATGGCTATTCTTTGTGGTCTATCTCCTCGATAAAACCGTTCTCTGTCATCATAATTGCGATGGCGCGGGTAGATGGAAACTGAGCACAAATGATCACCGCAACAGAGATGATTGGCACTGATAAAATCATACCTAATATCCCCCATATCGATCCCCAAAAAGACAAGGCGATAATTACTACTAGCGGACTTAAATTAAGTGTTCTTCCCATCAGCTTCGGCTCTACATAATTACCAACAAAGATCTGGACAGCCTCTACCGTAAAGAATACCCAGACGAATGGCCAAAAAGATGCGAATTGAAAAATAGCGAAGATAGCAGGGAGCAAACTCGCTACCAACGAACCTATATAAGGTATGTAGTTTAGTACGAATATGATGAAGGCCCAGAGCACAGGGAAGTCCACTCCATAGGCCAACAATATTAAATAACTGACTCCTGCAGTAATTAAACTGACTTCTGTCTTCACAGTAAAGTATTTGTTGACCGCTTTATTGATTCGGCCCACAATACCCATGACATTTTTTCGGTTAGCATCTTTTTTAAAGAGATTATCTAGTTTTTGACTGAAAAAATTCTCTTCAATTAAGAAGAAGATGACGTAGACGATTACTAAGGCAAAGTTGCCAAGCACCACACTAACAGAGTTAAAGACACTAGAGAGAATGGATTGATAGTCTATCCTATCAATAGTCTCCTGTACGTTGACTTCAGGTATATAACTACTGTTCGCTTCTGTGAAGCCCTTAATTTGATCTATGAAAACTTGGAGGTTATCATCGTAACTATCGGCATTCGCGCTAATCAGTTTAACATTAACCGAAACGATCTGATAAACTCCGTAAAGAAGGGATACTGTGAGAATAAAGGCTAAAATACGCTGAATGATACCTGGGAGAGATTTCCCTCTAATCTTAATCCTACCGACATACTTACGCGCTGTACGGATAAGGTACCAAACGACAAGCGCTAAAACGATGGGTTCAAGAAAAGACCTAAAATAGATCAAACCAAAAAAGACTCCAGCGATGATAATCACCCAATAAGAGGCGTTTCTAAGGTTATCTTTAGTTAAGTCTGTTTTCATAGGCTCTTATTCTTCTTAAAGTAAAGAATCTCTTGTGAAAATAAAGGCATAAAAACCTCAAAGATTTTTCAAAAGTCATTGTTAGTCAAAAAGCTATTTTACTATATTTGCACTCGCTTTAAAAAAGCCCGCTGGTCCCTTAGCTCAACCGGATAGAGCAACTGCCTTCTAAGCAGTAGGTTTCAGGTTCGAGTCCTGAAGGGATCACAGTAAAAACCCACCCCGATTTCGAGGTGGGTTTTTTGTTTTCTCTCGAGAAATCTCTTCAGACTAACCACAACAACACCATTTATTAACAATCTTTAACTCCTCAATAGGGTAAGCTATTTACGAATGGTATTCATAAAGTTCAGCGCTTGATTATATTTGCTCCTTCGAAGATTTAGAGGCATGACGTGGTTTAAAAGTATTGGAATGATGGAGTGGATTTTTGTAGGCCTGTTTATAGTGGCCTACTTGATTTATATCCTTCGACTTATTCGCTTAGCAAAGCGAATGAATACGACCTTCCGCCCACTCCTATTTAAGATTCTTCTACGCTCATTGGCGATGTCATTGTTGATTGTAGCGCTATTAGGCCCTTCTTTCGGTGAAACCACTAAAGAAGTCAAGTCTGAAGGAAAAGACATCTATGTAGCTGTTGATTTATCACAATCGATGAATGCTTTTGATATTCCACCAACGCGGCTTGAAAAGGTCAAGTACGAATTGAAGAAAATCGTAGAGTCATTTAATTCTGATCGAATCGGTTTAATCATCTTCTCTTCCGAAGCCTTCGTACAATGCCCCCTCACCTACGATCAAAGTGCATTGAATCTTTTTATCAATACCTTGAACACAGGATTAGTACCAAATGCAGGAACGGACTTTGGTTCTCCGCTTAGCATTGCTTTGGAGAAACTAGAGAACACAGAGTCTTCCGTTACACAGCAAAAGGCTCAAATTATTCTTTTAATCAGCGATGGAGAAGATTTCGGTGATGAAACACAAGACGCGGTTGACAAAGTCGTTAAATCAGGCATTCAACTCTTCGCTTTAGGTGTTGGCACTGAAACTGGCTCTAAAATAAGACAAGGCAATGGGTTCAAAAGAGATAGACAAGGCGCTGATGTAGTAACAAAACTGAATTCAAAGTCGTTGAGGAAGCTAGCAGCTGATACTGGAGGAAAGTACTTTGAGATTAATGATGATCAAAATGATGTGAATCGTTTAATCAGATCCATTAACGAGGTAGAAGGTGAACTTCGAGATGCCCGTGTAATTGACGCTTCTGCTAATAAGTTCTATTACTTCTTGATTGGTGCAATTGCCCTATTAGTGCTTGACGCAATGATCAGAAGAAAGACATTAAGAATATGAAGTATTTATTGATTGTAGTCCTTCTTATTTCAAGTGTTACAGACCCTGTGACCAAGATTGCTAAATCTAATAAGCTGAAGAGGGAAGCAAGTTTAGCGTATGCTGAAGGAAACTTTCAAGAAGCGATTACCTCATACCAGATGCTGCTCGATTCAATGGAAATTGAAGACGATAGAGCGCGACTGAACCTAGCCAATGCAGCATATGTAATGTCTTACGGTGGTGACAATATGGGCCTATTGAGTGAGATTAGCTCAGGAGAAACCATGATTGAAGATACTGCCGCGCTGAATGCTATCAGTGGTGACCTTAAATACTTCGACATTGCCGAGTCCAACTACAAAAGAGTAAAAGACGGATCAAACATCTCTCTTGCCTCTATGGCCAACAACCAGCTTGGAATCATTGCCTATAAAATGGGTGAGCAATCTCCCGATGAGAAAGAATCTTTCACACAGTCTGCCCTGAATAATTTTAAGCAAGCACTCTTAAAAAACCCGCAGAATGATCAAGCGCGATACAATTACGAGCTTCTTAAGAAATTGATCCGACAACAGCAGGAACAAGAAGAAGAGCAGAAAGATCAAGATCAGAAAGAAGATAAAAAAGACGATCAGGAAAAGAAAGATCAAGAGAAACAAGATCAGGAGAAACAAGATCAGAAAGACGAGAATCAAGAGAAACAAGATCAGGAAAAGCAGGAGAAACAAGATCAGGACCAAGAGCAAAAACAAGAGCAAGAAGAGGGTAAGGAAAACGAAGAGCAGAAAGAAGGAGAGCAGAAAGAAGACCCAATGGAAAAGCTCATGGACAAACTGAAGGAAATGAACATCCCTTTAGAAAAAGCGCAAATGATCCTTGAGGCTATGAAAAATAACGAGACGCAGTACGTTCAGCAGAAAAAGCGTAAAGCAACAGAACGCAAGCGTTCCGACAAACCTGACTGGTAGTATTAGGTGATTCTCCCTTCGTCAAGACTTCGGAAGATAAGTGATTAGGTGATTGGGAGAAGTTTAAATCTTAGATTCCGCTATCAACTATTAATTATTCATTAAAAATTCAACATTCATCATTCATCATTGCTACCAGCTTCACGCGCAAACAACGCAATTCTTCGCATGGTATTCCCGTTCCTTTGATTAACTTTGCTAACAGTCGTTAGGTAAACTATAATTCAATGAAGGAAGTATATATAATATCAGCTGCCAGAACTCCAATCGGCAGTTTTGGAGGAAAATTATCAGGATTTTCGGCCACTCAATTAGGCTCATTTGCTATCAAAGGCGCTTTAGAAAAAGCCAATGTAGATGCTACTGAGGTTCAAGAAGTCTTGATGGGCAACGTTGTTTCAGCAGGTCTTGGACAAGCCCCCGCTCGTCAGGCAGCACTCGGTGCAGGAATCGGCACCAACGTCCCATGTACCACTATCAACAAAGTATGTGCCTCAGGTATGAAGTCCGTAATGTTAGCGGCTCAATCAATCATGGTTGGCGCTAATGACGTGGTAGTAGCTGGTGGAATGGAAAGCATGAGTAATATCCCTTATTACATCCCGAAAGCAAGAACAGGATATAAATATGGAAATGGTGAATTAGTAGACGGTCTTGTAAAAGATGGTTTATGGGAATTCTACAACGAATTCCCAATGGGTAATTGTGCTGATAATACAGCAAAAGAGATGAACATCTCTCGTGAGGCTCAAGACGAATATGCTATCAACTCGTATAAAAAAGTTGCAGCCGCAACAGCAGACGGTAAATTCAAAAACGAAATTGTCCCAGTCGCCATTCCTCAGCGTAAAGGAGATCCGATTATGATGACAGAAGATGAAGAATTCAACAACGTTATCTTCGAAAAAATCCCAAACCTACGCCCAGTCTTCAATAAAGAGGGTTCTGTAACGGCTGCAAACGCATCAACTATTAATGATGGTGCTTCAGCCATGGTGTTGATGAGCAAAGAGAAAGCGGAAGTGTTAGGCGTTAAGCCAATTGCCAAGATTCTTGGATTCGCTGATGCAGCCCAAGATCCACTTTGGTTTACGACAGCTCCGGCTTTAGCTATCCCTAAAGCGATGGCAATGGCAGGAGTAAGCAAAGATGATGTTGACTATTATGAAATCAACGAAGCCTTCGCTGTAGTAGCCATTGCAAATAATAAAGAGCTAGGTTTAGATCCTTCAAGGGTGAACGTGAATGGTGGCGCTGTAGCTCTTGGCCACCCTCTTGGTGCTTCTGGTAACAGAATTGTAACAACGCTTTGTAACGTTCTTGATCAGAATAACGGCAAGATTGGCGTTGCAGGGATTTGCAACGGTGGTGGTGGTGCTTCGGCCATGGTCATTGAGAAATTATAAGATTGATATACTAATTATGAAAGCCTTACGTAGTTTTACGTAAGGCTTTTTTATGCGCAACTTCATCTACATATTACTTCTATCGTTTTTTGCTTCCACAGCGATTGCCCAGCAGCAAATCACTACCTATTACCCACCCGATTATCGAGTAAAAAAGGAAAGCTATACAATCCTGAATGGTGATTCATCCATGATTGATGGAAAGTATACAAAATACTTCGAAGATGGCGCTATTGCCATAAATGGAGAATTCATCAAGGGGAAACCAAGCGGAATCTTTACTGAGTACTACGAGAATGGCAATGTACTTTCTAAAACTACTTATGAGAATGGTCTCAAAACCGGTGCCTTTGAAATTCTATCTAAAACAGGAAAACAAATTCAAAAAGGTGGCTATGTTGAAGGCAAGCTAAATGGACTTGTCAATGGGTATTTCGAAGATGGTACCATCAAAACAAAAACAAATTTTAAGGAGGGAACTCCCGATGGCCAAGCCGAAGAATATTACCCTAATGGAAATCTGAAGCAATCATTCAACTATATCAATGGCAAACAAGCAGGTGATGCGATCACCTATTATGAGAACGGAAAGACCTCAGCAGAATTCTCATACCAAAACGGAGTTATCACAGGGGCCTATCAAACATACTATAGCAATGGAGTCAAAGAGTGGACTTACCAATACCTCAATGGCTATAAGACTGGACCTTATCAACATTACAATACAAAAGGAAAATTAATTGACGAAGGGGCATATTACGAAGGAATCGTAACTGGCCCAAGGAACACCTACTACGATGACGGTGCGAAGAAAGAAGTATTTAACTATCAAACGGGAGCTAAAATTGGAGAGAACTACGTCTACTACCCTAGTGGAAAACTCATGTGGTTAGAGAATTATACAAAAATCGCCAAAGATGGTCAGCTAACAGAATATTATGAAAGCGGCCAAATCAAGACTCAACAATTCTTTACTGGCGGCAGAGAAAATAAGACGTGGAAGACATACTATGAAAACGGACAAGTAGCTGCAGAATCGCCCTACTTAGAAGGTGTCCTAAATGGAGATGTAAAAATATTTTCTGAAGAAGGTGTTCTTGAAAAGACCATTCCCTATAAATTTGGAAGGAACACTGGAGCTGAAATCACCTACTACCCTAACAAAAAGAAACATACTGAGACTAAATTATTAGATGGGCAGAAGTCAGGTAGGTACTACGAGTATTATGAAAATGGTAAGGTAAAGGTAAAGGGGAATCACCTTTATGATGTCCGTCAAGGCAATTGGGAATACTACGACACTTCTGAGAAACTTATCAAGACAGAAAACTATTCTAGAGGTAGGCTCATGAGTAGTTCAGAAAATTGACTTCCTGCATTCCCTGATTTAATTTTTGACTATTTTTACCTAATGATTGAAGGCATCAAGGAAACGAACTTTCGGTTTCCAAATCAACAAGATTTTTATAGAGGTAAAGTAAGAGACATTTACTACTTCTCTGACTTATTGGTTATGGTTGCTTCTGATCGTATTTCAGCTTTCGATGTTGTACTTCCAAAGGCAATCCCTTTCAAGGGGCAAGTACTAAACCAAATCGCAGCTAAATTCCTTAAAGCAACTAGTGACATCGTCCCTAACTGGATTACTTCAAGTCCTGATCCGAATGTCAGTGTTGGTTTAAAGTGCCAGCCGTATGCAGTAGAAATGGTCATAAGAGGCTATCTAGCTGGTCACGCATGGAGAGAATATAAAGCAGGCAAAAGAATGCTTTGTGGCGTAGCATTACCAGATGGTCTCAAAGAAAACGACAGACTTCCTAGCCCAATCATTACGCCTACCACTAAAGCTATGGAGGGGCACGATGAAGATATTTCAAGAGAAGATATTCTTGCTCAGGGGATAGTTGTAGAGTCTGAGTACAAGCAGCTCGAAGCTTATACTCAAGCATTGTTTGCTAGGGGCACAGAAATGGCCGCTACACAAGAGCTGATATTAGTAGATACTAAATATGAATTTGGTAAACTGAACGGTGAAATTATTCTCATCGATGAGATCCACACGCCTGATTCTTCTCGTTACTTTTATAAAAAAGGATACGAGGAACGCCAACAAAGTGGCGAGAAGCAAAAACAACTCTCAAAAGAATTTGTGAGACAATGGTTGATTGAAAATGGCTTTCAAGGAAAAGAGGGACAAGCAATTCCTGAAATGACTGACGAAGTTGTTAATTCTATCTCCGAAAGATATATTGAACTGTTCGAGAAAGTAACTGGCGAATCCTTCCATAAGGATGGGAACCAAAATACTCTTGAAAGGATTGAAACGAATATTAGTACTTACTTACAGAATAGATAAAAGACATTATGAAGTTTAGCATAGATAAGCAAGACCTATACACGGTATTCACACTTGAGGAAGAGAAATTAGACTCAACATTATCACCAGACTTAAAATCTGAGCTTGTTTCGCTGCAAGCACAAGGCACTCAAAACCTGATTTTAAATCTTTCTACTACCAAATATGCAGACTCATCTGGACTTAGCGCATTGCTAACAGGGAATAGGGCATATGCTGAAAATGGAGGTGCGTTCATTCTTTCTGAAATCACGCCATTTGTAGATAAATTATTGACTATCTCTCAGTTGAACAATGTATTGACCATTTTGGCCAGTGACGAAGCGGCTAAAGACTTAGTCCTTGCCAACAGCCCAGAAGACGGAGAAGAGTAAGCTCCATTTTGGGTATACGCGTCAAAATATTAGGATCCAATTCTGCTGCACCTGCTCACCGCAGGCATCATACCGCTCAACTCATCAGTATTGAGGGGAAGTATTACTTGATGGACTGCGGTGAAGCAACACAGCTTCAGCTGAAGCGATATAAACTTCGAGCGCAGCGGATCAACAACATTTTCATCTCCCACCTCCACGGTGACCACTATCTTGGCTTAATGGGACTTCTTTCTACCATGCACTTAATGGGTAGAAAAGAGAAGTTAAACCTCTATGGTCCCAAGGGGCTCTCAGAGATCATTACCATGCAGCTGAAGTACTCTGAAACCGTATTTAACTACGAAATCAATTTTGTAGAAGTAGACACAACAATACACAAAGTGGTACATGAGGACGATTTTGTGAAAGTATACAGTATCCCCCTAAATCATCGGGTTCCATGTAGCGGCTACCTCTTTGCTGAAAAGAAAAAGAACCGTAGAATAAAGAAGGACACACTTCCAGCAGACTTTTCCGTCAAGAATATCATTCGCCTAAAACATGGTGAAGACATCCTAGATGAAGAAGGAAACCTACTCTATAAGAATGCAGCGTTAACCTTACCTGCTAGAAGGTCATTTACTTATGCCTTTTGCTCTGACACGAAATATGATGAGTCTATAATCCCATTGATTAAGGACGTTGATTTGCTCTACCATGAATCGACTTTCATGGATGAGCATGCGGAAAGGGCGAGTATCACATATCATAGTACTGCAAAAGAGGCTGCAACAATTGCTAAAAAGGCTGAAGTTGGAAAGCTAATTCTGGGGCACTTCTCGGTTAGATACAGGGAGTTAGAACCTATCCGTGATGAAGCTAGAACTGTGTTTGAAAATGCTGACCTTGCCATAGAGGGAGAAGAATTCATTTTAGAAGACTAAGCATGGATAAGTCTGTACTGGATAATAAGAAAACCAATCTTTTCATTATCCTCAGTGGTATTTTCATTACTAATGCCCTGATAGCAGAATTAATTGGCGGAAAGATTTTTTCAGTAGAACGGACCTTAGGTTACGACCCACTGGACATTCCCATGTTTGGAGATTTTGTACTTCAATTTAACCTTACTGCCGGTGTAGTCCTCTGGCCAGTTGTTTTCATTACCACAGATGTCATCAACGAATATTTTGGCAAAAAGGGTGTTAGGAAGATCACTTTCATAACCGTTGGATTGATCACTTACACTTTCGTTGCGATATACCTAGCCATGAGATTAGCTCCAGCAGATTTTTGGTTGAGTGTTTTTGGAACTGACGACAATGGGGCTCCTTTTGACATCAACTATGCTTTTGAGCAAGTATTAACGCAGGGCCTAAACATCATTTTTGCTTCATTAGTAGCTTTCGTTATAAGCCAATTCGTGGATGTTTATGTCTTTCATCGATTGAGAAAGCTAACTGGAAAGAATAAGATATGGCTTAGAGCAACCGGCTCTACACTTATTTCGCAACTAATCGACAGTTTTGTGGTACTCATTGTTGCCTTCTACCTTCTTGGTGGATGGTCATTAAGCCAAGTACTGGCAGTCGGTACGACTAATTATATCTATAAATTCTTAATTGCAATTACACTTACTCCTTTGCTCTATGTTGCCCATTATGTCATTGACCGATATTTGGGTAAAGAAACAGCTGAGATTTTAATGGAAGAAGCGAGTGATGAGAGTGATAAATCACTTTTCTAGCGAAAGAAATTATCTAGCATCACAGCTGTTGCAACACCCACATTGAGAGACTCCGCTCCACCTCTACCAGGAATAAAAACTGGTTTAGTTACAAGCGGTAATAACCTATCACTTATACCCTGAGATTCGCTCCCCATTAGCAAAACACCTTCTGGTATCAAGTTTTCGTCACGAACGGACTTACCACTAAGTAATGCTCCGTAAATAGGTAAATCAGAAGCTTTTATCAAATCATAAAGATCAGTGTAATGAACTTTCACTCTCGTGAATGAACCCATAGTTGAGTTAATCACTTTGGGGTTAAATACATCTGCAGTTTCTAAACTACAGAAGATGTTCTTAACGCCATACCAATCTGCGATTCTGATGATAGTCCCTAGGTTTCCAGGGTCCTTCACATCATCCAAAGCCAAGCTTAACTCACCTTTAGGTATATTAACTGAATTGACTTCGGGCATTTGTACAATGGCAATCGCAGCGTTATTAGATTTGAAAGTGCCAACCGACTCCAAGTCCACTGGCTTACATTCTATCAGCTCATTTACTGAGGATTTTAGCCCCGTTTCCAGTTCCTTAAGAAAATCTGAAGTACCCAATAAATAGTCGACTGCAAAATCAGATTGTAAGACCTCCAAAACCCCTTTGGCACCTTCAACCAAAAACTTTCGCTCTTGAAGTCTATATTTCTTTAATTGCAGAGATTTAAAGTACTTACTTAGTCGTTTAGAAAGCATATTCTGAAATATTCGTGAAGTTAGCCACTCGATTTATACTCTTCTTGTTTTTAGCGCATCTATTTTCTGCATGCTCAGGTACAAGGCATTTGGAAGATGGAGAAAAATGGCTTTATAAACAACGCATCGAAGGTGTGGATAGTAAGCTTGAAAACGAGGTAAATCAACTCATCCCCTTAAAGCCAAACACCAGGATCCCATTAATTGGTCCATTAGGTGCTGCAATCTATGAGCGCGGTGAAGATAATTTCGATACGACAAAGATTAACCGTAAGAAAAGGGCCTTCATAGAAGCTATTGACAAGAAAATTGAGCAGAAGTCTAGCGATGAAAAAAGGACTAAGAAGCTAGAAGCTAAAAAGAAAAGAAAAGTAGCCCGATTTGAAAAAAAACTGAAAGACGGAAACTTTCGAATGAAAACAGGTAGCCCTTTAGCGATTTATGACAGTTCTACAGTCCAAGGAATAAAAGAGCGAATCAATTCATTCCTCATCAATTCAAAAGGTTTCAGACAGGCAGAAGTTAGTACCAAAAAAACAATCAAGAAACGTAAAGTTTCATTGCGCTATCTCATCGAGACAGGACCTCGGAATGTTATCGATAGCTTAATTATCAGAACTGGTGACTCAGAATTAACTACACTTCTGGAAGCCAACCAATCAGCGTCATACCTTCTAAAAGGTGCTTTCTATGATAGGGCTTTGCTCGATGCGGAAAGGGCTCGTATTGAATTATTATTGATCGAAAATGGCTATTTCGGGTTTAACAAGGGATATATAGAATTTCAAATTCTTGAAGACCCGACAAAGACAGACCTCTGGGTGGCTACTATTATCAATAAACCAGCTGCTCAAGAATCCCATAGGTCATTTGAACTAGATTCGATAATTATTAACACCAATGGAAACGATCCGATCACTGAGACTAGAAACTACTTTGGTGTGAAATACAACTATGGCAAGTTCAAGTACTCTCCCAAATCGCTTGATGCAAGGTTAAGGTTTGAACCCGGTCAAAAATACAACTATACGGATATAGAGAATACTCAAAGACAGCTACTGAACATGGATCAGTTCCGATTTGTGAACATGAATTTTGACACAACAATCATCAAGGATAAATTCATCGCAAACCTTTACACTGCCCCCCTGCCAAAATTTCAATTGACCCAAGAATTAGGTTTTAATGTAACAGAAGGATTACCAGGGCCCCTATACAATGCCAGCCTGAAGAATAGAAATATATTTCGTGGTTCTGAGATTTTTCAAATAGGCGTCTTTGTAGGTATAGATGGAGTTAGTTCCGCCTCAGACCAAAGTCAAGTATTGAGAACGATACAATACGGAGTCAATACGTCATTAACTTTCCCAAGGTTCATTACCCCATTCAGGTCTAGAGGATTGAACAAAATGACTTTCAATCCTAGAACAAGGCTATCATTAGGATACAATTTCACTGATCGCCCTGAGTATGTGAGAAGTAATCTGAACGGAGTATTTGCCTATACTTGGCAAAACCTGAGAGGAACGAAGAGTTACTCTTTCAATTTGGCAGATATTAGTCTTATTGACACAGAGATTAACCCTGAATCTGGTTTTCAGCAACAATTAGATGATCTATTACTACAAGGCAATACATTAGCCTTCTCGTTCAATAGATCGTTTGTCTCCAGCTCGTCCTTTAATGCGACTTACAATTTTAACTATGGCGATCCCGCGAGCCCCTCGAGTTACCTGAGGTTTTTTGTCGAATCTGGAGGCACCATTTACGACATTGTTGGGCAAGCCCTTTTGGACAATAACGATTTAGAAAGCTACCAATTCTATAAGCTACAAGTAGACTATAGAAGGCAAGTACCACTCGGTATTAATAAATCAGTTGTCTTTAGGTTAAATGGTGGTATTGCCGACCCTTATGGTGGCAATAATGCATTGCCATATGAGAAGTACTTCTTTGCAGGTGGTAGCAGCAGTAATCGCGCTTGGAACCCGAGGCGCTTGGGCCCAGGATCGGCCTTCCCCTACGAATTAGATGAGTTTGGCCAAAATATCATTGAAAATGGAGAACTCAAAGCCAATAGAACTGGTGCCGACAGTTATCAATTTGAACAACCTGGTGAAGTACTAATTGAGTTGAACGCTGAATATCGAGCAAAGATATCAGGCTTTTTAGACTGGGCGTTCTTTATCGATGCAGGAAATATATGGAGGCTTACTGAATTTGAAGCGCCAGCAGAGGGCGAGGTCGTTCGTATTTCGCAAGGAGCTAAATTTGACTACAACGACTTCTATAAAGAATTAGCCATTGGGGCAGGAATAGGCATTAGACTAGACTTTTCTTTCTTGGTTTTCAGGCTAGATGCAGGCCATAAAATTAAGGACCCTAGATTTCCAGAGGGTGAGCGTTGGCAAGGTCTATTCAAGCGACCTAACCAGATCGTCTACAATATTGCTGTTGGTTATGCTTTCTAATAGTTAAGCAAATCTCCTATTACCTTCTCAACTTTCTCAGGAGTAGGCAACATGGCTTTCTCTAAGTCTACATTCAAAGCAATAGCAGGAAGATTCTCGGCTCCATAGGCCATCACTGGTGCATCTAACACTTGGAAACAGTGTTGAGAGATTCTACCAGCCAATGACTCTGCAAATGAATTCATTAATGGCTCCTCAGTCAGAACAAGTGCTTTGTTGTGTCTTTTTACAGAAGCAACTACGGCTTCCCAGTCTAATGGGTTTAAAGTTCTCAGGTCAAGTATTTCTATTCTTCCCTTAAATTTCTTGCTAACGGCTTTTGCCCAATAAACACCCATACCATAAGTGATTACAGTACATGACTCACCATTTTCAATGGCTTCAGCCGATGCTTCCTGCGCTACTAAAGCCTTGCCCAATGGAATGATATACTCCGAGTCGGGCTCAAAAGTCTTAGCTCCCTCGGTGCCAGGCACCTTCGACCAATACAATCCTTTATGCTCAAGCATAATGACAGGATTCGGGTCATAAAAAGCAGCCTTCATCAAACCTTTCATATCAGCTGCGTTAGATGGATACACTACTTTAATACCTCTAATATTAAGCAAGGTTGACTCAATAGAACCCGAATGATAAGGCCCACCTCCACCATAAGCACCAATCGGGACTCGAATAAGTGACTGAATAGGGAATTGCCCGTTAGATAGGTAGCAACTTTTTGAGAGCTCTTCTACTAACTGGTTTAATCCTGGCCAGATATAATCTGCAAACTGGATCTCAACAATTGGCTTAGCGCCAACGGCACTCATACCAGCAGTTGACCCCACTATGTAAGCTTCTTGAATTGGCGTATTGAAAACTCTACTATCTCCATACTTTTGAGCAAGGGTAGCCGCCTCTCTGAATACACCGCCTAGTGTTCCCCCAACATCTTGCCCATAAAACAAGGCATTAGGCGTATTTCTTAAAATATCATCAACTGCATGTAATGCAGCATCCACCATTACTACTTTCTCGGCACCTCTAGGTTTGCGCTGTCCCTTTTCCTCAGTGATTGGTGTCGGTGCAAATTCATGATCAAAGATTGTTGCCGGGTCTGGGTCATCAGCATTCAGTGCTCTTGCATATTCTGCCTGAACAAAGACAACAGTCTCATCTTCTATCTTAATAATATCTGACTCTTTATAACCGGCCTTTTTAAGGTCTTTGCGTAGTGTGGGGATTGGGTCAGATTTCTGGTGATCTTCGAGATCAAAATCGCCTCTGTACCATTCTTTCCGTACACCAGAAGTGTGATGCCCTAGAAGAGGTGTTTTTGCATGAACCAAAATTGGCGCTCTATTTTCTCGAACATAATCGAAGGCCGTTTTCATACCCTCAAACGAAGCCGTAAAATCGGCACCATCCACACGCATTCGCTCCATCCCTTTGAATCCAGCGGCAAATTCATAGGCATCCATAGCTCGCATCTCTTTGCCTGTTGCTGAAATACCCCAATCATTGTCCTGAATTAAGTACACAACCGGTAATTTGTGAAGGACAGCCATTTGCATAGCCTCTGATACTTCACCCTCGGTAACCGAACCGTCTCCTAAGGAACATAAGACCACTGGTTTGTTATTAGAACCCAAAAGACCTTGTTCTTCTAAGTAATGAATACCATGTGCCATACCCGTAGCAGGTATTGCCTGCATGCCTGTGGCTGAACTTTGGTGCGGAATTGTTGGAAACCCCTCACGTTTGAGTGATGGATGACCATAGTAAGTCCTTCCTCCTGAAAATGGATCATCTTTCTTACCCATTAACTGAAGCATTAACTCATTCGGCTGCAGTCCGATACCCAGTAACATAGACTCATCTCTGTAATAAGGAGCTGCAAAATCATACGCTTGTAGCTGAAAGGCTGCCGCTAATTGGATCGCCTCATGGCCTCTGGAAGTGCTATGTACGTATTTACTGCATACAGCACGATTTTCATCGTACAGAATCGCCATGTTTTTGGCGGTATGCATAAGGCGATATGCCTTTTCTAAAGTCTTTTTAGGAATATTGATGTCTTTCTCTTTTGAAGTGTTAGTCTTTTTATCCTGTGACAATTCCATAGCGTAATTGGCGTTTCGACTCAAAAATAAGCAATAATTTAACGGCTAATAGAAAAACCTACCGATCGTTAGGTTATCTTTCATATAACTCTCACAATGAGTTGACAGTTTAGCTTTTTTATACTTTTAATCCTCCCTCAGAATATTCTGATATTTTTGCATCATGCCTCAGATAGACAAAGAACATATCGCTAGCGTTTTCAAGAACATACAAGATCATATCTGCACCGAATTAGAAAAAGCTGATGGCCTTGGCGAATTTCAAGAAGACAATTGGAACAGACCAGGAGGAGGAGGAGGTAGAAGCCGTATTATACGACACGGCAATATCATCGAAAAAGGTGGAGTAAACTTCTCTGAGGTTCATGGCAAAACTCCTGAAAAATTATTGAAGTCTTTTGGGTTAACGGAAGGTGATTTCTTCGCTACTGGTGTCTCGATCGTTTTACATCCTGAAAACCCTTGGGTTCCTATCATTCACATGAATATCAGGTACTTTGAGATGTCCAATGGGACGTACTGGTTTGGTGGAGGCATTGACTTAACCCCACACTATGTAGACGAAGAGGATGCTACTTTCTTTCATCAAAAATTAAAAGCCGTTTGTGACAAGCATGATCCATTCTACTACCCAGAATACAAGCATTGGGCAGACGACTATTTTTTTATCAAACATCGTGATGAAACGCGTGGCATTGGAGGGATATTCTTCGATCATGTTTCTGAAGACAAAGAGCACTCTAAAGAAGATCTATTCAACTTTATAAAAGATATTGGACTTTGCTTCGCTCCAATCTATACCTACATCATGAATAGAAATGCCGGTAAACCATTCGGGGCACGAGAGAAGAACTGGCAACGACTGAGAAGAGGCAGATATGTTGAATTCAACCTTGTAATAGATAGAGGCACAAAGTTTGGGTTAGAAACAGACGGAAGAACCGAATCTATTCTAATGAGCTTACCACCGGAAGCTGGCTGGGAATATGACTACTCCCCTCCAATCAAATCATTAGAATCAGATACGCTCCGACTACTTAAAAAAGGAATTGATTGGACCAAATGATCAACCAACTTGAACAATGGGACAAGTCGCTTTTTAAGCTCATAAATGGGGCTCATAATGACCTATTTGACTTTTTAATGCCTTGGGTCAGCGACAAGTGGATTTGGATACCCCTTTATGCACTACTCATCTATATGATGGTAAAGCATGAGAAAGGAAATTTGTTAGTCACCTTCATCGGTATTGGACTTCTAATTTTGATAAGCGACCAAGTAGCCTCAGGGATATTAAAACCTTACGTAGGTAGATTAAGGCCTTGCTATGACCCAGAGCTAATGGACAGTGTCCATTTGTTAAAAGGCTGTGGTGGACAGTATGGCTTTGCCTCATCCCATTCCTCTAACTCATTTGCTATCGCCATCTTTTGCTGGTTGCTATTGAAAGACCATGTTAAATACATCTGGCTTTTGATTCCGTGGGCTGCAACAGTAGCGTATAGCCGAGTTTATTTAGGCGTCCACTTTCCTGGTGACATCATCATGGGTGCGTTAATCGGTATTGGAGCCGGATATTTAGTTTATTTTTTGAAATTGAAGCTTGAGAACCTGAAACTGTTGAGAAATGGGTAAAAAAGATGCCATCGTTTATAATTATTTCAAACGAGTATTTGATGACTACCAAGTATTGGTAGCAGTCAACCCTATCGACTTTTCAGGAATTGAACTAATCGTTCATCCAGGTGATAAAGTGGAGAAAACAGACATGCAGTTTGATGAGGGGGTCTATGAAGATTTACAAGTAGATGAATTCAAAGAAAGCAGTGCTTTAGAATTTCAACTCTACATGAAGAAAGACTTTTTCGAACGTAAGGGCGACTAAATCAAACTAAAATTGATCGCAGGCTTGACAAAACCCATAGCGTTGAATAATAGTTTTTTCAAAACATGAATTTTTAAAGGTGACTCAGCTTTATGAGTTAAGTCCTCTGAACGGACAAAAATCGCATATATTTGGATAAAAATTAACTCCAAGCATCTGATTAATCAGGTATCAAAAAGCAAGTATTTTATTAATCCTAAATTTTATAAAAACAGGCTTTCGAGTTAACTATTTCTTAATACCTTTGTGCCTGGCAAAGGGATGCGATCAGCTCCTGCTGAACTCCCCCAGGCTGGGAACAGAGCAAGGGTAAGCGGTAGAGCGATGCGACATCCCGATGCCTTTTTTTATTCCCACCTAAATCGTATAATTACAAGAACGATTTTTCATTTCCATGTCAGTTTATCTAGCAGAATTCATCGGTACAGCTATACTGCTCTACTTCGGTAATAGTATTAATGCCGCAACAACCCTTAACCATTCCTATGCAAAAGATTCTGGTTGGATTATTACCACCATAGGATGGGGACTAGCAGTAACCTTTGGCATTTATGCTGTTGGTCAAATTAGTGGTGCCCACCTGAACCCGGCCGTTACAATTGGTCTTGCCATAGCAGGCGAAGCTGAATGGAGTATCGTACCAGGATATATCATAGCCCAAGTATTAGGAGCCATGTTTGGCGCTACATTAACATGGATTCAATATTTGCCTCATTGGGGTAAAACAGAAGATCAAGGAGCTAAACTTGGCGTATTTTGTACGGCAGGAGCAATAGACCAAAAAGGATCCAACTTGGTCAGTGAAATGCTCGGCACTATGGTGCTGGTTTTTGGTTTGCTGATGATAGGCGCGAACGAGTTTACAGAAGGCCTCAACCCATTGGTTGTAGGTGGTTTAATCACCATCATAGGAATGGCGCAAGGTGGTAGTACCGGTTATGCCATTAACCCGGCTCGTGACTTTGGCCCAAGACTAGCTCACTTTCTATTACCCATCAAAGGCAAAGGCGATTCTAACTGGTCATACAGTTGGATTCCTATCGCTGGACCTATTCTAGGTGGTGGTACTGGAGCAGCACTCTATTATTTATCCTTTAAGGAGGGCACGAACCTTCTAGGTTGGATTAGTATTGTGCTTGCAGTATTGGCTATTATTTATGCCATAATCGAAGAAGCTAAGAAATAACCACACCGAATTACGAAGAAAAAAGATAAGGAGAACCAAACCACTGCACATCTACGTCTTTCTTTATGCTAACTAGTGTAATTAACTTTTCTAAAGCATCTGATATAAAAAAAGGAGCACCTGCTATGCAAGTACTCCTTTTACATAACATTCCATGTCTTACTTCTTACTTCCCAGCATCAATAATTCATTCAGATTGATTTCTGTGACATAGCGTTTCTCTGCTTCTTTTGTCTCGTAGGAGCGATGTGTCAACTTCCCTTCAAGGGCTACCTCTTGTCCTTTTGTCAGGTACTCAGCAGCGATCTCTCCCACTTTACCCCAGGCAACTATATTGTGCCATTGCGTCTCTTCTACTTTGTCTCCACTTGCGTTTCTATAACTATCAGTTGTAGCGATTGAAAATGTAGTAAGAGATTTTCCAGACGTCAAAGTTTTTGTTTCTGGGTTTTGACCAAGTCTGCCAATTAATTGTACACGGTTTCTTAGATTTTGCATGATTATAAAATTTATGTTTAACAATTTTTTCTGTGTCTCTTCGGTATTGTTCGAGTTGACAGTGGCAAAGTAAAGGCAGGTTAAAAAGCTAAGTCGGTTACTAAACACTTGTAACCGATTAACTTTCGTTTGTAAGCGTTTGTAATTGGATATACTACTGCTTTTCAATAACTTGTAAATAAACAAGCTCACACAAAAATGGAAGAAAGATTATGTTTAGAATGTGGTAAACCTGTTTATGGGAGAATTGACAAGAAGTTTTGCGATGATCAGTGCCGTAATAGCTTCAACAACAAACAGAATTCAGACAGTAACAACTACGTAAGGAATGTCCACAATGTCTTAAGAAGAAATAGGCGTATACTTGAAGAGCTTAATCCGAATGGAAAGTCTAAGACTACGCGATCTAAGCTGACCGAAAAGGGATTCGATTTTAGCTACCACACCACTACCTATACAACCAAGGCTGGTGCCACTTACTACTTCTGTTATGAATACGGCTACCTACCAATAGAAGGAGACTATTTTGCCCTTGTTAAAAAACAAGAATACGTTAATTGAGGTTTCAGTCAGTCACTTACAACCTCATGCTCCAACACTGTGTCAAAAGAGAAAACAATGGCACTATGAAAAAGAACCTGCTTCTTATGCTACTCTTTGTAAGCCTTTCGGCATGCGAAAATCAGATTAACCCCGCGATCACTGCCGACTTTCTGGTAAAACAAATTATTTCCGAAAGTGGAGACCAACGTCAGGTGAAGGATTTCACATACAGTAACAATGGGAAATTACGCTCTGTCATACATGACTTAAACACGAATGAAGGTGCTAATGAGTATGTTGAAACTACCAACTTCCTCTATGACAATGAGCAATTGATTTTTAAAACTTTCAGTTATCAATCTACGAATGTACTGCATAGACAAGATTCTATCACCTACTTTGGGAATGGCCTCATAGATAAGTTGTACACTGCTTACTCAGAAAATGGCACAATGACAGTTAGCTGGATAAATGAATTTGAATACAATGATGATGGTACTATTAAACAAAGAACTTCATACAACCCAACCTCACCTGACACAGAACTCAGCAATAGATATTATTGGAGCAATGGAAATATTATAAAAACAGAACACTATTACCAGGATGCACTTAGGTATGAAGCCAGCTATCAATATGACGGTGCATCCAACTACAAACTAGGGAATCCATTCTTCAGTGACTTTGAATTTAGCGCTACTACCAAAAACAACATCACGAAAGCCCAGTATACCGACTATTCTGGGTTACTAGATCTAGCCTGCAACCCTTGTATCTTTTCTTATGAATACAATGAATTTAACTTACCAAAGAAGGTGACCTACGACTGGGGTTCAACAGACTATATCACCTACGACATAATAGATGATGTCACCAACTAAGTAATGAATAATAGAAGTACATCAGGATAACCCTGACCAGCTTCTATCCTTCACTTTCAGTGTGGCCATTGCTCGGGCTTTATAACTGTTCTTGATTTGTTCCCAAGTCCAGACTCCAGGAAGGGTCCACCAATCCTTAGGCGGAAGGTGATTCAATGTTGAAGCCATGCCAAGCTTTCTAAATCCAACACCATTTAACCCAAAAGCCTTATTAGACTCTAAAGTCAAAACCTTATCCGTTTCGGCATGATGATCTACAATAATAAACGTGTGCCCACCCGACCATTTCGACCCAGGAACTCCTTCTATTTGTCTTGATTTCCAGCCTTGAACAAGAGTCCACGGTAAAGGAGCGGCATCTACATCATCAACCTCCTCTCCCATGCCGTTTTGTAATGCTGCTGTTACGGGAGAAAAATAGTCGTCAGTAGAGAAAATCATCATCTGACCATGTCGCTGATTATTCCATTCGAAATCTGGAAAGGCGTCAGACCATGCCTTTTCAATTAGGCCTTCAACAAAGGTGCAGCAATTGTTCTGCCTAGCCTTGGGCGGAGCTATCGGTAGGCTGACTCCAGGAAGCTGGTAAGGATAGGCCGGATCATGCAAGTCATAAGCAAAACCATCATAGTCTTTTACAAGGCCAACCAAGCGCGACTCGTCCACTGCATCACTACTATTATCAAAGTTGATTCTTGAAACTACACCAAGAGCATCCAGTAGATTTACAGACTCCTCCTTCTTTGCTTCTTCAGGTGAAGCCAGCGTCTCGGTATAGCTATTGTCCTTCCACCTAGAGCAAATCCAAACCTTACCAAAGGTTGTTTCAATTTGGATGTAGTCAGTATCTTGATTTGGAAAGTTTAGCTTTGAGTCTACCAAAGAATAATCACCAGGATCCACAAAACCCTTTTTAGTCGAACTCGTGCTTGCCTTGGCAAAGGTCATTAGTTTCTTGGCCAGTTTGATATGAAGTGTTGACATAATGGTGGCTTTACTATCTATGCGATCCAAGCTATTGAATCTTATTTTATAAGTCAAGCTAACACATTTGCATGATAGCAAGCAATCATGCCTTGATCAAAACTTCATTAATTTTAGCCAATTCTAAGCACCAAATGTTTTAGATTTGTACATCTACAAATTAAGACGTTAATCCTATGAAGTTCTTTATCGATACAGCCAATCTCAGTGATATTCAAGAAGCCTATGATTTAGGTGTTTTAGACGGTGTGACTACTAATCCATCTTTGATGGCCAAAGAAGGAATTTCGGGACATGCTAAGGTTATGGCGCATTACAAAGCCATTTGCGATATTGTGGACGATAACGTCAGTGCTGAAGTAATTGCTACTGACTTTGAAGGCATGGTAAAAGAAGGCCTAGAGCTGGCTAAAATTGATGACAAAATTGTAGTAAAGATACCGATGACCAAAGACGGTGTAAAAGCGATCAAGCATTTCACTAATGAAGGTATTCGTACGAACTGTACATTGGTCTTTTCTGCAGGTCAGGCGCTTCTAGCGGCTAAAGCTGGCGCAGCATACGTTTCTCCTTTCATAGGAAGACTTGATGACATTGGGTTCGATGGACTAGAGTTAATCGAGCAAATCGTCCAAATTTATGACAACTATGGCTATCCTACCGAAGTTTTAGCAGCTTCTGTTCGACACACTATGCACTTAATTCAGTGTGCAGAAATTGGTGCAGACGTAGCTACTTGCCCACTGAAGGTGATTACTAGTTTATTGAACCACCCGCTTACGGATAAAGGTCTCGAGCAGTTTCTTGCAGACCACGCAAAGGCGAATGGCTAAAACATTCGAGCGAACTACTAGTTCTTTCTTACGTGATTCGATTGCTTTTTTAGAAATGTATATTATCAAGGTAAAAGGGAAGGCCAAAATCCCAGACTACATTCAACTCAGGGACCAAAACTTTGTCCTGATTGCTTATTTCAGGGCAGATCGTCCGCTGAAAAAGTTGGAGAAGTATGGACTAGAAGGCAAGGAAGTTGCGTTAGAAAAAGTAATTAATAACTTGCCTTTTGGAAAACTTCAAAAACTAGAAATTTAGCATGTCCTTTTCAGGAGAACCCATTGTTCAAATCACTGACGCCAGTATTTTTCAAGAAGATCAAACTGTTCTCAATAACATAAGTCTTAAAATTAGCAAAGGCGAGTTCGTTTATCTAGTCGGACGAACGGGAAGCGGAAAGAGTTCTCTTTTGAAAACACTCTACTGCGATATCCCTCTTCACATGGGCAGTATTCGCATATGTGATTTTAACATAGAAAAAATCAAGCGGAAAGAAATTCCATTGCTGCGCAGAAAACTAGGTATTGTCTTCCAAGATTTTCAACTACTCCCTGATAGAACTGTTGCTGAGAATATCTTTTTTGTAATGAAGGCCACTGGCTGGAAAGAAAAGGCAAAAATGAAGAGTCGCTTGGCAGATATACTCATGCGAGTAGGGTTGGGATCTGTCGCTAGTAAAATGCCGCATCAACTTTCGGGTGGAGAGCAGCAGCGCGTTGTAATTGCAAGAGCTCTGATTAATGAACCCTCTATTCTCATTGCTGATGAGCCAACGGGGAATCTTGATCCAGAGGTGTCTGAAGGTATCTTTCAAACTTTTGAAGACATTAACCGAAGTGGTACAGCTGTGCTCATGGCAACTCACGATTTTAAGTTGATAGAGAACTACCCGAAAAGGAGATTAAGTTGTGAAAAAGGTCGGGTAATAGATTCTGCCGCGCAACCACGTTAGCCAACTAAATAGAAATATCAATCGATTTTCTCATCTCTTCAGGAAGCTTATCTCTTTCAAGAATATCCAATTGGCTATTTAACAGATGAATTTTTTGCCTTAATACATGAACAAGCCTGTCTAAAACCTCCTCAGACTGCTGACTTTCTAGAAATACACCCTTCAAGTCTTTATAGATTACATCTAATTCCTGAATATCTCCCTCTAGGTAATTGAACATGTCGCCTGTCCCCAGTTCTTCCGAAACCTTTGCTCTCTTTTTAGAAATAATCGAAGAATAAAAAACCTCTAACTCCTCAAACTTCTCAAGGTTAGACGTGGCTAAAGCCTCTTGTTGCTCAATTGAAATGATAGTCTCAGATTCAGGTAAAAATTTATCTGTCAAAAGAAACCCTACTGCTCCTATCAACAAGAAAACCGCAGCTTTCCAATACCAAAGAGTAGTCGCTTGCACTGGTTTTAACTTGCTTTCAATACCTTTCCAAACCTGACGCTTTGGTTCTTTCAAATCGAATTCTTGACGATTCTCTTCAATAAATCGTGCTAGCTTATCTTTATCCTGCATACTGCAATTCCTCTCTTAAAATTTCCTTAAGTCTCTTCTTAGATCTATTAAACTGTGATTTTGAAGTTGACTCTGTTATCCCTAAAACTTCTCCAATCTCCTTATGGTCATACCCTTCAATCAAGTACAGGGTCAAAACCAAACGATAGCCATTAGGCAAACGAGATATGCCTTCATTTACAATGGCAACATCGTAGGTAATATCCCTGTGCTCAGTTTCGCTTGCACGATCGTCAAACTGACCAATATCATCGACAGATTCAAAATCAAGCCTCCTCTTCTTTACTAAATTGATCGCGTTGTTTACTACAATACGCTTTAGCCAGCTACCAAATGCAGCAGTTCCTTTATAGTTCTTTAGATTTCTAAAAGCGCTTAAAAAAGAATCTTGAAGCACATCTTCTGCATCCATCTCACTCGCTGTAATGCGCAAACAGGTATTATACATTGCTTTAGAATAAAGCTTGTACAATTCATATTGAGCTGAACTGTCTCCAGTCAAGCAGCGATCAATAATTGATTGATGTATGTTTTGATATCCTGTTTCCAACGCTAAAAATCACACTAAAGACATGGCAACATTGAAAGGGTTGCATACTGAAAGATAAGCATAAAAAAAACCCCGCCTAAGCGGGGTTTTCAGAATCTAAGTTTCGTAAGACTTAACCTTTGTTCAAAGCGTCAAGACTATTTTTTGCTAATTCAAAATCTGGAGTTAATGCCAGTGCTTTGTTGAAGTGGCCTTTAGCTTCTTCGCTTTTACCTTGTTCTACAGCCATTAATCCTCTTAAGTTATGAACCGCTGCTTTGAATGAGACGAGTTGGGTTGAACCATCACTTTTACTCAGCTCTATGCTATCCTCATCCTTAAGCTTTGTTTCCATCATCAGGAGGTTTACCTCAGCTTCAGCGAAACGCTGAATAGAATACTGCAAGTATGCCATCTGGTACTGAACATTGATATCCTCAGTCTTCAGCCAAAGCTTTTCATAGTACTCAACCGCTTTTTCGTAGAGTCTAAGGTTTTCATAGCTCAGTGCGACAATCTCCAATGCCAGTTCGTTGCCATCATATTTTTGTAGAAAGTCCAGACCAACCAATGTACTTGAAGAGTACTGACGTGTATTGTAATACAACTCGCCAAGCATTCTCATAGCTGCAGAATCACGAGGGTTCAAAACCAAAATATCTACCAGCGCTTGCTTCTGAATAATTACATCGTTGTATTGCTCAGCCTTCCTCAACAAAGCAATCGCTTTTGCATACTCATTGGATATATAAGTACTGTCTTGTGCCATCATCATTTGGCTTCCAAACATCAATGTAATTGCCAGTACTAGAAATTTAATCTTCTTCATTTTTATTCTTTGTAACTAAATTATTTCAGTGATTTAACAACATTCAAGCCAAATTTACTCCCTAGGGTAAGTAAGTATTCATATGACTCATCAAATTCATTCCTGATTTTACCGTCTAAAACCGCTTCTTTCAACGCCTCTTTGATCTCACCTATGGTCTTTCCTGGTTTCAGGTCATACACCGTCATGATCATCTCTCCGGTAATTACGGGCTGAAAGTTACGAACTTTATCCTTCTCCTCTACCTCTATCATTCGCTTTTCGACTTTGTCGAAGTTCTGTAGGAAGCGCTTGACTTTATTATTATTCTTCGATGTTATGTCGGCTCGACAAAGCGTCATTAGCGCTTCAACATCGTCCCCAGCCTCAAATAAAAGTCTTCTCACAGCAGAATCCGTAATCTCGGCTTTCACCAAGGCGATTGGTCTTAAATGAAGCCTTACCATCTTCTGGACAAACTTCATTGACTCCCCCATTGGCAACTTAAGTCTTCTAAAGATCGCAGGAGTCATTCGAGCGCCCTTATCCTCATGGCCATGGAAAGTCCAGCCAACTTTTTTATTAAAGCGCTTGGTGGCCGGTTTAGCAATATCATGCATAATAGCAGCCCAACGCCACCACAGATCGTTCGTATTCTTGCTGATGTTATCTAACACTTGCAGGGTATGGTAGAAATTGTCTTTATGCGATTTATCTTCAATACTATCGACTCCTTGCAGTGCAACCAGCTCAGGAAAGATGATCTTTAACAGTCCGCAATGGAACAGGAGCTTGAAACCATACGATGGCTCATCCGATAGAATGATCTTATTCATCTCAACAATGATTCGCTCTTTCGAAACGATACTAATGCGATCCTTCATGTCTATGATCCCTTGGAAGGTGTCAGCATCGATATCAAACTTCAACTGAGAGGCAAAGCGGATTGCTCGCATCATGCGTAGTGGATCATCTGAAAAAGTAGTTTTCGGTTCTAAAGGTGTTTTTATAAGTCTCTCCTTTAAATCTTCAACTCCCCCAAATGGATCTATTAGCTCTCCGTAATTAGATTCATTTAAGCTAATGGCCATTGCATTCATGGCAAAATCTCTCCGGTTTTGGTCATCTTCAAGTGACCCATCTTCCACAATCGGTTTTCGAGAGTCTCGTTGATACGATTCTTTCCTCGCCCCTACAAACTCCAATTCTAGATCACCATCCTTAATCATGGCGGTGCCAAAGTTTTTAAAAACCGACAGTGGTACTTGACCGCCTAAAGCCTTTTTTACAGCCTCAGCCAACTGAATCCCACTACCTACACAAACAAAGTCAATGTCTGTTGACGGACGATTGAGTAATAAATCTCTTACATAACCTCCCACCACATAGGTTTCTAGTTGCTCGTTTTCAGCTACTTGACTTATGGTTTTAAAGATTGGATGCTTAAGCTTTTTTGCCAGGTTCATGTATGAGATTTCTTAAAAGGCAGGCAAAGTTAGCAGTTTATATCAGTGAGTTCAAAACGAACAAAAAGACATCTACTTAAAGATGAGAAATGCCAGTCAGATTAAATTGAAATTCATATCTTTGTATCCCATAGGTTCATTTCTATTATCACACTTATGGCTTCTGCTAAATACATTTTTGTTACCGGTGGTGTTACCTCTTCTTTAGGGAAAGGAATTATTGCATCATCACTAGGAAACCTACTTCAAGCCCGAGGTTACAAGGTTACTATTCAAAAGTTCGATCCCTACATCAATGTAGACCCAGGGACGCTCAACCCCTACGAACATGGCGAATGTTATGTAACAGACGATGGAGCAGAAACAGATCTTGACTTAGGTCATTATGAGCGTTTCTTAAATACACCTACTTCTCAGGCGAATAATGTTACCACGGGTAGAATCTATTATGATGTAATCACTAAAGAAAGGCGAGGTGATTACTTAGGTAAGACTGTGCAGGTGATCCCTCATATTACTGATGAGATTAAGAGAAACTTTTTCAGGCTTGGAGAAACAGGTGATTATGACTTTGTCATCACAGAAATTGGTGGTTGCGTAGGTGACATTGAGTCCCTTCCCTTTATTGAGGCCGTTAGACAAGCGCGCTGGGACGTTGGAGAAAATAACTGTCTAGTTATTCACTTGACGCTTATCCCTTACTTGAAAGCAGCGAAAGAACTAAAGACTAAACCTACTCAGCATTCTGTAAAGCGATTGCTCGAGGCGGGTATTCAGCCTGACATCTTGGTCTGCCGTTCTGAGAAACCTTTGCCAAACGACATTAGAAAAAAATTAGCGCTTTTCTGTAACGTACAGTTAAACTCTGTCATTGAGGCACTAGATGCTGACACAATTTATGATGTACCTCTTTTAATGAGAAAAGAGAAGCTTGACGAGAGAGTCCTTTCTAAGTTGAGACTTCCATCAAAGGGTGAGCCTCAAATTGATGATTGGAGAGAATTCTTGGGCAGATTAAAGAACCCAACTAACGAAGTGGACATCGCCTTAGTCGGTAAATATGTTGAGCTTCCAGATGCGTACAAATCAATTGCCGAGGCTTTCATCCACGCTGGAGCACACTTAGCCTGTAAAGTGAACGTTCACTGGATTTCTTCAGAGACCATTAACAATAAATCCGTTCATAGAATCTTGAAAGACATGGACGGTGTGTTAGTTGCCCCTGGTTTTGGAGAAAGAGGTATTGAAGGTAAGATTGAAGCGATACGATATGTTAGAGAAAACAGCATCCCTTTCTTTGGTATATGTTTAGGCATGCAATGCGCAGTAGTAGAATTTGCCAGAAACGTTTTAGGCTTTACCGATGCGGCATCAACTGAGCTGAACCCAGAAACTGAACACCCAGTGATCGGCCTAATGGAAGATCAGAAAAGTATTGAAGATTATGGTGGCACCATGAGACTTGGCGCCTATGACTGTAAAGTTTCTAAACCATCGAAAGTATATAGTGCCTATGGCAGTGCTAAGATATCAGAGCGCCATAGGCACAGATATGAATTCAATAGTCAATACCTTAAGGAATTTGAAGATGCTGGCATGAAGGCTGTCGGAACGAATCCAGAATCAAACTTGGTAGAGATCATTGAAATCCCAGAACACCCTTACTTTGTGGGGACACAATTTCATCCAGAGCTTAAAAGCACTGTAATGAAGCCCCACCCACTATTTGTTAGCTTTATAGCGGCAATTGTGAAAAACAATAAGAATTAATTTTTAGAGAAATGGATAGAAATCAGACCATTGGTCTTGTTTTAATAGCAGTAATACTCATTGTATACTCATTAGTCTTTAGGCCTCCTTCGCAAGAAGAACCTTTAGAATTTGCAGATACGGCTACTGTTGAACAAGTAAACCCAGGGACTCCGGTACAGGAAACCCAACCAACAGAGATTATCGATCAGTCAGAAAATGCATCTGAGCTTTCATCTAAGTTTGGACCATTTGCTACTGCAATGCAAGGCGAAGAGCAATCTTTCGTCATTGAAACTGAAAAAGCGAAATATACCTTCTCCAATAAGGGCGGTAGAATTCAGGCAGTCGATCTGACGGAATATTTAACGTTTGATAAGAAACCATTAATTCTTTTTGACGAAACTACTGCACAGCAGGCACTGAACATCGTCACTACGAAAGGTATCATTGACCTTAACTCGCTATACTTTAGCACGAACAGTTCAAACAAAACTGTCTCTGCCAACGGCACTACAACCGTTAAGTTTGTCGCGAATTTAGGAGATGGTAGCTCCGTAGAAAAGACTTACACTATCAGTTCTGAGAAGTATGATTTAGACTATCAGATAAAGATAAACGGACTGCGCAATAGCATTATCAGTGATGATGCCACACTCGTGTGGTCAGATACAATGAAGCGATTCGAGAAGAATCTAGAAGATGCAAGAAACAAAACAACGCTTCGATATTTTACACTCTCCGAAGACTCTGATAATTTATCTGCAACGTCTAAAGACCCTCAGAGAGAAATAATTACTGACACAGTGAAGTGGCTAAGTTTCTCACAGAAATTCTTCAACTCAGGGATCATTTCTGAAAAGGGTTTTACAGGAGCTACCATAGGTTCTACACCAGGTTTAGATTCAGCGACTGTCAAGTCTGGGTTAATGGAGTTGTCAATGCCTATTACCGATTTGTATGAAGGTGCCAACCTAAGATACTATTTCGGCCCAAATAGCTACAAGGGACTTAAGGAGGTTACTGAAGGTTATGAAGACAACGTTTACATGGGCTACAAGCTAGTCAGCTGGGTAAACAAGTACATTATTGTTGAATTATTCGGCTTCCTTGAAAAGTACATTAGCAACTATGGAGTGATTATTATGATCATTGTATTGCTAGTGAAATTAGCACTGTTCCCGCTATCTAGAAAGTCTTATCTCTCTATGGCAAAAATGAAGGCGCTAAAGCCGGAACTAGATGCAATGAAAGAAAAACTGGGTGGTGATGCTCAGAAAATGCAGCAAGAGCAGATGAAGCTCTACAGACAAGTTGGAGTGAATCCGATTAGTGGGTGTATTCCATTGGTACTTCAAATGCCGATCTTGTTTGCCATGTTCTTCTTCTTCCCTAACTCAATTGAGTTAAGACAGCAGTCATTCTTATGGGCAACTGACCTTTCGACTTATGATGTATTGATAAACCTACCTTTCACTATCCCTTTTTACGGATCGCACGTTAGTGGATTTACTTTACTCATGACGCTTTCTACGCTGCTTTACACTTGGTCAAACAATCAGGTGAGTTCTGTTCAAGGTCCTATGAAGAGCATTGGATATTTCATGCCAATCATTTTCATGTTTGTACTAAACAGCTACTCTTCAGGTTTGAGTTTCTATTACTTCGTTTCCAACATTATTACTTTTGGTCAGCAAACGCTTATCAGGAGATTTGTAGATGAAGATAAAATCAGGGCTACGCTGGAAGAAAACAAGAAGAAGAATGTGAACAAAAAGAAATCAAAATTCGCGTCACGACTTGAAGATGCAATGAAGGCAAGTCAAGAAGCGCAGCGCCAAAAACAGAAAGGCAAAAAATAATAAAAAAGGAGGCTTAAGCCTCCTTTTTTATTTACACCAAGGGAAATTTACATTTAGTATCTTGTGGTTTAAACACTAGAAATACAGATTGAAAATTAGCTAATCAAGCCGTTGTACCATCGCATTATACTTTCGACTAAACTTCTATCTTTGTACGGTATACGTCAACCCAACAAAACCGATCTATAAATGAAATTTACCTTCTTTGGACACTCTTCCTTTTTAGTTGAGACAATGGGTAAAAAACTACTCTTTGATCCGTTCATTACTCCTAATGAGTTGGCTAAAGAAATCAATGTAGATGCAATCAAGCCAGATTATATTTTATTGAGTCATGGGCATGCCGATCATGTAGCTGACGTTGAAAGAATTTACGAAAACTCGGAGGCGACTATCATTTCAAACTACGAGGTAGTTGGCTGGTTTGGGGCAAAGAGCCTTGAAAGAGGACACCCAATGAATCACGGTGGCTCATGGGAATTCGATTTTGGTACGGTAAAACTTGTAAATGCAGTTCATTCAAGCTCTATGCCTGATGGTAGCTACGGAGGAAATCCAGTTGGTATTATTGTAAAAAATACCGAAGGCTGTTTCTACTATGCCGGTGATACTGCCTTGACCAAAGACATGGAGTTGATAGGAGAAGAATTCAATCTAGACTTCTCTATTATGCCCGTCGGTGACAACTTTACCATGGGTGTATCAGACGCAATGAAAGCCGCCAAAATGGTTAGATGTGATCAAGTAATTGGAGTTCATTTTGATACTTTCCCATATGTGGCCATCGATAAGAAAGAGTCTATGCAGATCGCAGCAGAAAACAACGTACAGTTGACGTTACCAGAAATTGGACAAACCCTTTCACTTTAATAGCACATGGGTAAGATTATAGCAATAGCAAACCAAAAAGGAGGAGTAGGTAAAACTACAACAGCCATGAACTTAGCAGCAAGCTTAGCTGTGCTAGAATACAAAACGCTAGTAGTTGATGCTGATCCTCAAGCTAACACAACGTCTGGTCTTGG
>ENA-UOXV01001403-UOXV01001403.1-marine-metagenome-genome-assembly--contig:-NODE-1403-length-33706-cov-6.584767_pt1 | contig 33706 bp, 34 predicted proteins | sample MGYA00238165_ERZ766961 | MGnify/ENA primary metagenome ERZ766961 (study PRJEB28924, sample SAMN03173240) | marine metagenome | biome: Marine; feature: Water; material: Subsurface seawater | place: North... | reverse complement strand
CTCATCGGCGGCGCTGATGAGGCCTCGGAGCTCGATGCGAAACGCGCAATCGGTCTGTTTCCCGCCGACCCTCCCCCAGGGAGCTCAAGCTCGCCCCTGGCCACCTGCGCCGCCGCGCCCCGCGCCATGAGACGTCTCATGGCTGCTGCTCGGCGTAGACCAAGCGACGCAACTTGCCATCAAGATCGAGTCCGTCTCGGGGCGGCTCAAGTACAATGCGCCGAGTTCGATGCAGAACGTTCTCATGGGCATGATGGGAAAGGCTTGAGTGAGCACCCAACGATCGAAACAAGAAGGCCCCGGAGGGCGCCCGGGCCTGCGTGGAGATAGAAACGCCTCGCAGCGGGCAGAATGGCCGGCAGCGGGTCAGGTTTCAACGATGTTTAAAGCACCTCTGCCCCGCGCGACGCGGCGCGGCCGCGCACTTCGCAACGCGGCTCTTGTGCGCGGCGCAGCCCCACCCTCTCGGCAGCCATGCCACCCACGCGCACCTCGCGGGCGCGCGCCCGCTCTCCTATCGGGTCCGTGGTCCCCGGCGCGACCTTTTCCACGGTTCCTTCTCTCGCCGCTGCAGGTACTTCCTCGTCTGCGTCGCCCCGGTCGCCGCGTCCTTCTGCTTCTGCTCGGTCCGCTTCTTCAGCAGATCCGCACCCGCGGTCTCGCCGGTGTTGGAGTCACGCAGCGTGACGCTGACAGGAGTGCCGTGCAGTCCAAAGCGCGAACGAAGGTTGTTGCTGCGCAAGCATTGGCGTGAGCGGCGGCGAGGGGTCGAAACTCCGCAGGGTCTCCGGGCGGAGTGACGCAGAAAGAGGGCGTGTCTCAGTGGCAAGAGCGTTGGCGGCGGTGGGTGGGGCTGGTCACGTTAGAAAGTTCAGGTAACCGTCGGTGGCCTTTGCCGCGCGGGTGCAAGTGAAGACAAAGAATGGCGGGCCAGCGTCCACCTGTCGTCAGACAGCGTCACCTCAACCATGTACACAGTGGAAAGCGTCCAGGGGGTTGAGTTGAAAAGGCGCGCACCTGACGTGCAAACTTGAGATTGGGATGCTGAGCGGAGGTCATCTTGCCGATACGCTTCACATCAGTCAGTAGCCGCATGACTTCCTGCGTTGTCTGGGAAGCGCGCCATATTGCATGCGCCTTCAGAACCTCATCCATCAACTGTGTCACGCCACGATTCTCTGCTGCAGAGAGGAACACCGCAGTGACTTGTCCAAAGTCCGGGAACTTATTGGCCATGTGGTTCGGTGCAGACTCCTCGAGCTGCCGACGCTCTTTTGGAGTGAGCAAGTCTGCTTTGTTCACGCCCACGACAAGTCCCTTGCCTTCCTTGTGCACCGCTGCTGCGATGGTAAGATCCTGCATCGTCACCAGTTCATGTACGTCCGATGCGTCGAGTAGGAGCACCGCCACATCCGCGGTGCGCACCCGCTTGAGAGTGGTCTGCGAACCCCAACTGTCAGCACTGCTGGACAAGCTCCATGCTCATCAGAGTGTCAGTAATCGGTGTGGCACACAGCCGCGGCATTTGCACGCTGGCATGTGCGGGTGAGCACCTCTGATACGGCAATATCAATGGGATCTGCGGATTTGAACTGTTTGAGCTTCCGGCGCAATCCCGCAGAGTCGGTTAAGTCCAGTGCCTTGTCTTTGAACGCAACATTCACTGTCACCGGGTCGCGCGTGATTCCTGCGCGACCCCGCACCGGCGTGAGCAAGCCCACCAGGCCAAGCAGGCTTGGACAGATCACACTGGTTGGGAGGATTTCCTGGCTCAGGCCCGACGAGGACACGTTGCGGCTTACTCGGATCGCCGCCTGTATACAGGGCATTCACCAGCGTCGACTTGCCGACGTTTGGTCGCCCAAGCACGATCACTCTGCAGTCCGACCGTGGGGGAACTACAGTTCCTTCATCCTCAGCACCGGGTTCTTGCTCTGCGACGTCATTTTCTGCGTCCGTTACTGGCACCGGCCGTGTGACGAGTGCACCGCTCTGCTCTCGCGCAGCGACAAATGTGCGAGCCGCGCGAGCCAGCCTGCCACGCGAGATCTCCTCGAGCGGAAGCAGCTGGGCGACGAGCGGACCAAAGCCCATGTTGGATACGACTGATATGTACAAAGGTTCCCCAAGCCCCATCTTGCGTACATCTCCGGGCTCAAGCTCGCTTACATTACCTGCGGTACCGCGTTGCAGCAATGATATGTTCAGAGACTGATTTCGCGCATCAAAGCGCCTGCTCGGTAGTGCACGCAGAGGGTGCCGACCTTCGCTTTTGTTTGCAATGAGCAGTGCTGGGCGCGCTTGTTTGTTGATCCAGCGCGCGAACTGTATGTCAAGCGGGGTAATCCCTGCACGGGCGTCTACGAGAAAGGCTACAAGATCGGAGTCCTGTAGAACAGAGTCCGGAGTTAAAACACGCTCTCACTCTTGTCTCGACTGAACATTAGCACTGATTTCAGGGTCGCCCCGGCACAGAGCAGCAAAACCAGATGAGCAGTCTCACCTGGACGACGCGGGTAGTGTGTTCAAGAGCCTCTGTGAGAAGGTGCGTTGGCCACCGCCCGATTCCGCTAGCTGCGATGTGCGGCCCCACCTGCTCTTTCGGGTAAATGCTTTAGCACCCCGAGTTTTTGCTGGTTTGCCGCATTGTGGGAATGGGTTGTCGCGACCTTGTGCACATTTTGATCCTCTCCCTGCATGTCAAGTCCGTCGTCAAGCCCAGCTGTGTCCGTGACCTGCATCGGCGCAACAACTCAGCGGGTGCCACATACCAAAGCCAAACCCACAAGGTTTGTCGTCGCAAGGCGACCGTTTGGGTTCGAGTCTGAACTCTGGCTCAGATGTGGGGTAACAACGCTGCAATACCTGAAATGTTATGCCGCCAAATTGTGCCTCTCCATGGATGCAATCCCGCGTGACTCCTGGCTTGTCGTAGACAAGCGCCTTCTCCCCCCCGACGAGTCGATTAAAGAGCGAGGACTTGCCTACATTTGGTCTGCCCACGATCGCAACTTTGAAGCCCCGCCAGTAGATTGCACTTTCTACGAATTTGCGTTGCTTGCTGCCAGCGGATCTCAACCACCCAGACCCCGCACTGGCCAAGATGCGCATCTGGGCCATCTGGGATCCTGAAAACCGTGAACTCTGGCTCGTTGTACACGGAATCAATAAATAATAATTCTCGATTTCAAGAACATATCCGGCCAGCAAGCGCAGCGCGCGCACATAGACCTAGGTGCCCCAACATGGGGGAAGGCAACGGAACAGATCCAACTCCGGTTCTTGAGGGTGACTTGGTCGTCGAGGGGGCATTCAATCGCCTGTAAGCAACCTTTCCCGATGCCATCTTGGCACGAACAGTTGCCAAAAGGGCCCACACCGGCTGCAAACCTCTCTGCTTTTTGGGGCAATCCCGGGTGCCGAGGCATGCCGGTAATATGTGCCAGACATGGCCTGTAGCACGAGCGAAAGGGGCCTTTGCGTGAGCCTGCGATTCGGGGCTGCGGTCTTCCGCTGTGTGCGCCTACTGAGTTCCCGGATCCGGTCGGGCCCGCAGGCGTGAGGAGAATGAGGTGCTGGCCGGGGAGTTGATTGAAAGTTTGAAAGCTGAAGCGCACACCCTCGTCGAATCTGTGATCGAGGAGCAAGCGCGCCGTGTGTGGCACGAGTTCAATGGCAGCGAGCAAAAAGGTCTGCTGTTGTTCCTTGTGCACGTCCTTGATCGTCGATCCGCGGTTGTGAGGACTGAAACATCATGACGTGGATCAGTGTTGCGCTCTCTTTTAGACATATAATTAACGCCATGCTGTCTGCGCACAGGATTGAATGGTGCCGCAAAAGACACTCGCTACATAGGAGTGGCTGCGGATGAGGCTCGTGCGCAAAACCGGGATGAGGGGATTCGGCATTCCGACGCCGGAAGTAGACCTGCCGACCAGCGGAGCCACAGCAACGGACGTCATCGTAGCAGATCGCGTGAACGGCACCGTCGGGCGTCAGACGATCGCAGACTCAGCAACGGGTCTGAGCGCCGACACAGCTGGGATGGTTCGCCCAGAGACCGTCATCGAAGCGAGTCGTCATCGAATCGGCGGCACTCGCGCAGCCGTTCGCGCTCTCACGGCCACGGACGGCACGGCCATGCAAGACATTCCAGTGGGCGGATGAGCAGGTCGCGTAAGGGGAGCCGCTCGGCAAGCAGGCGGCACCGGCGGCGACGCAGCCACAGCCGCAGCCGCAGCCGAGACCGCGGCCGTGGCCGAGGCAGCAGCCGAGGCCGAGACCGCAGCCGGAAGCGCAGCCGTAGCCGTAGCCGCAGCCGCAGAGTTCACAGGGGTAGAGAAAGGGGCAGTGACAGACGAAGGAGCCGAAGCACCAGTGGCCGCAGAGATAGGAGCCGAAGTGGAGATCGGTCCCGGGGTAGCCGAGAAAGGAAAAAATGAAGCCGGAGCGATACGCTTTGTAATTCGGGTAGGCGATGACGGCAGATGTTATTCGCAGTGCTCTCTTCGGTTTGGTGGAACGTTTGCGACCGGATCGAGTTTTCAATGAACAGCAGTGCGGCGCGTTGCTCCTAAAAAGAGCGCAACAGACACCACTGCACGCTGGAAGCTAGCAGTCGTTTGCTCGTACTGTGCAGGTCTGCCTGCACTGCAGCACACTCACAGTATCAACCCTGCACTGGAACAGCTCCCCCCTCCCCGTCGACCTCCATCTTCTCGGCTCCATTTGCAGTCGCTGGCGACATTCTCCCACTCACACCAGCTAAATCACTCGCTCCGGCAACAATCCCTTCCTTCGCCCCACCCACTCTGTCGCCTGCTGACTCGGAAGGTTCTCTAGCCTCGTGACCCCCCGAACCTGCGGCGGCAAAAAGGGTGTGAGGATCCTGTGCATGACATGAATCAGAATGAACCATGCGGGCTTTGGAGTCATCACCAGCCGGAACATCATGCATTTGGCTGTCCCTGTCGTCGGCAGCTGCATCATTTTCACCAGTACCGTGACTTTCCATTTTAATCGGCTTGCGCTCCCCAACAACAAGGACCTCGTTGGGGTCCACGGCCCCGCGAGGCAGCTCTGGGATGATGGTCGTGACAGAGAGAAGCTGCAGGTGGAATCGCCCAGTCAGATGCGGGTTCCAGCCTACACTCGACATGCTAAAAACCTGTTTGCACACGTGAGATTGCTTGGGCCTTGGGCAGGACACAAAACACATCGACTGCCCACTAGCGAGGCCGTTGATTTGGAGAGCGCACCTTATCGATAGCCCCCATGAGCTTACGCTGATTGCGATGATGCTTGTGCGGCGTGGAAAGTAGCTCGCACAATCGCTGCAGTGTAAATGGCGGCCTGCATCATGCGCGCGCCAGTCAACGTCTCGCTGCATGGGAAAGTTGCATCCTGTTCGCTGATATGTGCGCGGCCCGCGTTTCCTGTGGCATGAACACTAGGGGCACGGATGGGCGGGCTCACCCACGAAAGCTAGCCAAAAGTTCACATAGCCGATTACAGCTGTCATCGTAAGTCAGGTCACCCGGAAAGCCGCCCCCCCCCGCTCGGACCTCCTCCGCAGCGGTCTCGAGAACTGCCCGCAGTCGGGCCACTAGAACTTCCACAAAGCAACTCCACTTGTAGCTGCACAATACCACCCGATTGCCTATGCTCAGAAAACGTAGTCGATGCTATTTTGCTTCAGCAGCAACTGTGACAAAATGTTCTCAACTCCAGGTGCATGGCCGCCAAGGGTGCGCTTGTGAACCGAGCGCTGGCCGGCACTGGGTTTCAAGGTTCACCTCATGCAGCCCGTGTTTGCCACATGGCTAATCGCATTCAGCAATACCGCATTGATCTCCTCGCTCTCTGCGGCCACAAAACCTGCAAACCTCCCGTTCAGAGCTTGCCCGGAATGACTCAACTGCGCTACATGCAGGCGCGGCCAACCAACCACTGATACCGGACCCTGCCCCTGAGACACCCCCACCCTGAGGGATCCGGCAGATCGGCAAATCGCTTTCCTATAGAGGAATCGGATACGGGATATACTCTCAAGTGCCTCCTGCACTTGTAAGTGCGTGGTCATCCCGTGCGCTGCGCTGGGCCCGCTCACTACGCACCAGCGATTTACAGAAGTTGACTAATCAAGCCAGATTTGAAATTGTTTGTGAGAAGAGCATCTTCGAACTTGAGACCCGCATGACATCACGCATCGGGGGGACCGGGGACATTTCCTGGCAAGAATCTGCTCTGGGACTGTCAGCGAGGCACGCTCGCACGATGTCAAGATTCGGCATTCTGCCGGGTGGGACACCTGAGCGCAGAAACACTTTTGAGATCAGCGCAGAATCCTCTTCTTCCTCATTGTATCAGGAGCCACCACTTGGTGTGCTGCCGCAACAGGTTGGAGGGGATAGAGAAAAGGTATCGAGTGCTGCTACGAGTGCAATGCTTGCTGTGATCAAGGAGCAGGCTGCAGAGCTCAGCGAGTTGCGCAATGCTTCTGCCCAGAGGAGGGCCGATGAAGACAATGATCAAGTAGAGCGCACTGCGGCTCACAGCGCATTCGCTCTACGGATTGCTCGCGAGCGGCAGGATATGCTGGCAAAGCTTGACGCGACAGGAAGGCTGCTTGAGCGCCGGGAGGAGCAGCTGCTTGCGTTGGGGGCTGGCGAGCTCGTGAGCCACCAGAAGCCTTGCCTTGGGGGAGAAGTAGCAGAACTGCGGGAACAGGTGGCGCATCAAGCGGCGCGACTGCAGGAGGGCGAAGCCTATTCCCTTGCGCTTGAGACAGATGTGACCCGCCTCCGGGCTGCACTTGCAATGGCGCAGCGCGACCAGCATCCTTGTAGCGGGGCCGCTACGGCTCAGCAAAGCGAGGCAGCAGAGATTGCGCGGCTGAACGCGCGAGTGCGGGATCTTGAGCGAGAGGTGGAGGCAGTGGGGGCGGTCAGATGCAAGGCGTGCGACTCGCTCTCGGCGGAACTCGTGGAGTTGTCGCGCCTGGCGCTCCGCGCCCGTCTCGAGCTGGCCGGGCTCGGGCGTCTGGTCAGACAGGCCGCGACGCACGCCCCGCTCAGCATCGCGCCTCTCTTCTCCCGCCCGAGGGACCACAACCTCGAGGCTGGCGCGGCGTACAAGGACGGCGTGCGCGATCTCGAGGCGATCCTGGAGGACCTCGCGGGGCTGCGCAGCATCCTCACTGACGCGGTTGCAGAGAGGACCGCTGCGTGCGCGCAGCAGTGACGCGCGTGCGCGCGCGCTTCAGGGCAACAGCACGCTGTGTCGCGAGAAATTCAATTCAATGCACGTTGCGTTGCGCCCGTCGGCCCGTCATGCACTGGCGCGCCCGGGGCCTTCGAGGCCCAGCATCGCGCGCCGCGCGCCGCGCCAGGCAGGCGCGTTGAGGAGCGGATACTGGTCAGGCTGCTGCAGGGTGTAGACGCCCACCTCTTCCTGCCGAGGCGCCCCCGCACCTGAGCGCGGATACGCGGCGCGGCACTCGGGCCAGGGCGCGCGCGGGGCGGGGGGGCGCCTGCTTCATGCCGCACGCGAGCAGCTTGGCAAGTCGCCAGAGCCCCGTGCCCTCCTCCTCATCGATGTCGAGCAGCAGCCGCTTGGCCCACATCCACCTGCCTGGCGAGAGGCACAGGTCGAGCGCCGCGTCTGCGCAGTTCCGCGTCAGCTCGCAGAAGAGCGGCACCGCGGGTGGCGCGCCCTCGTCGATTCCCTCGAACCGCACGCGCACGCCAACCTCCACGTGGGCCCCGCTCGTGACCGCGCCAGGGGCCGGCGAGATTCCCAGCGCTGCCCAGCGCAGGAACTGCCACGCAGGGCATGTCCGTCCATCCTGCGGAGGCTCGCCACACCTCACTATCTGTCTCTGACATTCGGCAGTGGAACTGCGTCCGACTAGTACGGGGTGAGGGACGCGACGTGTCCACTTAGTACGGGGGGGGGGGGGGAGGGACGAGACTTCGCCACACTTCGCTATCTGTCTCTGGGGCGCTGGTGGGGCGCCCAAGAGCGCTGGCGCGAGTGAGGCGCAGGGGCACGGTGGCTGGCCCGTGCGCGACAGTCGCGATCAGGCTTGAGTGTAAAGTCACCCATAGCGCAGCTCACGTCCCTCCCGTGCGCGACAGTCGCAGTCAGGCGGGGCGACGGGGAAACCTTTAGTCCGAAGAGGAGGTAGCGAATGAGCGCCCACAGGCCGCTCTCTTCCTCGTCGATTCCCAACGCCAGCCGCTTGAACCACCCCCAGCCGCCCGCCCACGCCCACATATCACCGGCGGCATTCTCCGCGCCCCAGTCTGCGACGTTTCGAATCACTGCGCCTGGCGACAGGTCGAGCCCGCCCAGTTCGAGCGTCGTCGCCGCCGTCGCCGCGCGCGGGAGCATCAGGCGGAAGACGGCCAGGCTTGCAGCAAACGACGATGAAAGCACTATGGCGCCGCGGAGACCCCCGAGCGACACCGCAGCCACTTGGGCGAGTCGTTCGAGTGCGCGCACGGCGGCACGTGGCGAGATGCGCCCGAGAGCAGCACGCAACGAGGAGCTGAGCAGTCCGACTCTGGGGAGCGCCTGCGCCGCGTTCCGGATCGAGTCAGAACGGCTAGACGTTCGGGCGCGAAACAGGACGAGACAGCGCACAAAGTCGGGCGCCTTTGCTCACCTTGGTGATAGAATCGATCGAGCCACCGTCTTCCCTCACCCCCCGCAGACGCAACCCCTCCTCACGTTCCCTTGGTCCATCACTTGCTCGATGACTTGATCGCAGCTGTGGAGCGGTGGGCTTAGGAGCTTCTGGCGGAGCGAGCGGAATCGGTGAAAACGGTTCAATGTTCCTCGGCGCGCTCTCGGAGCGTTTGGCAGCCTGTTCAGGAGATGCGCCCCGAATTACATATTACTCGCATGGGCGAACATCGGCGGGATCCCTTCAAGGACTGCCCCCCCCCCCACCTCGAATCCGGTAAAAATTTCGCTGGTGGAACATAGGGCGGACCTGAAGGACTAGACGGAGATCGATGCTATCCCCAGGGACGGCGAACACCGCGATGAGAAGAGTGGGCACCTGGAAACAAAGGTATCAGACATTGGTTGAACGGCATGCTTGGCCTGGTTCGTTTCGATAGCAAACATTCCCGGTGACCGCGCCGCAACATCTTTGTGGCTGTGGACTGGACATCACCCAAACGAAAGCGCGGGAGAAGCGCCTTTTCTGCATTAGAAAGCACCCCCGAGGACCCTGCCAGCCTCCTCACTCATGTACTTTGAACAGGGGCACAACTCTGCCTTCATATTCGTGATCGGAGTTCCCCGCATCCAGATCCCCGCAGCCATGGCTCGGCGCACAGCTGCGGGAGCACTCCTCGTTGCACAGCTGATCACCTTCGCAGTGACATCGGGGGGAGAAGAAGTGGATGATCAGTGCAGACGTGGCCTCACTCTGCATGGGAGGGGGCAGTGGGGCAAGGCACTTGAGGTTTGGAGCCGTACCCCGTCCCCGCCTCCCACGGATCCTGTGCACACTTGTGGGTGCGACGCAACAAACATTCATGAATTTCCCTTCAGGTCTTTGCCACAGCGATGGGCGAGGCCTTGAGTAGCTCGATGACAACTGGTAGAGATGTCGAAGACGCTGCAGACTGTACATATGGTGCAGCACTATCGCTGAACGTTCTCGGAGAGAGTGAAGCAGCACTCTCAGCGTTTCGGCTATCCCAGCGTCTCTTGGCGTTGCACCCAGACGGCGTTCGTGCCGTTTCGGTGAGTTCATGATTCTTGGCTGGCTTGCATGATCTGTTCCTGATCCAATTCCAATCTGATGTTGCTTGGAACGTAAACATTATCACCTGCGACTGAACGCGCCGGCCTCGCTCTTCAGCGTGCAGGGGCGGTGCGATGCAAGAAGATTGCCGAGGAAAAGACGTCAGCACCCTTCATGAGCTGCGATTCTGTGCGTGCCGCAGCAGATCTATTTCACGACGCGCTGGACGGCACCAACTGCCGCTTCCACCCTGCGGCGGTTCCGGATGGCGCTGTGATATTTGTGAACGCGCTCCTACTCGACGACTTTGCGGCCAACAAGGCACCCTTCATTGCTACACGCTTCGTGCTCGTGACACACTGCTCAGACGCTCCGGCGCCAGACCGCAACGAGGTGCTGTTGGCGCATCCGCAGCTTGCCGCATGGTCACACCCGTCGCGCCCCCGCGCTCGTCCGAGCGCGCCCGCGCGAATCCCTGAGCCTGACTCGTTGCCGGGGCGGCAACAGGTTTGCTCAGAACCCCGACATCTCTGAACACCCGAGGCTGCATGCCCTGCCGATTGGGCTGGCGAACAGGGCCTTTGCGCATGGGGACACTGCGGCGGTCGAGCGGGTTCGGCGCGGCCTGCGCGACGGAGAAAAGCGCGGCTGGCTCTATGTCAATCTTGACGCGCGGACGTCCTTGGACCGGCGCCGTGCGCTCGAGGTGCTGGAGGGGCAGGAGTGGGTGACATTTGCGCAACGGCGCTCGTTTGAGGAGTATCTCACTGAGCTCTCAGCGCACCGCTTTGTCCTCTGCCCAGCAGGCAATGGGCTCGACACACACAGGTAGCAGCCGAACTTGCCCAAGGCTCTGCGCACCGATGCTGCTCGAGCATTGGCAGCCCAACCTGTCGCTGCGCGCAGGGTGTGGGAGTCACTTCTGGTTGGGAGTGTGCCGATCGTCGCTTCTTCGCCTCTCGACACACTTCTCCAGCAACTTCCAGTCTTGATCGTCGACGACTGGGACCAGGCATCCTCTCCCGTCTTTCAAAGTTTCTCGACTGACTCGTATTGTATGCCTGTGCTTGCAGAAAACGATGCACACTCGAGATCTAGAGTTTCACATGGGCACTGATGTGTTCCGAGCGCCGTGGCAGGTGACGCTACCATTCCTGCAGGACAGGGGGGAGGCTGTCCAAGCTGCGCTTGCCGCGGCAGGAGAAGATGGTGGCTTCGGGCACCCAGCGTTATTCGAGCCTTACTGGCGTTCGGAATTTCGCGCGGCACTGGCAGCTCGATAGTTTCTGGAGCTGCGCCCAGGGACAGCGTTCCTCGCTTTTGTAAATGCAATTGGACGTGTCTATTCGCACCCATCTGAAGAATTCATGAGGTGGAAGTGGACCTGTAGAGGCGCTTTCGAGAGAAAATACCCGTTTACTGACAACAGTCACATATCGCAGAGCGAAGAACATCGGTCCCGAAGCTTCAGGAGTGAGTGCTAAATGTAAACGTTTTACTTTTGACGTATTCAAAAGTGCGTCGAATTGATCTGAATTTAGAAGTCTAGGGCTCTCCGTGGCGTTGGCACCGAGCTCACATGGAGCAGCGTGAGTTGCTGCTCCCGAACCAGCCACCGCAAGATGGCCACGCATCGTACGGCTCATCGAAGGGGAAACAGTGCACGCAGTGCGGAGGTGCGTTGAAAGGGTCGAACACCAACGCGGGCCATCGCTGTGAATGCTCTCCGGCGCACGTATCGCTCGTGCGGGTGGTGTGCCTGAACGCGCACGCATTCAACTATGGGCTCTTCTACGCCTCCGTCGGTGTACTGTTGGTGCGTCAAAAAATCCATGAATCAGAAGTTCCCCTCCTGCCTTGCGCTCTTGTAGGCTGCCACGCAGACGTTAGTGACAGTGTGATCCGGCTCACGATCAATCACCGTGCAGTTTCCAGAGGAGGCGCTTCGAATGTTTCCGGAGCAGCACGCCGTTTTTTTGGCAGTGATGCTCACCTTGGCTGGCATCAGTCAGCTCATCGCACCCGTGGCGGGATACTTCAGCGACCGGTCGACGAGCAGCTGGGGACGTCGCCTTCCGATCCTGGTTGGCGGCAACGCTGTGCTTCTCTGCATGGTCGGACTGCTCTATGTTGCGCGCACGCAGCTTCTGGGCTGGGTATACCTCACCCTTCTATTCTTCGCGATCACCGCGTTGAATATAGCGTACACGGGGTTCACCGGCCTGGTGTCAGACATGATCCCGCAGGAGCAGATGGGCACTGCGTCGGGGATCATGGGGGGTCTCACCGCGCTCGGCGCTGTCGTGGGACTGGTCAGCCTTGGGTTCATTGTGCCGGTTTCCCACGCGTACGCCATCTATTCTGTGGCATTGATCGTTACGACGCCGCTCACATACTGGGCAGCGCGCGACCCACAGCTGGACCCTTCCCGGGCCAAGGCCTTTGACTGGACAGAGATCGGTCACTCGTACTACATCAGTCCAAAGTCGCATGGCGATTTCTTTTGGGTTTTCGTGTCCAGAACCTTCTACTACATGGCGGTCTCGGTGCAGATCTACATTCTCTACTATCTCAAGGACAACATGCCACCGGACATCTCTGACCACGCCAAGTCGTATACTGCCGTGCTCTGCATCCTTTCGCAGGCAGCATCCGGGCTTGTGAGTGTTGTCGCGCCGTACCTTGCAGACGCCATTGGGCGCAAGCCGGCGATCTATCTCTCGTGCTGCGTTATGGCTCTTGTGTACATGGGCTACTGCGTTGCACCTGGGTGGGACTACGTGGTTGCTCTCGGCATCATGTATGGGATGGGCAATGGGGTTTACATCTCAGTGGACTACGCACTGGCATGCGAATGTCTTCCGGACTCTGGTGCAGATGGTGCGAAGGACCTTGCGCTGTGGGGGGTCGCTGCTTTCCTCGGGACCATGTTCGGACCCTGCCTTACAGGACCGCTGCTCTCGTGGGTTGGGGGCGAGCCTGGCGAAGGGACCCACTACGCATTTGTGGGCTACGTGGCAATCATGATTTGTGGTGTGATCTATTCCGTGGGTTGCGGTCTCGCACTGTGGAACGTAACGCGTGGAAACTCGCCGCGAGGCAGCGCGTCGCAGATCCCGTGAGTTGCATTCAGTGGGCCGGTGTACTTGCCGACTGGTATCTTTCTATTGTTTCGTAAATAGCTGTGGCTCTGCAGTTGTGCTTGGTGATGAATCCGCACACTGTTGACCCGAAAATACCTTTCCCGCCACTGGAACCGGGCTTGCGCGGGCCTTTGCCGCCGCCGCCGATACTTCTCAGTTCACAATCTTGGCATCCTCAATCGTCTCAGTTTTCGTTGCTCCCTTCTCTCCGCTAGCCACTTCCACCTGGGACGCAGGGAGGCGGACGTCACCGAGCGGCAGCGCGGCTGCTTGGTGGAAAGTGGCAGTCGGAACGGGGTGTGCCTGGTCAAGTTCTGGACGTCCACAGTTGAATTTGTCGCAGTACGTATGCGGTCGGCGTGGCTCACCACATTTCTCGCATGCGTGGATCGAATAGTCCCACCTGGTGGATTCTGGTCAGGCGACACATCGCAGTGGCATGCGGCAAGAGACGGATAGTCACCTGATGTACTTGGGAGCATTGCGCTGTCCCCGGCGAGCCTTTGAGCGCCTTTTCTTTGGCACTGCCATCCACCACCCGCCGAGCAGGTCCCGAAGAGTGTCCCCGACCGAGGTTTGGTCTGCCTCACCCCCTTCCATGCCGGGCATTGCAGGCTGCGCAGCGACATCGCTGCCCATGCAAAGTGACAATTAGGGCATTGTGTCATGAGGGTTCCTGTTTTCTTCTGGGGGCGGTCGCATGAGGTTCGTACATTCCCGCGAGCGCAAGAGGAGGGTGAGCAGGCGCGTGCAGGCGCAGGAAGCCCGACACGATTCCGCGAAACGCTTGCAACTGCGCTCAGGCGCACGACGCGGGGCCAATTAGTACTGGTATCGATATTTGATCAATGAAAGCGTGCTCGCATGGGGGCGGGCTGCACCTTTAGGGCCATCCTCGTCCACCCGCTCCTCGCAGCTGTCCTGCGGGTATCTCGGGAACTCTGATTTTTAGTGTGAACTGAGGGAGAGAAAAAGCGCTCTTCAGTAGCGTAGGAGGGCCCGCCTGGGCTGGTCCGGTAGGGGGTCGGCCGCGTGGCGATGGCTCCCCGCGGAGGGACCGCGTCCGAGGGGTACCCCGCTGGGTTTTCAAGACCTGGTCCAGTGCCAACGCCGCTCTGTCATCGCAGCATGGGAAACTGCTTTCTCATAAAGTAAGGGCGACAGAGAAGTTGTGGCGGGCGGGTCCGGAAGTCGGGCAAGGAACAGAGAAGCACTCGCGCGCTTTGAAGGGCACTTGTCAAGATGACTACTTCAATTCAGGACAAGATAGAGCTCATGGAGATGCACAAGAAGATCCAGAACCGCATCCTTATTGCGCAGAAGAGCGAGGAGTGCGAGATTGTCAATTTCCCAATAACGAAGCTGCCAATCGAAGTTTGGGCACTTCATGACTTGTCCTTGCTGTGGGTGAACAACTGCAAGCTTGAGGCATTGGACCCAGGAATAGCAAACCTGCAGCGTCTGCAGGTTATCAAGCTGAACAACAACCGCATCCGGCGGATTCCCGAGGAGATCGGAAATTGCACAGCACTGCTCCGACTCTGGTGCCATAATAATCGGCTGCAGAGCCTTCCACGCACCATTGGGCGGCTGGAGAAGCTCGAGCACTTCTCTCTCGAAAAAAATGATCTCACAATGTTCCCCTGGGAGTTCGGCCGCCTCACAAGCCTTACTGCACTCTCCTACGATGAACACAAGATTCCCGGACCTGAGTATGTAGATGTGCTTGCTGCATTGCACGGAAAAACGAAAGATGATAAATGGCAAGCGCTTCAGGTACCCCTGTTCTCTTCTCTCATTGTTGTGCAAAGTGCGTGAGCGGCGCCACCCTGCTCAGCGGCCGGCTGAATCGCGATGTTCGCGCAGAGCTATCTGAATCGGCTGGACTGTGCGCATCTCGATAAGGAGCTGTACCTGCCAGCCTCATTCTATGCGTATCCATTGACTGACTATCCTGCAGCATTTCGCACCATTGCAGATCTGCGCAAGGTTGTACTGAGCGGGCACCGCATCACCGACCTCTCACTGGACGTGCTGCAGATCATGTCCTCTGTCACGCACTTGGACCTTTCGCACAACCTGATCAGAGAGCTGCACCGCGAGACAGGGAATCTCACAATGCTGCGCACTTTGAATCTTGTCGGCAATCCGATTGAGGCGATTCCAATCGATATGGGATACGCAACCAACCTCACAGTTCTAGAGCTGGACTACGAGCGCATCCGCGAGCCCGCGCCAGAGATCGCTGCGTTAGGGCAGGAAAGTGTGATTGAGTGGCTCAAGGCAATTTGCGCAATGCGTGTGTCGCGCGACGGCGAGTTCAATGGGCAGGATATCAAACGCCTCCCGGTCGAGGTGACGTACGTGACGACGCTCACGCGCCTTGACATCGGCAACAACTCCGTTCGTTCTCTCTCCCCAGGAATTTCGTCTTTGGTTGGACTCACGTTCTTGAATGCGCAGAACAACCAGCTGAGCTTTCTGCCCGACACTATCGGATGTCTCACTGGTGTTGATGAGCTGAACCTCGAGAACAATCTGTTGACGGCCCTTCCAGACGAGCTCGGGCTGATGCAGTCGTTGACACAGCTCTCGTTGCGAAATAATCGACTCACGTGGCTTCCGGCCACGATCGGATACCTTACGAATGTTACTGCGCTCTATTTGAATCACAACAGGCTACGGGATCTGCCGTACCGATTTGGCGACATGTCGAATTTGGTGGAGCTACGGCTTCACCACAACCAGCTAAGTTCTGTGCCGTCGACGATGCGGCACATGCAAGCAGTCACCATTTTGACGATGCAGGACAATGACTTTGAGCTCTTCCCGCAGCCCGTGTGCTACATGAACAAGGTCACACACATAGGAATGGCGCGCAACCGCATTCAGCACATTCCGCGCGAAGTCGGGAACATGTCCTCGCTCACTTCGCTGGACTTGAACGCCAACGTCGGTCTCCAAGAGCTGCCCCTCTATCTCGGTGAGATCACTCAGCTGCGAATTCTGACCATCGAGTGCACTGTTCTTACGATGCCGGCAATTGAAGTTGTGCGCAAGGGCATTCCATGTGTGATGGAGCACTTGCGCTACATGGCTCATGCGATTGTCGAGAATACCCTTGACCTGAGTTGGTACGGTCTCTCAAAGCTTCCAGCGGAGGTCTCTCAGCTCCCAGATCTGCGTGAATTGAATCTCGACAACAACTATATTTCGGAGTTTTCAGAGGTCGTCTGTCGGCAGTGCACAGGGATGACGCGGCTGTCGCTGCGCAACAATCGTTTCAAAAACATTCCAGAGTACTTTGGACAGCTCCGCGGGCTCACTGCGCTCAACCTCGATGAAAATCGCAAGCTGCGCCGTTTGCCAAAGTCGCTTATTGAGATACGCGCACTAGTCGAACTTACACTGCACAACTGTACGCTCATCTCGCCGCCACAGGATATTGCGCAGCGGAACATCCGCGAAATCAAGGCCTACTTCGAGAAGTTGGTCGTCGCACAGGGTACAGCCCCTCATCCCCTTGCTCCGATAAACCTGTTGCTGTTACAAGTGATGACCTCAGAAGATCTAGTCTCGCCTGCGCGCGACAGCACGCCTGAGGCGAGATGCTCACAGAGACACCCATTTCGCAGAAACCAAGGAGTTGACGATGGATAATTACTCCTTGTATGAGATTCCGCCAGACGTTCCAGAAGCAGAGGTTCTCGCGAAGGTAAATCTGTCCGGGAACATGATCAAGAAGCTACCAAGAGACATGAATCGTCTTACTGGCCTCACGGAGCTGCGCTTGGACTCGAATCTTCTCGAGAAATTGAATTGGTCCCTTGGACAATGCACAACGCTGAATGTCTTGATCTTGAACGCAAATCGTCTGAGCGAAATGCCTGCTTGCTTGACGGGGTTGGTGAACTTATCTGAACTTCGTCTCGAAGACAATTTGATCACTTCAATTGAACCGTGGGTCTCGCTACTCACGGCTCTGACACTGCTCAATTTTGAAAACAATATGATAGAACGCGTACCTGAGGAGCTCGGAGTGCTTTACCAGCTCGAGACTCTGATCCTGTCCAAGAATCCATTCATCCAGCCGTGGCCCAATGCGCTCTGTGGTCTAACTTCTCTGAAGACTTTGGCGGCAATGGAAAGTCGGTTTACCCTGCTTCCTGCGAAATTCTGCACGCTCACGTCGCTCACCTCGATCACCATTGATCCCGACTTCATCCGCGTACCCGCAAAGGAGGTGCTTGCCAAGGGACTTGATGCAGTCGTTGCATACCTCAAGGAGCTTCTTGATGCGTCTGTCAGCCAGCGTCTCGACATCTCCGGGCGCTTTCTCGAAGAAGTTCCCGTCGAGATATGCTCTTTGGTGGGGCTACGCGAGCTCATCCTCGATTCAAATGCATTTTCATACCTTCCCCCGCAGCCGTTTCGTCGCCTGGAAGATGGACGTGTGGTTGAAGAGACAATCGACATTTTCGATGTCCGCAATGATTGCGAATTTCATGGAATCCCAGAGATGATGAATCTGGACACTCTTGAGCTGATTTCGGCGAAGAACAATTCTCTGTGCATGCTTCCGCCTGAAATTGGGCGCCTCAGCCGGCTTACGTGCTTGTACGTGGACAGCAATAAGCTTCAAGATCTCCCTGAAGAAATTGGGAATTGTACAGCACTTACAGAGCTTACCCTGACCAATAATGAGCTTGCAGTTCTTCCCATCACGCTCGGGTTACTCACAAAGCTGGAGGTTCTTGAGGCCGATTGGGACACGCGTATTGTCACACCGCCGAAGGAGATATTTTCAAAGCGCCGTGACAAGGGGATAGAATATGTATTGCACTACCTCAGACTGTGGATTGACGCGCGCGACGAACACGCCGTCGAGCTCTCATCGCTGCAACTTGAGGCCATGCCACAGGAATTGGTTGACGCTGAGATAGGGAAAGTTCTCGGGAGCATCGTGTCTGTTTCGCTGGGGTCGAATCGTTTGCATCACATTCACACTGCTGTTGGCTTCATGTCATCACTCGCTGCACTCGATCTTTCAGAGAATCACATCCATGAGATCCCCGATGCGCTTTGTGAATGTGCTGCACTCGAAGCTCTCTATTTTGACGGAAATCGCATCGGGGAACTTCCGCCGGAAATCGGAAAGCTAGTGCGGCTAAAGTATTTGTCACTGAATCGCTGCCGATTAAGCACCTTCCCTCCGTCAATACGCAAGTGTAAGAGCCTTGTCACTCTCCGCGCAGACCAGAACAGGTTTGCAGTGCTTCCAACAACGCTTGCACTGAATCCTTCATTGCGTGACATGTCCTTTGCGGACAACAAGATCCCGACAGTGCCTCAGGTGTTTCGACGAATGACGCTGGAGAAAATTGACTTGGAGCGAAACCGCATGGCGACCATTCCACAAGTCTTCATGCAGTGGACGACACTGACCGAACTTCGTTTGAAAGGAAATCGTCTGACTGCGCTTCCACTGAACTTCACAGCACTACTTCAGATCAAGGTTGCTGAGTTTGACTGGGATGATTTGATTCTGCCGCCGCCAGAGGTTGCGAAGGGCGGCAACAAACTGGTCTTCGAGTATCTCACCAGAATTGAGTTTGCTCAACGCAGGCTCAAGCTAGACGTGATGAACATGCAGCTGTTAGACGTTCCCGTACATCTGACAAGCATGGAACGCCTCAATATGATCGATATGTCGAACAACCCGGTGCATGTTGTCAACAATCATGTCGGAACGCTACGAAAGCTCACTGCGTTCAGAGCCGATAATACGAATATGAACACATTGCCAAAGCCTTTTTGTGACCTCACATTGCTGACTGAGATCTCAATATGCCGTGGTCGATTGCTCTCTTTACCTCACGACTTTGGTAACCTCGTGAAGCTTCACACACTCCGGTAAGTTCATTTCCTGATATGCGTGCCTCTTGCTGCGGGTCTGCTCCATTGCACGGCGTGTATTCACATTTCTGTTCCCTGATCTTTGTTGTTGCATTGCGCAGGATGCAAGAAAATTTGCTGGGCGCTCTACCAATTTCGTTCACTGAACTAGGCTCGTTGACGCTGCTAAATCTGAGTCACAATCGCCTGAAGAAACTTCCACCGAATATTGGAGGCGAGGAAATAAGCCTTGGGCCATTTGTCTCGATTTATCAGGGTGGGTTACGACGGCTGACGGACCTCGACGTGAGTTTTAACAACATTGAGGAGGTTCCTCGTTCAATTCTTGGTCTTACACGCCTCAAATCGTTGCAATTCGATAATAATGCCCTTCTTGTGATCCCTGACGGCCTTAAGCGCCTGAAAGACTGTGAGACGTTAACAATTGACGTGCTGGCACTTACCGTCCTGAAGAAGCTAAGCTTGGATGATTCGCTGGTCAACCATGTGGCGCCACCGCGGGAAATTGTGATGCGCGGCAACGAAACACTTGTGTCGTTCTTCAAGAAGCTGCTGAATGTGCAGAAAACGAATCGTCTTTACCTTGATGGCCTGGGTCTTCACTTCTTCCCGCGCGAAATTCTAGTGATGACAGAATTGCTCACATTGTCGCTTGCAAACAACCAGATACGTAGCATCCCGCAGAAGATCACTCAGATCCGCGACTTGGAAATCCTTGATCTGAAGCGGAACCAAATCGATCAGCTCCCCAACATGTCTAAGTTTGAGGGTCTTGCGGAGCTCTACCTCAACAACAATTCGCTTACGTACCTTCCGCCAAGTCTCGGACTGTGTACGGATCTCGAGGATCTGCACATCATGTTCAACCCGCTTCAAGACCCTCCGCTGGAGATTCAGCTCGCTGGACGACAGGCGGTTCTGGATCACCTAGTAAAACAAGAAAACATCAAGTACACCTCCAAGCTTGAGATGCGCGGCATCTCATTTGCAGGAAAACAATTGTCTTACTTTCCGGAGCCATGGTGCAATCTTCCAGAACACTTCATGGTAATTGTTGACGTTTCGCGCAATGCAATTACAGAGTTACCGGATACTATGTCGCGCCTCGTCTCGCTGCAGTCTCTGGACGCGTCGCACAATCGTCTTGTGTCTCTTCCGGGTGCACTTGGAGCATGCCTGGGTCTTGAGGAACTTGTCCTTTCGTATAATCGTCTCCTTTTCATTCCCGAAGAGCTCACATCTCTGCAGGCGCTTGTTGAGATCGATGTCACAGAAACATTTATTGGCGACGCGCCGCACGTAGGATCGCTTGTTGCCGCGACAAGGCAAGTAGAGTACTATTGGGCGCTCGTCAGGGGTCGCGAGGATGGAATTGTACGTTTGCCGCGCATGCATCTAAATGAGGTGCCCGAGGATCTTCTGCAGTGGCCAGGCGTTGCTGTCTGCAAGGCGCGGGATTCCTTGTCCGCGCTGCCTGATCTTGGTAATGGACTTCCTGCTGAGGCCCACACTTTCGTGAATCTCGGCACGCTAGTTTTGGACGGGAATGACTTTGATGAGGTGCAGGTGCGCTTCGCAGAGTTGACAACACTGTCGGAGCTCTCGCTTAGGGATAACAAAATCTTGAACGTGTGCAGTGAATTGGTTGAAATCGTAACAATGACGAAACTTGATATATCTGGTAATCAGCTACGACAATTTCCAGACGACTTCTTGTTTCCACCAAGGCTCAAGGAGCTCGTCCTGGCCAGAAATAAAGTGCGCGAATTTCCGCATGGCATCGGACAACTCACCGAGCTCAGGATTCTTGATGCAACAGACAACTCCTTGCAAGTTCTCACTGAGGCATTAGGAGAATGTACTGCTTTGGTGCAGCTGCTTCTCTCCCAGAACTTCTTGCAAGATGTCCCGAGGGAACTTGGTGCGTGTGTTCGCATGGAGGTTGTGGACCTTTCACAAAATCGCATTGTATCGATTCCTTCACAATTCGGGAATATGACGAGAATTACAAAGCTTAGCTTGCACGAGAATGAGCTCATTTATGTCCCACCATCCATTGCCTGGATCGGCGGGATGAAAGACTTAACGTTGCACAAGAATGCTGTGAACGTGCTGCCGCGCGCAGTGTGCAAACTCTTGGACCTCGCAACCCTCGATTTCTCCCATAACGATATGGAACGATTGCTCCCATACATTGGGGTTTTCTCAGGCATGACCGAATTGCGTCTTTCGCACAATGCGCTGGAGGAGCTCCCAGTGCAGTTCGGAAAGCTTACTGCGCTTACGTACCTTGACCTGCAGAACAACAAACTCGGGTTCTTGCACAGATCATTTGGCGACCTCACCAATCTCACATATCTCGGACTTGGTTCCAATGAGATCGCGGATCTTCCACCTGATTTTTTCAATTTGACGGGTCTCACGGAATTGAATCTTTACGATAATAAGCTGGTTGACATGCCCGGTTCCCTTACCGCATTCAAAGAGGTTCGCACACTCTACCTGTCGCGCAACAACTTCAGGGCTTTCCCGGAAGTAGTCGGGAACCTCAGAGGATTGGAGACGCTCTCTGTCGGGGGGGGCGTAGCTCGAAATGTTCCTCATCTTCTCACGAATTTGAAGAAGCTCAAAGAGTTGTGGGTTTCTGAGCAACTGACATTTGCTGAAAATGACGCGATGCCTCTGTGGATGTCCCGCTTGGTCGCTCTGAAGACGATTATGATAGAAGATGACCCGAGACGCTCACCCCCTGAAGTCGTAGCGCAGCGCGGCGTCAAGTCCATGCTCTCTTTCATTGCGCGCGTGAATTCATCTCGAGCCTCCGGCGAGCTCGATCTGTCTGCACTCGGGTTGCGGGAATGCCCGTATGCACCTTACGAGCGCCGGGTTACCGTGCTGAATTTGTCGAGAAACAAAATCGAGAGCATCAACGAAAATGTTGCTTCGCTCCTTCTTTTGGAGGAGATGGTTATTTCAGACAATCGTATCACTGAAATCCCGTTCACGATGGAACGCCTGCTTCGCCTTCGCCGTCTCGTCATCTCACGCAATCGAATCACGCGCATCACCAACACGTTTGGTCCTGGTATCAAAGCGTTGCAACGCTTCGACATTTCGGAAAATCGCTTGCAGGAGCTTCCGGCAACATTTGCGCTCAACACAACTATCAAAGACCTGCGCCTGAATGGGAATGCGCTCAAAGACCTTCCGTTTGAAATGTACCAAATGTCGCAGCTCTCGACGCTGCATCTCAAGGACAACTCCTGGAAGGATTCAATGTTGCAGGTCTCAACGTTTGAGATCCAGCCGCTTCTTGCGTTTCTCAAGCAGCTCTTTGACGCACGGAGTTCTGGACTACTAGACCTAAGCAAACAGAAATTAAGCGAGATCCCGGGTATGATTCTTCGAATTGGAAACTTGGAAAAGTGTGACCTGCGGCACAATCATATTCCCAAGGTCCCAGCGTTCATCTGCCTCTTGATGGATCTTACGGATCTGAATCTTCGTGACAACAAGATCAAAGACCTTCCAGGGGAACTTGGAGCTCTGCGCGGCTTGTTGTTATTTGACCTAGGGGAGAACAAGCTTTCTTTTCTTCCAGAGTGTATTGCGTCGCTCGAATCTCTCACGCACATGTGGCTAGACCAGAATGGTATCAAAGAGATACCTGATTGGATTTGGAAGCTTGAGAAACTCAAGTATCTGAACTTGGATTACAATCGACTGAAGGTCTTACCGCGAGATTTCGCATCGATGCAGAGCCTGGAAATCCTTCTGATGACCTCGAACCGTTTTATCTCATTTCCAGCAATGGCGTGTGAGGTGTTTTCACTTGTTGAGCTTTCGATCTCGGATGCGGAAAATATTGTGACGATGCCTTCCACCCTAATCAATCTGCAGCGTTATTTGAAAAAGCTTGTGGTGAATGGTTGTTCGCTCTCACGCATTCACGATTCAGTCGGTTACTGCACGCGGCTGGAAATGCTTTCGTTCGCAAACAATAATGTGACAGTCGTCCCGCACACGTTTTATCAGCTAACGCGGCTTAAGGTACTCAATCTTCAAGGCAACCGCATTGTGGCATTTCCTCAGATCTTCAACCTGACGAACATGACGCATTTAAACCTCTCCGATAACGAGTTGACAACGGTTGATCTTCGAATCGGGGATCTGAACCTGATGGAGGAATTGAATTTAAACAACAACAAGATCACGTCGCTACCACTCACGATCGCGACGATGACTTCGCTCACAGAGCTTGACCTCCAGCGTAATCGTCTCATGAGTCTCCCATGGGCGATTGGCACGCTGGACTCCCTCACGCAACTGCAGCTTCATTCGAACCTGCTCACTTCATGCCCGCCGACCATGTCAAATCTCGTGAATATCCGCGTGCTTACACTGCGAGACAACCAAATTTCGGAGGTTCCGGCCTTTTGTGCACACCTCACCGAGCTCAAGCGTCTCACTCTCAAGCAGAGGAAACTGAAGGGCCTCCCGGATGTCGAGGTGCAGCGCGATGGTGTAACCCCGCCCGGAACTGCCGTGTTGAAGTTGTCAACAGCTGCAGTCAACTATTTTCTGGCCTCGATTTTTTCAAATCAGATCGTGCATCTTTTGCATCACAAATTCTCGCGCGAGCTAATCGGACCATGCATTGTAGGTGATGCGATACGAAAGGAACACGACCCCCCGACGCCGCCTGCGTGGACGCCGCGAGAAGATGATGCCGGCGCAGACCGTCGTCGTTTCTTTCTGGTGCACATCAACACCCTCCGGGAATCGCCGTTTTGTGAATGACCATGCCAGGGGCACTTGCTCGGGATTGGGGGCTCTAGCTCGTGCAGTCCTCTGACACAGCTGCTTGGCAGGTGGGCGGTGACGAGGAGGAGCCAGTACTTGGGAAAACCCTGCAGCGAGGCGCAAGCAGGAAGAAAGTTTGACTTAACACTCATCCACGTGATGCGGCATGCACATTCTCAGGCTGACACAATCATTTTGTAAATAATTCTTCTGGCATGTTGGCTCTCTGCTCAAATTTGACTGCCGCAAGTTAGGCGGACATGGCATACCTAGTGTCTATTGCTCCGCACGGGCACCCCTGTTTGTGAAACCCTCACGTTGGTGATATGCGCTCCCGTACGGTCGATAGATTCGAGGCAATCTCAGCATGTAGTGCTCGTACTGTCGAATCATCTGCTGCTGTGCCATCTTGCCCTAGCGCCGCACTGGCCGCTGCAAAGGCCGCGTCCCATTCCGCTCGCGCACTAGCGTCGAGCACTTTTCCCGTAGAAGCAAGTGCGGCTGTGCGTTCTTCAAACGAGCGCAACAGCAAAAGCAGGGACAAGCAGCGCCCCACTAACCCGTGAACAGGGTCTTCCTCGTCCGCGGAATTCTCAGTCCCATCACCCGACCGAGCCCCAGCGCCATCGGAGTTCACTGGGCCGCGTGCGACTGCTCGAATGAGCGCTTCTGCACCCGTGACACATTGCTTCAACGTATCTGAGGGCGACACGCCTGCGCCGGTGTGCGGACCAGACAAAGCAACTGCACCCCATCCCATGTCCCAGTGCGGTGGCGCCATCGGACGGCGTGCTGCATCCCCAGCCTCATTGTTACTATCGCCTGTGCCAGTTTGATAGAGACCAAGCGCGACACCCCACAAGGCATTGCGAAGCTGAAAATTAGCACGGTCGACCTGGACCACACACCACCTGCAGGTGCATTTTCTTCAGAACGACGGTCGCATCGCAGATGGCACGTTCGAAAACTCACACCATGCCAGCCAGCGCATCGGTTGAGAGACGGGCAATTACGCATACTCTCTTTGGATGGCCGCGGCTTCCGCCGGGTCAGGTTTCTTGCTACTCTCATTGGCACCCGCATTGCATGGTTTTCGCAGTGCCTCCAACGCGTCGTTGTGCTGCTTCGCCTGTACATGAAAAGTCGGCGCAGTCAGCACGCGTGTAGATCAGAATTTTCGCCGTATTCGCTTTGCACACTTGCGTGCTGGGGAGCCATAGTTCTCGCGCCCGAGGGCAGGCGCGTGACGGGTCACCTTATTGAGAAGCGTCTCTTTGCGACGAAGCAGCTTGACAAGTTGTAAGAGGAACGCTGGTGTCATCGGGCCAGGCGAAGGAAGTGTCGCTGTCATGTCAGCCTCCGCGCTGCCGCCGGCGTCAACAGCCTCGCTCATGCGGAGTGGCTGGACAGTCGAGTCGAGTAAACAACTCATTCACTCGAGTTATTGCGTGCTTTACACGCGTGAAGGAATCGCGCATTTGGTGGCGCCAGGGAGGAGGCGCATTTGAAGAACGCGCATCCGACGCACGCCATCTGTGTCTGTCGAATGACAGACAGAAAACGGCAAACGTGTCGAGTGCAACAATGGACCCCATCACGGTCGCGCATCTGGGCGCTCGTGGTGCTGCTTTGCGGTTTGGCCCCGAGGCAGATTGGAAGCAGCCATTTCGCAGAGAAGCCAAGCACGCTGCATGTTCCATCTCGATACCTCACTCTCAAGGAATGCGTCGCTCGAGCGCGACACAGAGACGAGATCAGGCTACAAGCAGTTGCAACCAACTTTCGGTCGTGGGATGGGGGAGAGCGCGGATGGCATAGTTTTCAGGGAAGGTGAGAGCATTTGCGCCTGGTTCGTTGAATGTGTGTGGTTATCTGCAGCTCTGGCTTACCGCAACCGTGGCTCGTTTCTGTCAGGTGTTTTGTGACAAACGAGGTGCTCTGGCGAAAGACACGCACAATGATCCCCTTCTCTGGTGCGACGACGGTAAAGGAGCTCGCAGATTTCTACGAAAGGTGCTTGCCGCCCGAACGATCGCACCACTCAACGCGTGCCAGATGTATCTAGCGAAGGACAGGCAGGGCTAATGCCTTTATGTCCATGGCAGAGCTGATGCGCAGGGAACTGGGACGTTGCATATCCCAAGGACAATCGAAATGGGGCGAGGCGAATTGCGTATCTCTGGGGACGAGGGCGTGAGGGTCAACGGGCAGCTTGTGTTTGGGGAAAACACCACCGGCGCAGTGCAGGGTCCACTCACGCTCGCACTTCTCTCAGATATCAACTGGGCCTTGGAGCAGTGGGAACCGCGCTACGTGACCGAATTTAAGTGTGCTGTCATTGTACACGGCGCCTGGCGCTTTGACAGTTGCCAGATCCGTGCGTCGGGAGGTACCGCACTACGCAGCGACAAATTGGCGTCTACACGTCTCACTTCGTGCGCACTTGGAGGGGTCCTTGCATACGACACGGACGGGCGGCTCTGCCGTGCATCTCGGGGAATCTGTGCAACAGCGCACTCCCAAGTCTTCGCGGAAGGTTGCGCCGTAGAGCACACCGAGGTGCACAAGTCTCACCATGTCGGTGGGACAGGCGTTCGCGTTTCAGCCTGTGCTCAAGTGATTCTTGAAGATTGCCATTTGCACTCGCACTCGGGCGTCGCCGTGCAATTCGACGAATTCAACGAGCGCGGGATGCGATGCCGCAACGAGGCCCGTGTGCTGCTCTCGAACTGCGTGCTCAAGCAGGTACGCAGCACCCCCAGCCCTGCAGTGTCTGCAATGCGATAGACGGCGCACACACAGCTGACCTGTTCTGCCTCTGTAGGCGGATGTTGCAATGTTTTCAGCTCGGGGTGACACACGCGGCGCGCTTCTTCGTGTTGCGCACTCAACACTCTATGCCTCGACCGGTGGCGGAGTCGAGCCTCCTACATGGGCAAACGACCAGCGCCCAGGCACACTTGAAGAAGACGGTGTAAAATACCTTCCGCCTGACTCGGCGAAACCACGAGCGCTGGAATGTTTCCGTGCCCTTTTCTCCTACGTACCGTCGACCCCGGTAAAGGCCTGCCATCGTGCCTGCCGTGTGCTTTCCCCTGGGTTGTTGCGTGGCGCTGATGCGGCACTGGCCTACGCTGCAGATCGCCCACGAGGATCCTTACGAAGCTTGGTGGCGGACGGGTTCCCGACCGGGTCAAGAGGGCTTTGACTGGAGTGACTCAGAATCGAGCGAGATGACATTGGAAGAGGCAATGGCTGCGCGGCAGCGCCTGGACGAGAAGGCCGCGCGCATACGAGAACAGATGGGCGATGAGTATCTCGCCTCCTTGAAGCGAGATTCATAATTAGCTGTCACGGGCGAAGAGCGCCGATGCATGATTGCATGGGTATGTATTGCGCCTCAACCTCTTTATACACTAGAACTGTATTAGGTCATCGTCCGACCGAGGGATGTTCCCTCTTAGACCAAATGATGGCTGCTGGACAGCCTCCCGTTGCTGATCAGCCCTGTGTACTGCACGAACACCGCCTGTAATGTCCCAGAGACGCAGCGCGCCGTCGCGGCCAGCAGACCAGACCCCGTGCCCCGCCATCCATGCGAGATTCTGCAGCAGACGGGAATCGAGTACGTATCATTCTAGGGCACTTGATTATGCTATGTCTGATTTCGCCTAGTTAATCAAGTAGTAAACTAGCCCAAAGTCAGTCGAGACGGGAATGCGAACCGTGAGTGCGCCATCATGAGCTGCCAGCACAGACGGCAGTGTCTCCGCCTCGCCAGTCGTTGCATTCACTTCACCGCAGAAGCTCCGGACGTCATTGGATGCCGAGGGGGGCTCGAACTTCCAAAGAAGAAGATTGCCTCTGGTTGTTCCCGCCGCAAGGCACTCATTGCCACACCAAGAGAGAGACCTGATTTCCGCGGATGAAGCCGCGTCCCCGCCCGGGCAGAGTACAAAGAGCTGGGTCATCGACATTGCGCAAACGAGCCACACCGTCACTTTGCCGTCGAGGCCCCCTGCGCTCGCCAGCATGTCCCCGCTGCCATCAAGATGCAAGTGCCCTGCTGGACCCCGATGCGAAGATTTGCTTGCCAACCCGATTGCCCCGGCATCTTCAAGCGTCACTGCCCCGCATGCGCCATACAGTTAGCATTATCATGACCACTAGGCACGCATGGTTGGCTTCAGAAAGACCCCGAAGAAGGTTCTGGGCAACTGGATAGTTGATGGGCGGCCCAGCACCAATACGGATGTCGCCGTCAATCGACAGCGTGATAGCACGAGTATCATCAGGATGAAGACACATACAAGTGATCCCAGATGCCACCTTGGCATTTGTCGGAATACGCGCTTGCGAAATTTGAATCTCCCCGGTGCTGTCAACGCGTCCAACTTCCCATACCTGCAAGGAGGCGCATGCCGTCGTAAGGCCCATGGGTCCTTCAAGTGAATAAAAACAACGGAGAAGGGCACACGATGCATGCCTTCAGTGAGCCGTCGAGCGACACCGATACTATTCGGTATGGAGCTGCCGGCGACTGGATCGCACGAATCCCCACGCCCGTTACTTGCTTTTGGTGCATGTGAACAAAGCAATGGCACCGAAAAACAGCCCCATCTACAATTCCAAAATGTACCCTGCCCGAAACGTCGCCCAGCACTACACTGTTGTCACATGCTGCTATGCAGCTGTACGAATGTTTTCCCGGTGCATCCAGTGTTGGCGCAAAATCAGATCCAATCCCAAAGCTGGCTTCCCACGCGAGCAAACCGCCTTTCGAAACTTGACCGCCCCCGAGGAATGATCCGAGTTTCCCAACCACCGATGTTGTTTGGCATGCCACCAGCAGTTGTGCGTCCTGAGCCTGTATCCCAGCTGCGGCTATTCCTCCCTTGAGACGCAACTCGGCTGCCGGAGTGTCGAGCTGCGGAGTGTCAGAGTCCATCAGCACTGCGCGCACCTCCTGCCAAGATAAAGAAGGTCGAGGTGGTCAGTCAGTCTGCGACGTCCATTTCGAACTGCAACAGGACTGGCAAGCATTTTTTACGGGCTGTCACGAATTTTGACACGCAGTATTGCAATGCTTTCCTGCCGGATCTCGTGCATTGACTTCATGTTCTTGCCCAGCGCACCGGTAACCCCACCGCCAAGACCTTTAGCGGAGCTCATAACGACCTTTCCTGCCTTACCTGCAAAGCACGGTAAAATGGGTACAGTCAACTTCAGACACGGCGCACAAATGCGCGAAACTACCTCACATGAAACCCCGGCAGGTCCTCTGTAGACCTGCTGCCTGCTCCATCTTTTTCTCGATGCTGACAACCGACTTTCCTGCCTTCAACATTGCTCCGCTCAAACCAACACGAGCTTCCCGCTCTTTTTCACCCTACAAAAATACACCTTGTGTCAGCTAAAAGCTCAAGTGAACCGCAATCACGCTCGCATGCACGCCAATTCTGATCGAGGCTCCGGGGGAGGTTTGCCACCAAGTGGCCCGCCTCGCCGCGCTCCAAGCGCTCACGCTCAAACTCAAGCTTGCTCAGCCGTAGGGCCTCCTCGATCATAGCTGCTTCTTGTTTGGCAGCGTGCCGCGCAAGTGCCTCTGCTTGCTGCTCTTGCCGCGTCGGAACCTTCCGGAACCCACCTGTCCTGCCTGAAGCTGCGCCTGCCGTGGCAGTGCCAGCAAGGTCCATTTCTGACTCATAAGACGGAGGCGCCTCGTCGTTCTCAACTTGAGGCTGAGTTTGAGTCAGGAGTTCCAGCGCCCTTTCGACGCTGTCCTGCTCCTCAAGCAGCGCCTTGCTCGCCAGATCGCGCTGGAAGCCCATCTCTGCAAGTTGCTCAAGCGTAGCGCTGTCGCTGTCCCCTGCCCACTTGATACGTCGGGGTCCAGGTCGCCAGTCGCCCTCGTGTCCCTCGCTGCCTGTCTGCTCCTCTTGTGGTTGCTCGACCCCTTCACGGCGCCCATGGCTCTCCTCTAAGCTTAATCGCAGTGCCTCTGCCAGCAACGCATCCTCGTTGTTCTCCAGCAATTCCGGGATTGTCTTACCCTCCTGCAAAGCCACGTTCGCAGCAGTGTCCAGAAATGTTGCAGATTGGACTGGTGTCACGCTTTCCTGCGCGTGGGAACCAGTCCCGGCTTCGAGCGTGCTAATTCGCAGCGCCTCTGCCAGCATCGCGTCCTCACGTGCGGCAGGGCGCGTCTCCTGAACGCTGGCACGCAGCGCAGTTGCCACCAGTGCTGCTTCCTGAGCAGGTGTCTGAGCCCACGGTCCTCCCCCTGCAAGTCCCGCAGGTGCGCCATAGTCGAGCACGTTTTCGGAGACCTGGAGAGTTGTTGCGCCATCGGGAGCTAATGACGGCACCTGCAGCGGATCCACTGCGCCAACAACAGCTAGCGATTGTTTTGGAGCCACATCTGCTTGAGTTCCATAGAGGAGCTTATCTATGTCGTCATCATCGTCCATCTCAATTGAGAAGCGGGGAGCGCCGTGCTATGCCTGCCTCCTTGCACCCACTGATTCACCGGCTGCCTCAGAGGTTACGAGCCTCATGCTCGTAAAGTTCCACCCTACTGTCTCCACGCTTTCCATGACGTGTAGTGCAGCGCAGTGAATCACTGCCAGGGACGCACGGGTCCTAGACTCTGCCGCAAGGAGGCACAGTCGAGACGCTAAATTGCTGTGCATTTGCGCGCGGAATAGCTGCACCTCACAAAAGAGGCGTACGGGATGCAGTCAGCGTTTCTTGGAGTGCTGATGGCGCTGTTTGGGAACGGCCTCATCGGCCTCAGCTTTTCGGTCATGAAAGTCGCCCATCAGCAAAACCGGGGAGGGGGGAGCTACCTAAGGATTCCACTCTGGTGGGCGGGGAATGCCCTGGTAATTTCAGGACCCTGCACCATTCATGCCTTTTCCTATGCTGCGGGATCTTGTTTGCTCAAGCGCGCGTGCCAACGACAGATGGGCATGGGCGAGCTAGGAAATCTTGTCGCGTACTCACTGGTACCCCTCATCCCTCACCCTCCTCCTCCCCTTCCGTCTCTACATTGCCAACGTCTGTGAAATCGGTGGCCGTGCAAGCCCGTCGATGACTTCTGGCAGGCGAAGGAAGATTCCTGCATTCCTGATGAGAAGCCTGTTTTCCGCTCCAGGCCCGACCAGCACTGATCACCCCGCTGGGCGCGGTCTCGGTTGTAATCAACGCGCCAATGGCTTTTTTCGTGCTGGGGGAAAAACTGACGGCCAGAAACATCGTTGGCTGTGTGCTCTGCATCCTTGGGGGCTACTGTATTGTCAGTGTGGCTGCTACCAACGCTGAAGAACATCCGCCGCCCACAGTGCAGGTATCCTGCTAGCTCCCTGCCCGGTGTCCAGTGAGTAGGCTCACTAACTCTTGAAAAAAGAACTGCACAGCCTGCCACGCCCTAAAACCAAAGGACCGCCAATCCCCCTCCATTCAGGCTTTTGAGAAGATGCTGTACCGACCACCATTCTTGGTGTTTTTGTCACTTGCGATCTTCGAGTCACTGGATCTTGTACTAAGTGGACGAACAACTGCGATGTCCTATATTATGATCTGCTCGCTGCTTGGTAGCGTCACGGTATGCCAGCGCCTACACTTGTGCCCTCGCGCATGCGCCCCGGCAGATGTGATATAGTACTATTTGTTGGCCGCATGTGCACTCGTCAGTGATAAGCAATCCGTATGTATGCGCACAGGTTCTGACAATTAAGGCTTTCAGCGCGTTCGTTGTTCTGTCGATCTCGGGCCTAAACCAATTCACGCAGCCGCTGCCCTTTGCGATCATCCCAGCGATGGCTGTCAGCATGGCGCTGCAGGTTGTTGCCTTTTCCAGCTCGGCAGCACGTTTCCAGTGTACTTTCGATTTTGCAATCTGAGGCTACGCGTCAGGGCGAAGTGTCTCGAAGTAGCAGCGTGCTAGCGACAATGCGCTGAGGTCTTCTTTCCCACAGGTGATCTATCTGAACAAGGCTCTCTCGGAGTACGGCACCGGCGAAGTTGTCCCTGCATACTATGTGCTCTTCACGGCGTGTGCGGTCCTGGGCAGCGCCATTCTCTATTCGGATCTGGACGACTCCAACATGAACAGCCTCGCCACCCTCGTCGGGTCGTTTTTGGCCACCTCGCTGGGTGTCTATCTCGTCTCGCATGGCAAGGGGCGGCCAGAAGGAGGAATAGAGCGAGAATCGTCCTTGGATGGGCGAGCTATTGATGGCGATAGGGAAGCACTGTTATGAAGCGCGTGCCGCGGCACGACGGACCCTACCAAGCGTAAAACCTGAGCCGCGGAGCTGTCAGGAGAGAGATGTGAATGAAAGAGGGCTGGCAGCGAATACACGAGGCGCCAGAGGTACACTTCACTTGGACTCATGGCCGACCAGCTGTGCCGCATGTCGCGGCTGCCCCGTGGGGTCGCTGCCACGGAACGCACGTGCGCTCAAAGCCTCGGCTGCGAACCGGGACGAAAACCGGTCGGTGTGCGTTCTTGGGCGTCGTGCATCACGCGCCGAGGAGCCCTTTGATGACGTAGATAGGGACGCCGATCGCGAGCGCGGTTAGCAGGACGCCGAGCGGCGCCGTGCCGGGGCCGCCGGGGGCAATGGGCGACGGGGGGGGCGGCACGCCCGCTGGGCGGACAGCGGCCGGCGGCGCCTTGGCCACAGCGGCGGGGCGTGCAGGAGCCGGAGCGACACGCTGTGTGCCGCGCTGTCATACGAGGGAGCGAGCGGTGTCAGTCCTTAGCAGTGCACGGAGCCAGTCTTCATGCCAACAAGTTGCCCGCGGGGGTCAGAAGCGCGCCACGGCGTCGATTAAGGACACGAGCTGCTAGCAGGAAGGCACAACTCACCGGAGGCGCACGGGCGAGCTGGGCGCGGGGAGCCGGCGCCGGACGAGGTACAGGGACCGGCCGCGGCGTCGGTGCGGGTCTTGCGGGCGCGGGGCGCGCCGGCGCCGCCACACGAGCAGTGCTGCGGACCGGCGCAGGGCGCGGCAGAGCCTTGGCGACCGCGCGAGGCGCTGGAGCGGCAGCGCGCTTCGGCGGAGCGGGCCTCGGAGCAGGGGCGGTGCTGCGATGACGTGCGACGCATTCAGCAGCCGCATTAGGTTGGTGCGTGCTGCTGCTACGCCCGGGACGGTTTTTTGTGACGCAATTTGTGATCGGGCTGCCGGATACAGTTTCGTTCCTTGTCCTGGGGGCTGGTTACCGGCGCGCAGGGCTGCTGTCACGGAAGAGGGAGACGCCGGGCCTCGAATATGTAATGTCAATCACCTCTCGGACACCAAGCGCCGCGCGCGCATCGAAGGGGCCCTTGCCCGCGTCAATCTGCGGCCGCAAATCCACGTGAACAACTCCGTGGCGCAGGCGGACACGCCTGGCGCGTGTCCGGGTGTGCGCAACGTGCGATAACTCAAGCATACACCCACACCATCTGTGGGCATCTGCATGTTATCTATCTCGCGCTGAGCGTCTTCACGCTGCAGCACACCCAAGCGCTACATACTCTGTCAAACTGGCTGCGCAAAGTGCGAAACTTCACGCATCCCGTGTGCGACTTCGAGCATAAACTACAAGGGCCAACGAGGTGCGGAAGTGCGACAGAAAGTCTTGAGGAGTGGGAGCGGAGTTGACCTTTCCAGCGGGCTCGATTTTCGGTGCCACGCCGAGAGTGCGAACCTTCGGGATTCCCTTTCCCACTGCAGACATCGATAGCGAGCAAAGGCCAGCCTTGCCCGCGATACCTCGGGACGTGACCGGAAGTGTCGAGGGTACAAATGCTACGGCGTGGCACGCAAAGAGCACCAGTAAGGCGGTGGGGAGCGCAAAGCTACACGCCATGGCGGTATCCGTTGCAACAGGAGGAACACCGCTGGAGGAGATTGATGGCTGTCACAAAATCGGCCGAAATGTACATGAGTCCAGTGATGTTGAAGGACACGACCTCTCAGTCCAGTGATGTTGAAGGACACGACCTGGACTCATGTATTTCGGCCATACAAAATACCAGTCCAAAATACCAGAGCAAAAATTCGACCTGCACACGAAGCAAGACCA
>ENA-UOXV01001400-UOXV01001400.1-marine-metagenome-genome-assembly--contig:-NODE-1400-length-33722-cov-11.780052_pt1 | contig 33722 bp, 33 predicted proteins | sample MGYA00238165_ERZ766961 | MGnify/ENA primary metagenome ERZ766961 (study PRJEB28924, sample SAMN03173240) | marine metagenome | biome: Marine; feature: Water; material: Subsurface seawater | place: North... | reverse complement strand
TATAAAAAAGTTCAATTTATTATAAAATAAAAATCACAGCTTTACTACGTAAAATAATTTATATTTTAAATTTAAATATAAACATAGTGCACGGATTCCTAGGTACATTTAATATAAAATAAAAATCGAATTTAATTTTTATATCTTAATAAAAGCAATAGCTTTTTTTGAATAGAAAAAAGAGTGAACTGAAACATCTAAGTAACTCAAAAAAAAATCAATCGAGATTTTGTTAGTAGTGGTGAGCGAACGCAAAAAAGGCTTAAAAAAAAACAAAAAAGCTTAAAAAATGTAAAAGTCATTTTAGTTTTAATTTTCTTAGTAAAATGGAGTACGTGAGTCTCTTTTTGAATACCGGGGAACCACCCTCGAAGCCTAAAATAAATGTGTCCGATAGTGAAAAAGTACTGTAAAGGAAAGGTGAAATAACATCTGTGGATATGAAATAGTTATGAAATGTATTATGATAAATTCGGCTGTTAATACCAGTATACCTTTTGTATAATGGGCCTACAAGTTTTATTCTATAACGAGCATATGCATAGTGAAAGCAAGCTTTTTTAAGCGACAAGTTATAAATAAAAACCCGAAACTAAGTGATTTAACCGTGATCAGGCAGTAAATTGACCTTTTTTTTAAGTGAAATCTAGGGCCGAACCGTTTTATGTTGAAATATGATCGGAGGAATTGCGGTTAGGGGTGAAAGGCTAATCAAACTTAGAAATTGCTGGTTTTCCACGAAATCTGTTTTAGCAGGATATTTTTATTAAAATAAGGGGTAGAGCACTTGAAGAAAGAGGGGGATCGTAGATCTTACTAATTTTTTTTAAACTACGAATACTTATGGATTTTTTAAATAATCAGACTATCAGCTCTAAGGTTGGTAGTCAAGAGGGAAACAGCCCAGACTATCCTAAAAGGTCTTTAAAATTTGTCTAAGTGCGAGAAGAAGGTTTTGTTTCAAATACAACTAGCAGGTAAGCTTGGAAGCAGCTATCCTTTAAAGAAAGCGTAAAAGCTCACTAGTCTAGAAATAAAGCATCAAAAATGTATAGGGACTTAAGTTTATTTCCAAAAAGGTAGTTTTAATTAAAGGTAGTGGAACGTCCTGTATAATGTATAAAAAATCTTAAAAAAGTTTTTTTACATATCAGGAATGATAATGTAGGCATGAGTAACGAAAACAATGTTAAAATCATTGTCACCGTAAGCCTAAGGTTTTCTACACAAACATGGTAGATTTGAACGGTCTTTAAAAAATTAAGCGAGAGCTTTCTTTGAAAAGTATTAAAAATAAGGAGGTAGGTGGATTTTTTACCGTACTATAAACCGACACAGGTAGGCAGGTTTAATATACTAAGGTGATTGGATGAATAATGTTTAAGGAACTCGGCAAAATAGCCCTGTAACTTCGGGAAAAAGGGTACCTTTTAAAGGGTGGCACTAAAATGAGAACAGCGACTGTTTAACAAAAACACAGGGCTTTGCTAAATTGTAAAATGAAATATAAGGCCTGACGCCTGCCCAGTGCTGTAAGGTTAAATTCTGAGGTTGTCGCCAAAGAAATAACCCCCAGTAAACGGCGGCCGTAACTCTGACGGTCCTAAGGTAGCAAAATTCATTGTCGTTTAATTGGCGACCTGCATGAATGGCGTAACGACTGTTCTACTGTCTCAAACATTAATCCAGTGAAATTGTACTGTTCGTGAAGATACGAACAAAAATTAGTAAGACGGAAAGACCCCGTGCACCTTTACTGCATTCCATTAGTTACTTTTCCATTAAATTTGTTTAGTATAGGTAGTAATTTTTAAATATCAGTGAAATACTACCCTTTTTTAATGTTAAAGTTATAACTCATTATGAGGACAGCTATTGGTTGGTAGTTTGACTGGGGCGGTCGTCTCCTAAAGAGTAACGGAGATGTACAAAGGTAAACTTAACTGAGTAAAGTCAGTTTGACGTGTAATGGCATAAGTTTGCTTGACTGTAAGATATACAAATCTAGCAGGGACTGAAAAAGTCGGTCATAGTGATCCGATAGTTTTCTGTGGGTTAGCTATCGCTCAACGGATAAAAGGTACGCCGGGGATAACAGGCTGATGGCCCCCAAGAGTTCTTATCGACGGGGCCGTTTGGCACCTCGATGTCGACTCATCACATCCTGGAGCTGAAAGTGGTTCCAAGGGTTCGGCTGTTCGCCGATTAAAGTGGTACGTGAGTTGGGTTCAGAACGTCGTGAGACAGTTTGGTCCCTATCTGCTATTAAATAGAAAAGAAAAAATGTTTTGCCCTAGTACGAGAGGACTGGGTTGATTATGTCCCTGGTGTTTGGGTTGTTTTTTGTAATAAAAGCAGTGCCTAGTAGCTACACATATTGAGATAATTGCTGAAAGCATCTAAAGCGAGAAGCTCTATTTTTTATTTTCATAAAATCGCAAAAGACTATTGCGTAAATAGGCATTAAGTGTAAAATTTGTAAAAATTTTAGCTAAAATGTAACTAATATTTATAACTTCAAATTCTAAATTCAATTTTTAGCATCTAAATTTTTAATTAAATTTTTATGTTAAATTTTCTTTGAAAAAATAGATACTGAAGGAAACATTTTTTTCACAGAAGAAAAAATTAAATAAAAGATCAGTTTTTGGGATATTATATACATGTATAATCACAAAGTAAAAGAAGTTAAATTTACCTTTTTTAAATCTAATTTTTTAAAAAAAAAAAATGTAAATTCAAATAAGGCTTTAGTTTTTTATTTAGAAAACATTAAAGATGCAGAAAACACGGTTTTACCTAATAAGGTACAATTAAAAAAGTCATTTTTTTTTAAGAACTTATCTAAGGTTTTTTTAAAAAAAAATTCTATCGCTGGGGGAGGTTCTATGTTTAAAACACGCTTTGATATAGAAAATAACCCAGACAAATTTATTCAATTCATAAAAGAAAATTCTTGTATTGTAGCCTACAATTCGATTTACTGGACTTTAAATAAGATATTATCTTTATCATTAGAAAAGAATACTAAAGAAGCTTTGGTTAGCTTTCTTATTCAGAATTTAAAAAAAACTTTAAGTTGTTTTTTACCATTAAAATCATTATTATCAAACTTAAAATTAAAAGCCTCAGAATAGAAGTTCTTGATTTAAGTATTTTTTAGGCAGTATAGCATAAGGGTTGTGCGTAAGATTGCAAATCTTTTGACGTTGGTTCGAGTCCAACTATTGCTTAATAAAAAGTTTATTATATATTAATTAAAGCTATTTTTCGCAATGTTTTTAAGAAAAAAACCATTATCACATATTAAAAATTTTACAATTAATTTCGGCCCACAACATCCTGCGGCTCACGGCGTTTTACGTTTAGTACTAGAATTACAAGGTGAGGTCGTTGTTCGAGCCGATGCACATATCGGTTTGCTACATCGTGGTACTGAAAAATTAATTGAGTATAAAACTTATACTCAAGCATTACCTTATTTTGATCGTTTAGATTATGTTTCTATGATGGTTCAAGAGCAAGCATTTTCTCTTGCGGTTGAAACTTTATTGAAATTAAATGTTCCAAAACGTGGTCAATATATACGTGTTCTTTTTGGAGAGTTAACCCGTATTTTAAATCACTTACTGGCTGTAGGCTGCCATGCAATGGACGTAGGAGCTGTTACACCAATGTTATGGGCATTTGAAGAAAGAGAAAAATTAATGGAATTTTATGAGCGAGTTTCAGGTGCACGACTTCATGCAAGCTATGTACGTCCAGGAGGCGTATCGCAAGATATCCCTCTAGGCCTATTAGAAGATATTTTACTTTTTTGTGATAGTTTCTTAATCCGTTTACAAGAAATTGATGAATTATTAACGCATAATCGAATTTGGAAACAGCGTCTAGTAGATGTTGGTGTTGTAAGTTCTTCTGAAGCCTTAGATTTAGGTTTTAGTGGAGTACTTCTTCGAGGTTCAGGTATTTCTTGGGATTTACGTGTTTCGAACCCTTATGATTCATACGAAGATTTTTCATTTAATATTCCTGTTGGGTCTCAAGGTGATTGTTACGACCGTTATTTAATCCGAATGGAAGAAATGCGAGAATCGTTAAAAATTGTTAAAGAATGTATTGCAAAGTTTCCTACAGGCCCTTCAAAAATTGGTGATTATAAGCACGTTGCACCCTCAAGAAATGAAATTAAATCTTCTATGGAAGCTTTAATTCATCATTTTAAATTTTTCTCATCAGGTTTTAATGTTAATTCAGGAGAAGTTTATAGTGCAGTAGAAGCTCCAAAAGGAGAGTTTGGGGTTTATGTTATTTCAGATGGTTCAGCAAAACCTTTTAGATGTAAAATTAAAGCACCAGGTTTTAATCATTTAGCATCTTTAGATTTTATGGCTAAAGGTCATTTAGTTGCAGATGTTGTAACTATTATTGGTACACAAGATATTGTTTTTGGCGAAGTTGATCGTTAATTTTTTTTTATATATTATTAGAGCTCATTGATTTTCCAATTTTAGTATAAGAATAGCCAGTAAAGAGAAGGTTATTTATCAATTTATTTATATGTCAGGAAGTATTTTATTATTAGGTAGTTGCCTAAAACTAATGTTTGGAGGTTTTTACAAAAATTTTTCGTATAATAAAGAAAGTATAAAAAGTTTTTTTTTAATTTCTATTGTTATTGTATTTTTTAGTTTATTTCTAGAAAAAGAAAATGAATTGTTTTCATCATATTTTAGCTTAACTCCAGTTTTTTCAGGTGCATTTTTTTTATCTACAATTAATACCATTATATTAATTGGTGCTTTACTAATCTTAGTTGTATCGTATCGGTCATTAAAGAATTTTTTTTCGTTTTTTCCAGAATTTTTTGCTATTTTTTCTTTTTACTTGATAGGCGCTTTAGTTTTAGTATCTGCACAAGATATTGTAACCGCTTATATTTCAATTGAAATCCAAAGTTTATGTCTTTATTTATTAGCAGCATTCAACAAAGACTCTGTTTTTTCAACAGAAGCCGGTATTAAGTATTTTGTTCTTGGTGCTTTAGCTTCATGTTTTATTGTTTTTGGTTTTTCTTTTATTTATATGACTAATGGTTCTATTTTTTTAGGAGATTTTTTTTCATTTTCATTTTTTTCTTTATTTGAAAATTTTCCGTGGTATAGCACTTGTTTAGGTATGTCTTTTATCATAACGGGTTTCCTTTTTAAATTAGCTTTAGCACCCTTTCATTTTTGGGTTGCAGATATTTACGAGGGTGCACCATTTGTTTCATCAACCTTCTTTGCAAGTTTTTCAAAAACTCCTTTCTTCTTTTTCTTTTGTAAAATTCTTTATTCTTATTTTTCATTATTTATTGGGTTATGGTCATTCCCATTAAGTTTAAGCGCGTTTTTTTCTGTTCTTTTAGGTACTTTTGGTGCTCTATATCAAACAAAATTGAAACGTTTGCTTGCTTATAGTGGTATTGTAAATTCTGGTTTAATTTTTTTAGGTATATCATCGGGAACATTAGAAGGTTTATTTAGTGGTTGTTTATGTTTTCTTATTTATGTTTTTTCAAGTTTTTCTGTTTGGTCTTTCATAGGCTTTTTAAAAAAAATTACGTCAGGTTTCACTTCAAGGTTACTTTTTATTACAGAAATTTCATCTTTATTTAAATTAAATACGCTTTTGGGTAGTTCATTACTTATTATGATGTTTTCTTTAGGTGGTGTTCCCCCTTTAAGTGGGTTTTTTTCTAAATTTTATGTTTTTCTTTCTTTATTAGATTCTGGGTTATACTCATTAAGTTTTTATAGTGTTCTTATAGCTTGTTTAAGTGCCTTTTACTACCTACGTGTTATTAAAGTTATCTTAATTGAAAAAACTAATGACTGGTTTTCATTCTTAACTTTTTGTTTTGAGGGTGCATTTATTTCGTATAGTATTCTATTTTTTATGCTAACCTTTTTCTTTTTATCTCCATTATTACTGAAAATCGCTTATTTTTTAGCGGTTTCTCTTGTTTTTTAATTTATGAAAAAAAATTACAAAAATTTTAGAGGCAATGTTCTAATAGAATTAATAATAAAAGGGTACACAGAAGATTTTTTGAATGTTTTCCTAGTTTTTTTCAAACAGCGTTTTTTTAAAAATTTCGTAAAATTAGGAAGTAATACTACAATATTTAACAAGTATACCTTGTTACGATCTTCATTTGTAAATAAGAGTTCGAGAGAACAAATTGAAAAGCGTATCTATAAAAAAAAAATTAATCTAGTATTTTCGGAATTTGATTTTAAATTTTTTTATAGCAACTTAAATTCATTAAATTTTAAAGGTATTTCTTTAAAGCTTTTAAAGTATTATTTTTTTGATAATTCAAAAGTTAATACAATAAGTAAAACACTTTACTCTTTAAAAGGTTTTAATTCTCTTTGGAAATTTTTATCCAAAGATAAAAAAAAAAACCTTTTAAATCTAAGTGAGGATAAAGCTTTACACAAAGTTTTTCCTACAATTGGGTTAAAAAAACCTTTCTCTAAATTCTCAAGTTTAAAATTTTTAAAGCTTAAATCTTTTCGTAAGAATAGGCTAAAACATGGTTTATTTAAAGTTTTAAAAAAAAAACCGACTTATAGGGAAAGAATTTTTTTTACTAGATCTTTTAGTAATACGTTATTTAATAAACGTAAAACGACGTCAATTTTATTCAAAAAAGGTATTAAAAGTTTTATTAAGTTTAAACCAGCGATTGTTGCGTTATCATACTCATTTAGCTTTAATAACATTGGAAATTCTAAAAAACCAAATAATTTTGAGAATAATCTATTTTTTAATTTTTTTTCTAATAAAGAAAAAAACCATTTATTAAAAAAAAAATACCTTTTGAATTCGGTTTTGCGTTCAAGAATCTCGTTTATAAATCCTTTTTTTATCAACAACCGTAAGGTAAATGGTTATCGTGGTGGCTTATCTCGAACAAATCTAATTGGTAAATTAAATATTTTTAATAAATTGATTCAAAGTTTAAAAATAGGCCCTTTTATTTTTAAATTTAACATGTTGTTTAAAAACAATTTTGAATTTATTTTGAATCAAGAAAAACATTTTTATCTTTTTATTTCTTTATTACAAAAAAATAAAACTAAAGAGTTAAACAAAATTTTTTATAAAAAAAATTTATTAATAAGTTCTAAATTAGAAAACGAGGATAAATCCTCGTTTTTTAAACTTTATAGTAAAATAAAACAAAATGAGAGCTTTGTTACGATTAACCCTTGGTTAGTTCGACGATTTATTCTTCAAAATTTTAAAGGCGAAAATTTAACTAAATTTTTAGCTTTATATCAAAAATATAGTATTATAAAATCTTTAAATAATTCTTTATATTTTAGGTCAAAAGATATTTTCTTTTTTTTAATGTGGTACAGTGCAAATATTTTAACTTCCTCTGGTAAAAAAAAGTTTCATTTAAAAAAACGACGTAAATATTTTTTAACCCGTAATTGGGGCCTGGTTTGGCGATTTAAATCAAAAAAACGATTTTTTTTCAAAATTAGAAGAAAAAAAAACTCTTGGAAAAAGTTTAACCGTAACTTTAAAAATACTTATCAAAAAAAAAAGTTAAAACGAATAAATATACGAAAAAAAAATTACAAAAAAAGTTATAAAACAAGCAAAAAAGGGCATGTTTTAAAAAAACCTTTTTTGAATATATTTTCGATTTAGAATTAATATTATAAACATCTTTGTTAAAGGAAATTTAAAACGCAATGTGTAGTAATAGGTAACTAGATAGGCTCATGACCTATAAATAGGGGTTCAAGTCCCTTCGTTGCTAAACGTTTTAGCCGGAGTGATGAAATTGGTATACATGGCAGATTTAGGATCTGCTCTCTTTGAGGTAAGGGTTCAAGTCCCTTCTTCGGTAGCATAAAACAAGGTGGCATAATGGTAACGCGGCAGGCTCATAACTTGTCGATTGGAGGTTCGATTCCTCTCCTTGTTAAAAAGGGGACTATAGCTCAGCGGTAGAGCATTAGGCTTTTAACTTATTGGTCCTGGGTTCGAATCCCAGTGGTCCCTTTTATTTTTGGGACAGTGTCTGAGTGGTTTAAGGAGCTTGCCTTGAAAGCAAGTGTATTTATACCGCAGGTTCGAATCCTGTCTGTCCCTTTATTTATAGAACTCCGGGGTATGGCGTAATTGGTAACGCAATCGGTTTGGGACCGGTAGACTAAAGGTTCAAGTCCTTTTGCCCCGAAAAAAAAAATGCTGTTATTACGTAAATTAGAAGGATTTAAGAAAAAGTCTTGGGGTGGGCGTAACGCCTTTGGTAGAACAACAGTAAAAAATCGAAGTGGTAAAAAAGATAATTATTATCGGCCACTTTTAACTGAAATAGTGCCTATTTTTATTAGGTTAGAGTTAGAAATTTTATCTATATTTAAAGATGATTTTAGAAGCAATTTTATAATGGAAGTTCTTATAAAAGATTCTTCTTTACATAGTTTAAAAGGGCTTAAAGGCTATACATTAGCGTTTGAAGGTGCAGTAAAGGGACAAAAAATTGTTTTTGGACCAAAAGCACCAATTAAAACGGGTAACCGTACCTTTCTTTCAAACATTGTGGTTGGAAGTGAAGTTTTTCAAATTGAAGATAGTTTAACAAAGTGCAACAGTATCAAAAGTAAGATCTCATTTTTAAAATCTGCGGGTTCTTATGGGACTTTATTTTCATTAGAAAAAGATAAAGTTTTAGTTCGGTTGTTCAAAAAGCGAAAAATGTTACACTTACCAAAAAGTTTTATAGGAACTATTGGTAAAGCATCGAATGCTGGTTTAAAATTTTTTAATGAAGAAACCGCAGGTTACAATAGAAAACGTGGTATAAGACCAAGTGTTCGAGGTGTAGCAAAAAATCCTGTAGATCATCCACATGGAGGTGGTGAAGGTAAAACAAGCGGTGGACGTAAAGCTGCGGTCACTCCTTGGGGACGACTTACACGAGGAAAAAAAACCCGTAAAACTCATAAATGCGAAAAAATAACAAAGATCTAAAATATAAATTATTTAAAAACGTGCTTTTTGAAGAGTATCACGGGTTTAACAAACAAAAAAGAGGTTTTATTAAATCTTATTATCGTTCAGCTACAATTCATGAAACTTTTATAGGTTTTCTTTTTTTTGTACACAACGGACAAAGTTTTAAACCTGTTGAAATAACAGATGAAATGGTTGGTCATAAGTTTGGTGAATTTAGTGTAACTCGAATTTCAAAGCATAATATTAAAAAGAAAAAATCTAAGAAAGTCTCTAAATAAAATTTAAATGGGAAAAAAAACATCATTAACTTCATTACATTTAGGTATTAATAAGACAACTAGTTTTTTAAGTGTAGAAACTTTTCCAAAAGACTTGCGTTTATCAATTTTACACGATATACTTTTCATAACAAAATTACGAATTGGGTGGAGACCTTTAAAGTTTTGGATTAAAAATAAAAGATTTCCAAATAAGGAACCCTTTTTATACTCACCAAAATATTTTTATCACTCAATTAAAATAATAAAATCCTGTAATAAAGTACTAATTGAAATTTCTATTTGGGATGTGAACACTAATAGAAAAGCAAACCAGAGCAACGTTTTATTTAATCAACGTGCAATTGCTTTTGGTCGTAAATTCAAAAAGAACTTTCGAAAACCTTTCTATTTAATTGCAGAAAATGTTTATAAAAATCAAGCAAAGAACCTTGAAGTAAAAACAATTTTTCAAAAAGGATCTTTTTGGCTAAATAAATTATCTAAACTTGAAACTTTAAAAAAATCAACAGATTTAGAGCGATTTAATATGGGTAAAATTGATTATAGTTATCTTAAACAAAAAGAGTTTAAATTTCTTATCAAGCATAAACAATTTGGTTTTTTAATGCAGTGTTTTCTGTATGCAGTTTACAAATTAAATACAGATCTATTATTAAAGCTATTTTCAAAAACCTTAAGGAAAATAAAAAAAAAGGGTAATAAAGGTCGTATAATGATAAAGCATTTTGTTAAAATGATGCGTTTATTACCTTTTTTTTTTGATGGGCAATCCGTTGGTTTAACAATTTTCTTAAAGGGTCGTTTGTGGTTAAGTTTTCGTAAAAAAAGCTTGAAACTTTCGTTTGGGGCAGTTAAACGAAATACCTTTGATAAGAGTATTAGTGAGTCTACAGGGAAGGTTTTTACCCGTTATGGTGTTTTTGGTATTAAAATTTTAATGAGTAAAACACATGAAAAATAAATGGGTTCAAAACGAAAAGCATCAAATGTTTCAATAAAACTTTTTCGAAAAGTAGGTTATAATAAATCTTTTTTTTCTTCTAACAAACAACGAGGAGATGTTTCTATTATCGCACTAGAACGTGGTTTTTTAGAAAAAAATGTTATGGAATCTGTCCGACGAGTTATTACACGAGAATTGAATCGTTCAGGTAAAATAAATATTCCGCTTGCTTTTGATACGCCCTTTTCTGCAAAACCCTCTGGTATACGTATGGGTAAAGGTAAAGGTAAAATATCAAAACATATCTCTCGGGTATCTTCCGGAACGGTTTTACTTGAAATTTATACATACAACAGCGCACTTGCAGCAAAAGCTTTAAATAAAGCTTTACATAAATTACCAATTAAAACAGAAATAAGACTACGTACTTCATTTTTTAATGATTAATAAAGAAACACAATTTTTTGCTGTTGATAATAGCGGCGCACGAATAGTTAAAGTTATAGCATCAACGAAAAAAGCTTTTAAAAATGTAGAAGTTGGTGATTTTGTTTTAGTTAGTGTTAAGAGTTTACGTAAAAAAAGAAAAATATTTTCAAAAGTAAAGAAAGGTAAAGTATATGTAGGTTTAGTTGCAGGTTTAAGTAAAGAAAAGCGTAAAGTGCGGCACACTTTTGCAAAAAAAGATAATAATACTATTATTCTTTTAACCAGAGCTTTTAAGCTAATAGGTAACCGTGTGTATAAAACTTTACCGATTGAACTGCGGCGAAAACCTCTAATAAGGCCTTTATCATCAACATTATTAAAACTCATTTAATTTTATAAATGCAATTTTTAGTAGATTTTAATAACAAATTAGTTAAACGAATGTTTTTTTACAAAAATTTTTCTAAAGAAACATTTAATTATAAAAAGTTTAGTTCAAATAAATCATTAATTAACAAAATAATTATAGAAGGGAACTTTAAGAAAAGAGTAGTTATGAAAAAAAAAGATATTTTAAAAAAAAATGTTATTTTACAATTACTTACAAATAATAGCTCAGAACAGGTTTTAAACAAGAAAAAAAACCTTAAAATAAAGAAGGGGACAATAACCAATGTTATAAATGAAGTTCCTTTTCAGGACAAAGAGGTTTTTATACAAAAATGGTATTTTTTATTCAACCCTTTTTTTTTAGAAAATGAAATGATCTCTATTACAGGACCTCAATCTATTAAAAAAAATTTTGATTCTTTTAAAAGTATCCGTCTACTAAATTCACGTTTAATAAGTAGTAGTTTTTTTAATTTTGAGCTTTCACTAAAAATCTTTTTTAATGAAGAAGACTCTTCTGAAATCTTCTTCAAAAATTATGAATGTTAAATTCGCGTGAGTATTTCAATGGTAGAATATAACCTTGCCAAGGTTAAGGTTGAGGGTTCGAATCCCTTCTCACGCATAATAAAGGAACTTCCGGAATGATTGCCTATTAAATACTTTGTGGTAACACCGCAAAACAAGCTTTAAAGTTTTTAATTTAAGAATAAAATTAATGTAAAAATATGTATTAGGTAAGGTTTTTAATCAAAGATAAATTTCAACAAAAACCGGGGTAATGAAAAAGGCTTTTAGCCTCTTTATAAAAGGGAGTAGTTCAATGGCAGAGCATTGGTCTCCAAAACCAAAAATATGGGTTCGATTCCCCTCTCTCTTGTATATAAAATTAGGGATTGTGGCTGAGTGGCCGAAGGCGATGGTTTGCTAAATCATTGTATTTTATTAATACCATGGGTTCGAATCCCATCGATCTCGTAAGTAACAGCCCAGATAAGGGGTTAACCGAACCCACAACGGCTTTACCCCTCCTGAATTACTGAAATTTTTTGGAAGGCGAGAAACTCCACTATGAGATTGTCGGCCTTTTTATACTCCTAGAGTGGGATTCGAACCCACAACCTGCCGATTAACAGTCGAGCGCTCTACCATTGAGCTATCCAAGATTTTTTTAATGATAAAAAAAAATTATAAAGTATATAAAAAAATTATTTAATAAAAAGTAGTATTGCGCAACAAGGAATAACTAACGGTAAAAATACATTGAAATGATTAATAAAACCGAAAAGAGCAATACTTAATAAAATAAAACCTAAAAAAAAGTCGATAATATAATTATATAGGCGACCTGATTGAATTTCTTTATTTAATAAAATACTATCTTGAACACCGGTCGATAATTTACGAGGACCAAAATATTCAATAATACCTTTATCAAACATTTTTAATGCTATGTGTAAACCACTATTTAGACCTAATTGGCCAAATAAATGAACGTTATATATCTTGTCAAAAAGCCATTTTTTATTCAAAAATAAATAAAAACTACCTGCTAAACTTGAATTATCTTTAAAAAGATCTTTCGTAAAGCGTGGATTTTGAGAGAATATGAAAAGCGCTAAAGCAGAGCCAGAAAATGTAAAAAAAGTTGGTAATAGCTTTACATGTAACGGAACTAAGAATTCACGATCATCTAATAAATTTCGACTAAAGTTATCATAGTATAAAGAATTACCCCAAAAATCGCTACCTGGCCCAATGAAAAAATCTTTCGAAGTATACCCAACAAGGATACTTAAAATACATAAAATAACTAAAACAATAGACATCCGAATTGGCGACTCATGAGCATTTAGATAAAATCGCTTATAACCAAGCGGTTTTGCAAAAAAAGTAAGTAATAAAAGACGGTATGAATAAAAAGCGGTGAAAAAGGCACTTAAAGTACCTAAAATAAAAGTGAAAATACCCTGAGAAGACCAATTTGCATAAGCAATCTCTAAAATACAATCTTTAGAATAAAATCCAGATAAGAATGGGAAACCTACAAGAGCTAACGACCCAATAACAAAAGAAGCATATGTTATAGGTAAAAACAACCGCAAACCACCGAATCTTCGTAAGTCTTGCTCATCACCCATAGCGTGAATAACAGAACCCGCACTAAGGAAAAGTAATGCTTTAAAAAAAGCATGGTTACTTAAATGAAATAGACCAACGCTATAACCAGATAAACCACAAGCAAAAACCATATAACCTAACTGACTACAAGTTGAATAAGCAATAACCCGCTTCAAATCATTTTGAAATAATCCTGTAGAAGCAGCAAAAAAAGCAGTTAATGCACCAGCAACCGCAACAAAGTTACGAACCTCGCTGAAATTTTCGAAAATAAACGAACAACGTGCAATTAGAAATACTCCAGCTGTAACCATTGTAGCTGCATGAATAAGTGCTGATACAGGAGTTGGACCTTCCATAGCGTCCGGTAACCAAGTATGTAAACCTAATTGAGCTGACTTACCCATAGCACCTAAAAATAGAAATAATGTTCCTAGCTTGTAAAGAAAAACTTCCTCAGAAAAAAATTCTGGAGAAAATGCAAAGACGCTATTAAACTCTACAGAACAAGTTTCACCGTAAATTAAAAGAATTCCTAAAAAAAGGAAAAAATCACCAACTCTATTTACAACCATAGCTTTGATTGCGGCCTTATTAGCTTGTAATCTTGTAAACCAAAAATTAATCAAAAAGAATGAACATAAACCAACGCCTTCCCAACCAGTAAATAATTGAAAAAAATTATTTCCTGTTACTAAAACAATCATAAAAAAAGTAAAAAGACTTAAATAACCCATAAAACGTGAAACGTGAGGATCTTCTTTTATATATTCTGTAGAATATAAATGAACTAAAAAAGATATTGTTGTAACAACCACTAACATTATAGATGTTAGGGAGTCACAAAAAAAACACCAATTAAATTCTAATAACCCTGATAAAACCCAAGGTGAAATTACAATTGTATAACTATTACCTTCTAATGAAAGTAATTCAAATAAATTTAAATATGATAAAAAACAACAAACTCCGATTAAAGATGTTGTAACAATAGAGACTCCTCTACGCCCAAGGTATTTCCCAAAACCCAGTGCTGTTACAAATCCAAGTAAAGGTAAAAAAAAAATATTTAAAACCATTTGAAATAAATTAAAGCCGCTTTTTTTTTTTTAAACGACAACCGTTAAACGGTATATTTGTGATATCTATAATAGACTTAATTTTTAAGCCAGAATGTGCTAAACCAGAGACAAAAGATTTTTTACGTCTAATACCTAATGAACCTTTAACTAGTAAAGCAACTTTACGTAACCGATATCGCTTTCGTAAAGTCGTACCAAGCTTTTTTAACAAAAAATAAATTGAAAAGCTTTTTTGTTTCTTAGTTATTTGTTTTTTTGGGTCGTTAAGTGTCATTAAACTTTTACTTAATTTTAAACGACCAAAAACGTCAAGCCAACTAACAAAAATATTTTTACCTGTTTTTGTTATAAAAAAGACATCGATCCCTATCAAATGGTTAAAAATTACGCTTTTATCAAAAAAATTCTTTGCTTTAAGAATATTATTTTGAGGATTTACCCCTAAATAAATAGTTTTTTTTTTTTGGTATAAACCATTATTTGATACACAAACTTTTCTAGTAAATAAAAGACACTTTATAAAATGCTTTATCAATTTATCTTTATAATCTGAAAAATATTTTATATCACCATAAACAAACATTTTTTTTACTAAATTTATATTTTGAATCATTTTTTTCGTGTAATATTCTGATTAAAAATTTCTTTATTAAAACTTAATTTTCTCGAGGTTGAACTATTACTATGTGTTCTTTGGCCCCGTGTAGGTAAACCAAAAGAATGTCGTCGACCAACATAACTTTTTATACGTTTACTACGACCTATATTTTTCTTAATTAAAAAATTGAGAGCTTTATCTACTATGACACGTTCACGAACTAAAAGGTCAATACGCTCTAAATCTTTTTTTTTTAAATCTTTGACTTTAATTCTAAAATCATATCCCAAAATTAAACATAATTTTTTTGAGACGGATAACCCAATACCCTTAAATTGCCTAATAAGTTTAAATAACTCAATGTTATTCACTTACACTCCGAAAAGAATTAAAAAAGCCATCATTAAACAAAAAAGAGCAATAGCTTCTGTTAAAGCAAAACCTAAAATAGCAATTTTTGTTAAATCTTGTTGCATTGATGGGTTTCGTGCAACACCTAAAACTAATGAACCGAATACATTACCAATACCAACACCAGCACCTGCTAAACCAGAAGTTGCAATACCTGCACCAACCATTTTTCCTAAATCAACTAACATTTATTTAATTTAATTAAAAAATTTAAATTATTAAATGTTAAAAAATAAAAGTTAAAAAAAAGTATCATTGAATTTAAATGTATTACCATAAAATGGCTTACATGTTTCTTCTACCTGATGTAAAGCATTTTTTTCACTTACAATCACAAAACGTAATTTTACTAATGGTACTAAAATATAAACAAATAAAAAAATTAATGTCCAAAAAAACAACAGTAATGAAACAGAACTTTCACAAACAACAAAAGGATCTAACTGTGGCATATTTAAATTATAAGGGCACAGGGGGATTCGAACCCTCATTGCAACCGTTATGAGCGGTGAATTTTAACCATTAAACTATACGCCCAAAGTTCCTGGTAGGATTCGAACCTACAATCGTTGAATCCGAAGCTCAACGCTTTATCCATTAAGCCACAGAAACATTTCTTTTACTCCCTACGGGATTCGAACCCGTGCTCACGCCTCGAAAAGGCGTTGTCCTAACCCCTAGACGAAAGGAGCTTAAATAAATACACCTTTATTTTTCTAAACGTCTTAAACTTGTCTTAAAACAAAAAATTTCTGGATACATTAATTCTTTTTTTAGGGGTTTTCTAATAAAAACCCCCTCTAATTTTTTATAATTGACTTCTAAATTTGAAGGAATCTTGTTCTGAATATTCGCAATTTTTGAAAAATACCCTTTATTTTTATTTTTTGAAACTAATTTAATCGTATCACCGGAATTCACTTGATAATTACGTTTTAAAATTGAAACCCCATTTACCTGGATGAAACCTTTTTTTATAACTTTTGCACTTTCTAATACACTTGAAGAGAATCCCATTCGGTACACTAAAACATCTAAACGGGATTCTAGATAATTAATTAATAATTTTTCACGAGAACGCTTTGATTTTGAATATTTCGAAACAAGATTTTTCAAGGTTTTTATCTTTAAAAAGCCAAAAAATAAGCGGATTTTACGAATTTCTATTAAAGATTCCCGGTATGTTTTTTTTAAACATGAATTTCGAGGTTTTATACGAAAATCTTCTTTTGACTTAAAAAAATTTTTTAGCCCTAAAAATTTCTTGCGTTTCCCCCAAAAATCTTTCATATTCAACAGTGAATGGCGTAAAAAACGCCACTTAGGTTTTTGATTTTTTATATTACCTTTTAAACGTAATTTACCTAAAACTTTCCAACTAACTATTCTATGTTTACTGTAATATTTTTGTTTTTTTAAATTTTTAAATCTTTGATTTATGAACATTTGATTAACTTTTAACTTTCCCCTTTTTTAATTTAACCTTTGGTTTATTTGAAATAAGAAGACCACGACCTTTATACGCATCTGGAAAACGCATACTTGCTACAAAGTTTAAAAAAGAGCCTATGAGCTCTTTATCTAAACTTGAAAACTTTATCTCATTAACTTTTACAATCTGAAAACCTATACCTTTTGGGATAGAAACTTTGACTAAATGGCTTAAGCCTATTTTGAAAATTATTTCTGAACCATGATTGATTTTACTATTAAAAACTTTAAAACCTGTACCTATTAAAAAAATCCGCCTTACTAGAAGCTTTTTTTTTAATCTTAAATTATCTTTTAAATAATTTGAAAAAAAACCTAACTTCTTTTTTAACTTCTTTTTTAATTTATTTTCTTTATTTTCAACAACAATTTGAAGACTATTATTTAATGGAGATTTATTTAAAGAAACATTTTCAGGTAAATTGATAGAGCATACTGTCGTATTATCAGATTCGTTTAAGAATTTATATTCAGGAAGGGTTTTGTTTAAAGTCATGCCTTTAAATCGAAATATACTTTTTATTTTATTTGACATTTTACTATATAAAGATTTTTGCGACTAACTCGCCAGAAATTTTATTTTGTTTATCAAAACTATTAATATAAGATTTTTCAATATTACTAGTTAAAATAAAAAAACAGTCAATATCTGTTTTTAAATTTTGATTACCAAGGTAAATTTTTCGACCACCTTTAGAAAGTAGTTTAATTTGAAAACTATTTAATGGATTTATGTAACCAAAAAGAACTGTTTCATTTGATTTTGAATTTTTGATTTCTTTGAAATAACGTATTATATTTGATTTAACTAAACATTTTAAAAACAAGATCGTTTTTGAGTTTTTTTTTACTTTAAAACAATTCTTTTTATACCGAAAAGCGTTATTTATTGAATTTACAACTTTATGCATTATTTTACCAACTAGATTTTCTATAACCTGGAAGAAATCCTTTAGAAAACATTTTTCGAAAAAGAATTCGAGATATACTTAGCTTTGAAAAAACTCCTCGTGAACGACTTGTTAATATACAACGATTTCTGAATTTGTATAAACCTTTACTTAATTTTGAAGAAAGCATATTTGATAACAAAATATTTTTTTTTGGCAATTCTTGATTGCTTTTAAAAAAACGTAAGGCTAAAACTTTTAACTCATCTTTTTCAAATTGTAAACGGTTTATACCATCAGTTTTAAATTTTCTTTTAGACATTTTGGAGACAATGGGATTCGAACCCATAACCTACTACTTGCAAAGCAGTTGCTCTACCGTTGAGCCATGTCCCCTTTTCATGGGGCCGATAGGATTCGAACCTATGTAGAGAAAACTCGACAGATTTACAGTCTGTTGCCTTTGGCCACTCAGCCACAACCCCTTAGATATATGTAATCTTAAACAAAAAAAATACTAGCTAAACGTTACGTTTTAAATTATTTAATTTATTTGGATTAGATTGCTGCGAAGACCACTCTAAAGCACCTAACCTCCACTCATAAAAAAACCCTACTGTAAGTATAACAAGAAAAATAACCATACCGATAAACCCTTTCAAACCAATAGAATTTAATGAAACTGCCCATGGGAATAGAAACATAACCTCTAAGTCTAAAACTAAAAATAAAATTGCAACTAGGTAAAAATGAACATCAAAAATATTACGCGCATCTTCAAAAGGGTCGAAACCACACTCATACGATGATAATTTACTTGTACTTTCATTTTGAATAGACAATACATACGAAGCACCTAATATAATAGCTGAAAGTATTATAGCAAGAAGGAATAAATAAAATAAATAAAGATCTTCATTTAAGTAAATAGACATATCTTAGTGTAAACCATAAGAATCATTTAAGAAAATTAACATTAGTAGGCAAAAAACATAAGCTTGAACTAATGCAACACCTATTTCTAAAAATAATAAAAGAATTAAAACAAGTAATGGAATAAAACTTGCGAAAAAACCTACCATATTTTTAACCGCTAGTAAAGTACTACCTAAACCAACGAAAACTTTTAATAAAATATGACCTGACATCATATTAGCAAAAAGTCGCACAGGTAAACTAACAAACCGCATAAAGTAAGATAAAACTTCAATAGGAACAATAAAAGGAACCATAGCGAAAGGTGTACCTGAAGGTAAGAAATAAGAAAAAGCATGCTTACCATGAATATTAAACATTAAAAATGTAGTACCTGATAATAAAGCAAAAGTTAAAGCAAATGGACTACTTAAGTGACTTGTTACAGTAAAAGCGTAAGGCATAATACCCATAAAATTTAATGAAAATACAAAGAAAAAAAGGCCACCAAAAAAAGGATATGCCCGTAAACCTTGTACAGAACCTAGAATACTTTCCGAAAGGTCTCGAATAAATTCAAGAAAAAAAGTAACTAAACTTAAAAGGCCAGCGTTTTTAACAAAAACGAACCCCTTTAATGAACCGCTTTCAAAAGATAATACTAAAAGAATGGTAAATAAAAAAAAAACAGATAAAAATAAATAAACTAAATTATTAGAAAAATTAAGGATAAAACTACTTGAACTTAAAGGAACAATAGCAAATTGCTCCATTGGAGAATTAAATAACATTATTTAAAAAAAAATTTTATATAAAAAAAAATACTAAACAAAAACGAAAAAAAAGCTTCAAATAAAGGAACATATAATTTACCTTTAGCAAAGAGAAAAATAATACAATTATTTAACAAAAAGAGCGATCTCAGTAGAACGACTACTTTGAAATAAAAATTCTTGATCTCGCATACCTTTTTCTGAGGTAAAATTTAAGGCAATTGCACCAACCATAGCAATCATTAAAACAATAGAAATTTCTATAAAATTAACAATAAGGTCACTGTAAAGGACATAACCCACACAGTTTAAACAATCTAATTTATCAATATGAAACCAATTAGTATATGAAAAAAAATCACCTAATGGGCAAAAGTTTACATTTAAATAAATATAAAATAATAAACTAAAAATAAATAAAAATAAGAATAAAGGAAAGTCTTTAAATTCTTCATTTACATTCAACATCATAACAACAAATAAAAAAAGGACTGCAATAGCACCAACATAAACAACCATCAGCATCAGACCAATAAAATCAATACCTAAACTAATTAAAAAAAGGGCCGAACTTAAAAAAGAGAGAACTAGAAATAATACACCAAAAACCGGATTCCCAGACGTAACCGAAAAAAAAGAAAATAGTATAATAAAAAAACTAAAAAAAAACCAAATGAATTCTAATTTCATTTTAAAATAAATAAAAACATATATATAAATCAAAAAATATAATAAAGTTAACCTTTAATTAAGTTTATTGTTTCAACTGAAATATTACCACGAACTTTATAGTAACCTACTAAAATAGATAAACCAATAGCTGATTCAGCTGCCGCAATTGATAAAACAAATAATGAAAAAATATAACCTAAGATATCATCAAAAATAAAGGATGAAAAACTTAATTGGATGTTAACCGCAAGAAGTAATAGCTCAATACAAATAATAATTGCTATAATACTTCGACGATTAAAAAGTATACCACCAAAACCAACAAAAAATAAACATAAGGGTAATAAAAACATGTAGTTTAAACCTAACATTAAATAATAGGTGAATAACGGGGATTGAACCCGTGACTTTAGGAACCACAAACCTACGCTCTACCGCTGAACTATATCCACCAAAAATATTTTATAAAAACTTTTCTAAAACTTCTTTTTTAAAAAGAAAAAATGCTAAAACTATAAACAATACCTGCGATAAATGTTACCCAACCAAAAGCTAAAGGTAAGAATACTTTCCAACCTAATCTCATTAATTGATCATAACGATAACGTGGTAAAGTAGAGCGAGCCCAAACAAAAAAAAAAATACCAATTAACATCTTTAAACCGAAAAAAATTGAGGTATCAAAATCAAAATATGAAAGTATAAAAGGAGGGTACCAACCACCTAAAAATAAGATTACTGTTAAAGCACACATTAAAAGCATATTTGCATACTCACCAAGAAAAAATAAGGCAAAACCCATAGCAGAATATTCAACATTATATCCAGCAACTAACTCAGCTTCAGCTTCTGGTAAATCAAAAGGGTGACGATTAGTCTCAGCTAAAGCTGAGATTGCAAATAAAAAGAATGAAGGAAACAATGGAAATAAAAACCAAACATGCTCTTGACTTAAAACGATAAATGATAAATTTAACGATCCTGTTAAAAAAATTACAGAAATTACAATTAAACCTATTGAAATTTCGTACGAAATCATTTGGGCAGCAGATCTAAGCGCACCTAAAAAAGCATACTTAGAATTACTTGCCCAACCCGCACAAATAATACCATAAACACCTAAGGATGAAATCATGAATATATATAGAAGGCCTAGATTAACATCAGATAAGACCCGACCAAAGCCAAATGGTATAACGCCCCAACCAATCAAACTTAAGATAAAAGTAACCATTGGAGATAAAATAAAAAGAATATAATTCGAATTACTTGGAATAATTGATTCCTTTACAAAAAGCTTTAAACCATCAGCTAAAGGCTGTAAAAGCCCGACAAAACCAACAACATTAGGTCCTCGACGACGATGCATCCCACCCATTAATTTACGCTCAGCTAACGTAAAGTAAGCAACTGAAATTAGTAGTGGAATTACAATAGCTAAAAGCTTTAATAAAACTTCAACAAAAGATAAACCTACTCCAATTATTTTAGAAACAAAATAAAATTCTAAAGAAAACATAATTAAAAAAAAAAAATTATCACATATAACGAATATTATTTCTCATTAAAAAAGAGAAATATTTATAAATATTTAATGATGCACATAAATTACAACAAAAATTAAAAATTAACTAAACTAATTAATTTTTAAAACTACTATGAGATAATCTAAAAAAGCTTATAAGTTTAATTAGACGAGGAGATTTTTTCAAAAAAGTATCTTCTTGAAAAAGATTTTCTTTTGATAACGTTTTTATTTCAGTTAAATAAATATAATTTTTATTTAAATAAATAGGAAACGCTCGTAAATTACTTTTTAATGAATTTTCGTTTGAATTTAGAATAAAATTCTTAAAACCTGTAGAAATTTCTTCGTTAACTTGTAATAAACTATTTAAATTGAATTGTGAATTAGTACTACCTAAAGGTGACCAAAAGATTTTTTTATAACTACCTAAAGTACTAAGAAAATCAAAAGATTCCTCTAAGAAAAAGATTTTAGGTAAAGTCATTTTTCCTAAAATCTTTTTGTTAAAACTACTGTTTTTTAAAGTTGTATTACGACTGTTGAAATTTGATAAGTACACCCATAAAAACACCGGTGATTTTAATAATGTATGCGTAACTTTTTCACTTATTTCACCAACAGATAACACTATATTATTTTTAAATGTGGTGAATAAGTTCAAATTTAAAGAATTTTTTTCTAATTGAAATAAATTATTTACTTTATCTAGCGAATAAAAACTTGAGGTTTCTAAACTACCTAAATTTTTTAACACCATTGTATTTTTTGAAGAAATTTCGCAACTAGAGGTTTCACTTGATATACTACTTAAAACACCATTTGCATTTTTTATAAATGAAATGCTATTTGAAAAGGATTGTAAAAAATCTCCATCAAAACGGCGCTTTACTATCATTGAAAAAAATAAGAAAGAGTTTAGATTTTTAGATATATTTTTACATAGGGTAGATCTACCTTCTAAAATATCAATTAAAGTACAAACTCCCAAGCCCTTTTTATAATTAAAGAATACATTCTTTTTTTTATAAGGTAATAAACCTAAAAAAAAAGCATCACGTGAAACAATATAACCCGATACTCCACTTAATATTTTACTTGATAATGAAGGAAATTCACTTAAGAAATCTGTACCAATAGAAAAATAACGGGTTCTTAAATCTTTTAATGAATATTTTTTTTTACCATAAAAAGAATTTATTCCTTTTTTGTTACGTTTTATATACTTTTCCATTAGAGTATTTGATGTATAAAGAAAAGGATATAATGAAACAACACCTTTTCGTAGAAATGATGAATGATACCATAGACTTGCACCTTTTTCACTATTATTAAATGATAATAATAATAAATCTTTTAGTGCAGTATAAGGGCCAATTATAGAAACAAAACTTTTAGAAAAAATACTACTATAATCAAAGCTTGCATTTTTACTAGGTATAAATAATTGGCTTGAAAGCTTTGTGTCAAAACTTGTATGCACCATACTATTTGATTTAAAACCAGTACTTTCAATCCGATCTAACATTATTCCATCAATACAATGACGGCTGAAATCACTTATTAATTTAGTTCCTGTCTCACCTGAAAAAATTGGAGTTATTCGTAATATTTGATTCATACCACGTTTTATTGCCAGACGCATCCCTAAACCTAAGGTATCTGAAATACCTAAATACTTAATTTCATCCATTTCCCAAGGACGACCTTTAAAAGAGTAATCTTTATTAGTTAAGGCACCCACTGGGCAAATATCCACGATGTTCCCAGATAATAGACTTTTGTCTAAAAATTTATTAAAATAAAATGAAATTTCTGTATTTTCTCCACGACCGATTGTTCCTAAGTCATTAGTTAATGCTTTATCTTTAAGAAAACGAATACATCTAGTACAATGAATACAACGAACCATAATAGTTTTTATAAATAAACCCATATCTTTATCTTGTACAGGTCTTTTAAAGAATAGAAAACTCCGACTAGAGTCTCCACCAAACTTTTCTGATTGATCTTGAAGATCACACTCGCCACCTTGGTCGCAAATAGGGCAATCTAAAGGGTGATTTGCAAGTAAGAACTCAACGACACCTTCTCGTGCTTTTTTTACAAGAGGACTCTCTGTATATATTTCCATATTAGGGATTCCCCGAGACGTACAAGAAACTAACGGCTTCGGACCGCCTTTCATTTCAACTAAACACATACGACAGTTACCTGCAATACTCATTTGATCGTTATAACAAAAACGAGGTACTCGAATACCGATAGAATCACAAATCTGTAATAATGTATAATCTTTGGTAAAATTTATTGTATTTCCGTTAATTTTTAATAACAAGAAAAAATAAAAGATTCTTTTCAATTTTTAATTCCTGAATTTAATTATTCGTTTGTTGTTAACATTTTTTCAACAACACCTAAACCTAAAACTATTACAGTTAGAAAAAGGAAGTAATAAAGAGTTGAGCACTGCCCAACAAAACCAAAAGGGTAATCCGTAGATGATTGGCCTAAATAACCTAATAATAAGAAGTTAGATAAGAAAAACATAACAAAGAACTTATATAAAGGTCGGAAAATCGGACTTCGAGTTTCTGCGATATTAATTAAAGGAAAAATTAATAACATAACTATTGCACCACCCATTATAACAATACCTCCAACTTTATCTGGAATAGAACGTAAAATTGCGTAGAAAGGTAGGAAGTACCACTCTGGAACAATATGTTTTGGTGTATGAAAAGGATCTGCCATAATATAATTATCAGCATGACCTAAATAATTTGGAGCAAACATTACAAAACTTGAAAAAATTGTTAAAAAGAAACTGAAAGCGAAAAGGTCTTTTGCATAGAAATAAGGGTAAAAACCGACAACGCTGTAACCAGCTTCACTACCTAATGGATTATTTGAACCATCACGGTGAAGTAATGATAAATGTAAAACAGTTGCTCCAGCAATAATAAAAGGCATTGTAAAGTGTAAACTAAAGAAACGGTTTAGTGTTGGGTTTTTAATTGTAAAACCACCCCAAAGCCACTCAACAATCTCTGTACCAACAAATGGAATTGCAGTAAAAAAATTTGTAATAACAGTAACACCCCAAAATGACATTTGGCCCCAAGGTAAAACATAACCCATGAAACCTGTTGCCATCATTAGAATAAAAATTATAATACCACTAATCCAAAGCTGCCCTCGTGGATAAGCATATGAACTATAAAAAATACCTCGAGCGATATGTAAATAAATAGCACCAAAAAACATTGATGCACCGTTTGCGTGAATGTAACGAATTAACCATCCAAAATCAACTTGTCGCATAAAATACTCAAGACTTAAAAATGCTAAGTCAATATGAGGTGTATAATGCATTGCAAGTAGAATACCAGAGATAATTTGAATTACAAGGATAAGACCACCCATTGAACCAAAACTCCATAAATAATTTAAATTTGATGGGGTTGGGTAGTCTACTATGTGAGAGTTACCGAAAGCAACTATTGGATCTTTTATTAATACTCGACCAGCCATAAATAAATAAATTTAGACAACTTAACTTATAAAAATTTTTTATACTAAAAAGGATTTTTCTTCAAGCCTGAAGAAAAAGATAATAATTCTTGCATAACACCTTCACCAACAAATGAATAACGGGTTTCTAAAAAACCTTCTAATGGGTAATCTTTTCTTAAAGGGTGGCCTTCAAAACCATAATCTGTTAAGATACGCCGTAAGTCTGGATGTGATCTAAAATAGATTCCATATAAATCCCAAACTTCTCGCTCAAGCCAATTACTACATTTAAAAATACTTGTTATAGAGGGTATTACTTCTAATTCATCTAGAAAGGTTATAACTCGGATTCGTTGATTGAACCGTACGCTCAATAAGTTATACGAAACCGCTAGCCGTGAATCGTTTCTAATAAAATCAATCCCTGCAATATCTGTTAAACATTTAAACTGGAAATTAGTTGAATTTTTTAATATTATCATTGTTTGTAAAATTCTATTTGGCTTACATATTAATGACAATACATCACTTTTTTGTAATTCAACAGAAGGTATTACTTTTGAAATAAATTGTGCAAATAAACAATCAAATTTTTTTATATTAGAGTTAATTAATGAATTCATAATTTAAAGGAACAGAGTGGACTTGAACCACCGACCATTCGCTTATCAAGCGAGCGCTTCTACCAACTGAGCTACAGTTCCTTATCATTAAACCTATCTTGGGGTAGAAGGACTTGAACCTTCGAATAATCAAGTCAAAATCGATCGCCTTACCACTTGGCTATACCCCACTTTAGATTTAATCCTTAAACATTATTTTTTTTCTTCTATAACAACCTTTTTAATAGTAAAAAAAAAAACTTTGGGACAATTTGAGACCACTAAAACCCACAGGTTCTGAAACCTATATTGCCAAGTAACACTAAAACATACTTTTATGACGCATTATATCAATTGAAAAAATAAAAGAGATCTTAAATTTTTTGTACAAACAAACCTCAGCCTTATAATATTGTTTCACAGTCTTTACACCTAAATTTAGTGATGCCAAATTATCCCAAAAATTTAATTTCTGTTGTTAAAAAAGTGGTTATAGGGGGAAAAGAAAAAGAGAAGTTGAAAGATAAAAATGAACGAAGTGAATGGAATAGATGAACGAAGGTTGAAAAAGCCTAGTGGCGATTGAACGATGATAATAAGAAAGAAACAAGTGCATGGAGGTTAAAATAAACTAAGTGATACTCATATTCTTCTTATCTTATATTTTAAAAATCTTGAATAATACTTTGGAAATAAAAAATTTATGTTTAAAAACTTTAGTGCTATTAAAGTTTCCAAAAGTTTTTTTTTTTTCATTTAAAAAGGTTGTTATAGAAGAAAAAATTTGGATAGATTTAAACGAAAAAAATACAAGAATTTTTGATAAGGTCTAAAATGTTTATATTTATTTTATCCTTATATTCTTTTATCATATCTTATTATGCTTTTGATTTACTTGAATTCATTATATTATTTTTATCTAAAAAATTTAGTTTAGATTTAATGTTAACCCAGTTAGAAGATTTAACAATTATAATTTTTGATTTAGTTAATTATAGCCTTTTGGTATTAATAATTCCCTTTTTGTTCATCCAGCTTTATTTTTTTTTTGCACCTGCGTTTTATGGTAAAGAAAAAAAAATTATGTTGGCTTTTCTGACAATCTTTTTACTTAGCGGATTTTTCTCGCTATTTCTAGCTTATATCAGTTTTATGCTATTTTATGATCTATATTCAGTCCAGCTCTTTGATTTCAATTTAGATACTTCAACTAAAATTTTAGTTGATTTAAAAAAGATTCTTGGGTTTATTTTTTTATTTGTTAAATATAATTTATTTATTTTCTTACCTATAAATCTTTTACTAACTTTCTTTTTTAACTTTTTTAAAAGCACTTTCTCGGTAGAGCGAGATATTAAAAAAGTTAATTTATTGATTTTTATTTATCTTTATTTTTTGAATATCATTCTGGTTGAAAATATAGCTCAAGTATTTTTATTTTATTTCGCTCAAATCTTACAACTTGAATTTTTAATTATATTAGAGTTTATTTTTTTACATCAAGGTTTAAAAAAGTTAATTTGATTTAGATTTTACAAATATTATGTCAACTAATATTAATACACAAGGACACCCTTTTCATTTAGTAGACCCAAGTCCATGGCCTTTTACAGGAGCTTTTGGTGCTTTAACTTTAACATGTGGAACAGTTATGTATATGCACGGTTACGTTGGTGGAGGTTTTACATTAACATTAGGTTTTTGTTTAGTTCTTCTTACAATGGCTGGTTGGTGGCGAGATATTGTTCGGGAGGGTGCTTTCGAAGGTCACCATACAAAAGAGGTTCAAATAGGTTTACGACAGGGTATGATTTTATTTATTGTATCAGAAGTAATGTTTTTTTTTGCATTTTTTTGGGCATTTTTTCATTCAAGTATTAACCCTACAGTAGAAATTGTTCAGTGGCCCCCTATTGGTATTGATGTTATTGGTCCTTGGGGCGTTCCATTATTAAACACTCTAATTTTATTAACTTCAGGTGCTACAGTTACTTGGGCACATCATGCGATTTTTACAGGAAATTTTCGACGTACTGTTGAAGGTTTAGCTTTAACAGTATTTTTAGGTTGTTTTTTCCTTTGTGTTCAAATGCTTGAGTACGCAGAAGCTCCATTTACAATTGCTGATAGTGTTTTTGGCTCAACATTCTTTTTAACAACAGGTTTTCACGGTTTTCACGTCGCTATTGGTACTATTTTTTTAGCAGTATGTTTAGTACGACTTTATAACCAAGAATTCACACGAGAACACCATGTTGGTTTTGAGTCAGCTATTTGGTATTGGCATTTTGTCGATGTTGTTTGGTTATTCTTATTCGTTGTTGTTTATTGGTGGGGCGGTTCAGCTAGTGAGTTGATCGATCCTGCTGTTATTGCTGTTTAATTGCTTAAATTAAGCTTTTCCATGTAAGGTGCTTATTTTTTTTGATTTTTATTTATGTTTTTTATAGTTTTTTTATGTTTAATTTTTGTTCTAAGTTTATTTTGCCTTCGGGCCTTTTTTTCTCTGGTCTTTTCCTATCACCAAATATTTTTGAAATATTTAATACTTTCGAATCGTCAATGTTTTATGGATTTTTACCATCAAATATCCTTTCATTAATAAGTATTTTTCCGCTTTTAGGTTGTTTCGTTATTTTATTTATTTGGTCACAAGGGAAGGGTTCAGATTTGTTATTTAAAGTTGTTGCGTTCGTAACTTCTGCATTTAGTTTAGTCTTTGTTTCTTTTTTAGTAATTGCTTTTGATAAACAAGCTACAGGTTTTCAGTTTCTATATTCAGCTGTAGATTTACCTGTTTTTAATTTAAGTGTTGTTCTTGGTTTAGATGGTCTAGGTTTAGTTTTTACTGCTCTGACTGCCCTACTTATACCTTTATGTATCTTAGGGTTTTGGAATTCAAAATTATTTTCTAAAGAGTTTTGTATTTCTTTTTTAGTTTTAGAGAGTTTACTTTTTCTTGCCTTTTTTTCTGTAGATTTATTCTTTTTTTACATTTTTTTTGAAAGTGTTTTAATTCCAATGTTTATTATGGTAAGTGTTTGGGGTAGCCGTGCTCGTAAAATTCGAGCTTCATATATGCTTTTTTTTTTTACATTAGTCGGATCTATTATCATGCTTCTCGCAATGTTAAAATTATATATCGAATGTGGTACATTAGATATTCGTGCTTTAAAGCTTATCGTATTTGAAGAAAATTTTCAGTGTATGCTTTGGTGGCCTTTCTTCTTAGCTTTCAGTGTAAAGATTCCTGTGTTTCCGTTTCATGTTTGGCTTCCTGAGGCTCATGTTGAAGCCCCTACTGGGGGGTCTGTTTTACTGGCTGGTGTTTTATTAAAATTAGGTGTGTTTGGTTTTCTTCGGTTTTTAATACCAATGTTTCCCGTAGCTTGTGCTTACTTTTCACCTGTTGTTTTTGTTTTATGCTCTTTTGGGGTTGTCTTTGGTTCATTAATTGCTATACGACAGAGTGACTTAAAGCGTGTTATTGCGTATTCTTCAGTTGCTCATATGAATTTAATTGTTATGGGTATTTTTAGTTTAACATTTCAAGGTTTTGAAGGTGTTATTATTCAAAGTCTTGCTCATGGTTTTGTTTCAAGTGCCCTTTTCTTTTGTATTGGTATGTTATATGAGCGTTTTCATACAAGAACTATTGCCCATATTAGTGGTTTAACGGTTTTGATGCCGGTTTTTAACATGTTTTTTTTAATGTTCACCATGAGTAATATTGCTGTTCCCGGAACAAGTAGTTTTATTGGTGAGCTTTTAATATTATTAGGTATTTTTAAGGCAAATATGATTGCTTGTGTAATTGGTTGTACCGGTATGGTCTTAGGTGGTTGTTATTCGCTTTTTTTATACAATCGTTTAGCTTATGGTATACCAACTTCTAATTTATTTTATGGTAAGACATTAAATAAGTTAGATATTTCTTATAGAGAAGTTTTTATTCTAGGTACTTTAGCATTAGGAAATTTAACATTAGGAATATTCCCTTTTTTTTATACAGAATATATTAACACCTGCTGTGCAGAATTAGTTATAAGTTGTTGTCGTTAGATTTTAGTGGTATCAAATTATCCAATAAGTTTTTTTTTAGTAATTTAAAAGGTGGTTATAGAAGAAAAAAAATAACTATAAATTAAGTTAAGTCCAAAGTTCTCCTAAAAAATGATTTCACCCAGTGTAGAAACAAAAGCATTAAAATTCTCACCTTTCGTTCTTAGGTGGTTTTTTTCAACAAATCATAAAGATATTGGAACTTTATATTTTATTTTTGGTGGTTTCGCCAGTGTTGTAGGTACTTGGTTATCTATTTTAATTCGTATGCAACTAGCTTTCCCAGGTGGTGAAGCTTTATCAGGTAATTGGCAATTATATAATGTTATTGTAACTGCTCACGCTTTTATTATGATTTTTTTTATGGTTATGCCAATTATGATTGGTGGTTTTGGTAACTGGCTTGTTCCTTTAATGATTGGAGCGCCAGATATGGCATTTCCACGAATGAATAATATTAGTTTCTGGTTATTACCACCAGCATTAATATTATTACTTATGTCTTCTTTAGTTGAAGCTGGAGCAGGTACTGGTTGGACAGTTTATCCACCTTTAGCTGGTGTTAGTGGTCACTCAGGCCCATCTGTTGATTTAGCTATTTTTAGCTTACACTTAGCAGGTGCTTCTTCAATTTTAGGTGCAATTAATTTTATTACAACAATTTTTAATATGCGAGCACCTGGCTTACATTATTATCGATTACCTTTATTTGTTTGGGCTGTATTAATTACAGCTTTTCTTCTTCTTTTATCATTACCTGTTTTAGCAGGTGCTATTACAATGTTACTAACAGATCGTAATTTTAATACAACATTTTTTGAACCTGCTGGTGGTGGAGATCCAATCTTGTATCAACACCTTTTTTGGTTTTTTGGTCATCCAGAGGTTTATATTTTAATTTTACCCGCTTTTGGTATTGTTAGTCACGTTGTTACTAACTTATCAAATAAAAGTGTTTTTGGCTATTTAGGTATGGTTTACGCGATGCTTTCAATTGGTATTTTAGGTTTTGTTGTTTGGGCTCATCACATGTTTACTGTTGGTTTAGACGTAGATACTCGAGCGTATTTCACTGCAGCTACAATGGTTATTGCTGTTCCTACTGGAATTAAAATTTTTAGTTGGATTGCTACTATGTGGGGTGGTGTTATTCGTTTAGAAGCTTCAATGCTTTTTGCATTAGGTTTTATTTTCTTATTTACTGTTGGTGGTGTTACTGGTATCGTTTTAGCGAATTCTGGTTTAGATATTGCACTTCATGATACATATTATGTTGTTGCTCATTTCCATTATGTTTTATCTATGGGTGCTGTATTTGGTATCTTTGCTGGATTTTATCAGTGGTTTGAGAAATTTACTGGTGTACCTCATAATGAGTTTTTAGGTAAAGTTCATTTTTGGATAACTTTTATTGGTGTTAATATTACTTTTTTTCCAATGCACTTCTTAGGATTAGCAGGAATGCCACGGCGTATCCCAGACTATCCTGATGCATACGCGGAATGGAATTTAATCGCGTCTTTTGGTTCATATATAACAGCTTTTGGTCTTTTATTATTCTTTTATAATATCTATATTTCTCTTTTAGGTGAGAAATCTGTAGCAAAATCAACTGTTATGGTACGAAAAATTAAAACACAAGGTTTAGGTTTAAATAGCTAGTATTATGCCAACAATAAACCAATTAGCATCTAAACGTGTTCGTTTAGTTAAAAGGCATAAAACTAAAAGTGGTGCTTTAAAAAAGAACCCTTTTAAAAAAGGTACTTGTGTAAAAGTTTTAACAAGAACTCCTAAAAAACCTAACTCGGCTCTAAGAAAAATTGCGAAAGTAAAATTATCTACAGGCAGTTTTTTGTTTGCTTTTATTCCTGGTGAAACACATAATCTTCAAGCGCATTCTTCTGTTTTAATAAGCGGAAGACCTGCTCGGGATTTACCAGGTGTTAATTATCGAATGGTTCGAGGTGTTTTTGACTTAAAAGGTTTAAATAGAAAAAAAAAACGATCTAAATATGGGTGTAAAAAAAAAAAAGGGTGATTTTTTCTCTAAAAGACGTTCTTTAAAAGAATCGTTTTATCCTAAATTTTTTATAAAAAAGTTTTTACAATGGCCTCTAAAAAAAGGTAATAAAAATTTACCCGTAAAAAAGTTATTAGAATTTAACCATAAGTTAGCTTATACACCTCAAAGTTGTCGCCGACTTGATTTATTATTTGTAATTTTGATTTATACAAGTTTATTTAAATTTAGGTCAACAAACTTAACATTTATTAAACGTCGTTTAAGCAAAACAACAAAAAAAAAAGTTTACGAAAACGTTCCGTATAATCACTTAGAAAAAAATTCAATTAAACTTTTTTCTTCAATGTTTAACAAAGAAATAGCAAAAAAAGGTTCTATTTTTTTTTTTTTAATTCAGAAATATTTGAAAAAAAAATTAATAAAAAATTACCGTAAAAAGTGTTATTTATCATTAATGTCAGTTCCATTAGCAAAAAAGTAATCTTTAGATAAAAAAAAATGAAAATTATATTAAAAAAAGTATCGTCAAGTATCTTGGCTTTAATTACTCTATCTTTTCTTGTAGTAGAATCTCAATTTATAAATTTAACTGAATCAATTTCTGCACCTTGGCAGTTATATTTCCAAGACCCTGAAACGCCTATTATGGAGGGTATTATTAATTTTCACGATAAAGCAATGTTTTTAATTACATTTATTATCTTTTCTGTTGGTTATATTTTATTTAGATGTGTTGTACTGTTTGAAGACAAAAATGACAATCGATCATCTGAAAGATTTATTCACGGTACCGTAATAGAAATTATATGGACAATTTTACCCGCGTTAGTGCTTTTAAATTTAGCAGTTCCATCATTTTCTCTATTATATTCTATGGACGAATTACCAACACCACAAGGTACGTTAAAATGTGTAGGGCACCAGTGGTACTGGACCTATGAGTACTCAGATAATTATACAAATAATCAATCAGGTACTATTGTAACTAAAGAATTTGAGCGGACACCTAGCAATAAGTTAGTGGCAGCTTCTATTTCTTTAGGCTCAGAAAGTGGTGATACTAGTATTTTAGAAAACTTCGAAGGTATTAACGAAAATGCTGCATTAATTTCAAGCCGTTGGGGTTGGGATTCATCTGTTTCTGATTCATTAAAAAGTGTAACAAGCTTCGAGCAAGGTTCAGAAAATTCTGATCCTGTATTTCAACACGTTGAAACTGAAAGTTATCTTATTAACGAAGCAGTCGAAGACGAGTATTACCGACTTCTTTCTGTGGATAATTCAGCACGAATACCGGCAAAGCGACATGTTCGTATCTTGATTACATCAGCGGATGTTTTACATAGTTGGGCTGTTCCATCTTTAGGTATTAAAGTTGATGCATGTCCAGGCCGTTTAAACCAAACCTCAACTTATTTAAGTCGAGCAGGTATTAAGCATTATGGTCAGTGTAGTGAAATTTGTGGTGTTAATCACGGTTTTATGCCAATTGTTGTTGAATCATTTGATACAAACTCAGAGGATTATTTAGATATTCCATTAGAAAACCGTCACAGCATCGTAACGGCTTAGTTTGTTATTTTATTTTTAAATTTTTCATATAATTAAAATTAAAATATTAGCCCACTTGGTGGAATGGTATACACGGAAGACTTAAAATCTTCTTCTTTTTAGATTATCGGTTCAAGTCCGATAGTGGGTAAACCTTAAAAGGGATAACTGGCTCAATGGTAGAGCACTTCGCTTACAACGAATAGGTTATAGGTTCGAGTCCTATGTTGTCTACGAATAAAAGCTCGTATAGCTTAAATGGCAGAGCGGAGGACTGAAAATCCTTAGGAGATGGTTCAATTCCATCTATGGGCACATATTTTATAATTTAATATAAAGTTTTTTAAAAGAAAAAATTAAAAAAAGCTTTAATATGGGTGGGTTCTGGCCCAAAATGAACGCTAATGGTAGGCT
>ENA-UOXV01001390-UOXV01001390.1-marine-metagenome-genome-assembly--contig:-NODE-1390-length-33828-cov-6.501939_pt1 | contig 33828 bp, 37 predicted proteins | sample MGYA00238165_ERZ766961 | MGnify/ENA primary metagenome ERZ766961 (study PRJEB28924, sample SAMN03173240) | marine metagenome | biome: Marine; feature: Water; material: Subsurface seawater | place: North... | reverse complement strand
GGCGCCTCTCGGGCCTCTGCCCAAGCAGAGCAGCGGAGCATACAAGCAACTACCCCAAACCCTAAACCTCCACTCTAAGCGTAGCGGGGGCCTCTCGGGCCTCTGCAGAGCAGCGGAGCATTCAAGCAACTGAACCCTAAAAGCAGGCTAGTTTGATAGAACGCATCATAAACCACCGCAATGTGACCTGGGAGGAGGAACTACTTCCAAATCGCGCGCGCACGCGTTTTTCGGAATACTACTGAGAGGAACTTGATCCAGAATTCCGCTAAACAAAAGCACAAGTTGTGCAAATTTGTGTGCCTTCGCTCTTGTGCGCTTCTCAATTGACAGAAAGTCGAGCGCTGGCTTGGCGTTGGGCTCCTGCCCCTGCTGTACATGCATCGGGTAAAGAGAGAAGGATCTCAAGCAAAGCCTGTATTTACAAGATGGATCGCGCATCCGGCGACACCTCGCCGCATTTTTCACAATGTAGCAGTTAGGATGGTGGTTGCAGCACTGCAGCGCGTGCGGCGATCGACTCAAGGAAGGAAGCGGTGTTAAGAAAGCACGACCCTCCCAGCAACACACGTACGTGCTTGTTCTCCTGGTTGAACTTTTCAGCGATCCGTGCCTGTCCAGCCATTCCCATAACATTCAGTGGCCTTACGGGATCGTGACTTGGGGCTCGGGACGGGCGACCTCCGCATAAGTGGCGCCACCAACGATGAAGCCCAGCCCCTCTGCCGGCCCGCGCTTGAGCGCACGACCCGCCTCTTCCGCAGCTTTGCCCGCCGCGTATGACCGATAGGGATACTTGTCCAGGGGAAGCTTGGCCTTGTCAAGCGCCCGCAGCAACCGAGCCAAAAGTGGTTCGTGCAGCATGTACGCATTCTCAGCAGCCTGGAATCATGGGGGCACCGTCGCATCAGATCCGCATGGAGAGCTAGACAACCAGATTGTGAGAACGCTCACGCAGTTTCCGCAGCATCAACCCGTGGTCGCGAGAACAGAGGGCGCAGAGCAGTCGAGCACCTGGGAGGAAAAACCCTTAATGCCTTGCATGACGACCGCATTGACACCGCGATTGAAAAGATCGTTGTTCGGTGTGCGCCGTGCTGCCCCACACACGCGGAGAAGAAGTTCCGGAATTTTTGAGTAGTGCGGTAGTGCCGGAGTGGAAACCGTCGTGGGTGCAGCGGCAGCGGAGGCGTTTCGAGGCACAGGGCGAGCCGGAAGTAGGCGCGAGAATGCAGCGAGGGTCCCTTTGTCTATACCCTCTTTTTGGTAGCGCAGAGCATACAAACACACGAGTCGAAGCTTATCGAGATCGCGCACCTGCACCCCGGAATCCAGTCATTCCCTGAGACCACTGCGCGCTGTGGCACATTGTTAGAAGATTTCGCACCTTGGTGTCTGAGAGTAGATCCGAAACCTGGAACAAAGGCGGTCAGCACATCATTACCCGACTTCCACAAACATCGTTCATGCAGACCGCTGCATGAATGACAATCTGCGCTAGCAGTACCTGCTTTTGGGCCGCGCGGTGGTCTTGGACGGCAGCTAGCTGCTGCTCTACTTCAGATACTTCCATCACAGAATGAGCATCGACGATGCGAGAGAGCGCATGGAGAAGATTGACGTGCTTGGACACATTGTCCTTGGTCTTGTTCAGCTCGGGGTAGCGCTCAACGAATTTTTGCATCTCCGCAATGGACCCGAACGTCACGTTACCACCACCACCCGCGAGCTCCGGATTCGCTCTCTTCAGCTCACCGAGCTTTGCATGGATCTGAGGGAACCATCGAGTTCAGCAACGTGACCAAAACTGACTCGCGAAAGGATGGGGGAGCGATTGGCATGGCAAGTCACACCTATCAAAACGATTCAGCTAGAGGCACATGGTTCAAACGTTTGAGGATGCGGTAAGATAGGATACGGCAAGAGGGAACCTGGTCGTGGAGAGCTCCAAAGTCGGAATAGCATGTCTCTCGAAAAAACGGATCAGTGACAGGCGAGAGCACCACGCTCTGCCCAACCCCACCAGCCTCGCCCGCTTTGCCCGAAGCACCGCCCTCGCCCCCTCCCGCCCCTGATACTGCAGGGATGTCGACCTGCCAATTTCACCGCGACGCGTGGCCTTAGACACAACTTATAGCGTGAGGTGACCGGGGCTCGGCGCGGGATGAACCATGTTGTTGCGGATCCCGACAAGCTCATGGACCATAGCCTGGTAGGTCCACTGATTCAGCAGAGGAGTGACTGGGTCGTCGGCGCGGTCGAGAATAAGCAGTAGTGGCGGCACGTCCTCGAGTACCCCGCGCCCGAAGTCAAGGGTGTCCTCCTGTTGGTCTAAGTGCTGCGACAAGAGCGCTGCCACATGTTCAGCATCCTTGGATGAACCCTGGTAGCGAATCGCTGGCTTCTTCTTGAGAGATAGAAGCAGTGCGAACAGTCCGTCACGCGTCCTATCTGCAATTGGGGTTGATAGCGCAGCAGCAGCTGGCAGGTTCAACGAAAAGGATGTCGGCGATAACGCAAAAAAGTCCGCATACACCTAACAAGGCATCAATCGCGTCAGCTCCAAATAGCTACGAAATTCTACGCTCGCCTTCTTGCCCAGTTGTGACTCGCTGGCTGGCCGCGAAAAAGAGCGCGGAGTGACGCGGTCAAACCTCGCGAAGCTGCTTAACTAATTCAAGGTGGTCTGCCTGCGCCAGTGACCGCACCTGCGCGAATCAGGATTGATATTTGAGATCTTCTTCGCTTGAAAATACCGTCGGTGGGGATTTACCGCATCGTTGTTTAGCACGTTGGAGAAAAAGATATGGTACTCTCCAAACTTGGGCTCCATCAGCTCACGCACCAACATTTCAATATTCTCCCGAGTAGGACGCAGAAACACGACCGCCTTCAAGTGAAGCATCTGCTTGGTTTCGGCATTTCAGCGGACTGCGCTATTCTCTGTACGCCGCCGACAATCTAGCACTCTAGTTGCACAGCTCAGGACGACCTGGACCTTCTTTCACAATGCAGGCATAACGCGAGAGCATCCTGGCGAAGCACCAGGAACTACTTGCGAGGAGACCTAAAAGAAAGGTCTTGGGCCATGACCTGGCCACGGCGCTGAGCATCAAGACGCTGAAACAGAAAAACCTCCTTCTCCAAGACCTGCGAACGCGAGCAGACCATGCTGACCACACTGGTTGTCTCCTTGTCGAGGAGAAGCGCCTTCATTCCGGACACGCCCTCGGTCATCTTGGAGACGTATTGTTGTACGGCATAAACAATGTCCATTCCTGCCGCAAAACTCCGTGAGCCTCGCCCCTACCTGAAATCAGAACCTCCTTCTTCGCGCGCTGTGCGCCCGTCGGGACGAGCTGGAGAACCCTCCTCCAGCCAGGTGGATCCGGTCTGACACAAAAAGGGAAAAAGTTGTCAATCGGGAAAGTAAACAGCTGGTGAAGGGCGCAAGCTTGGTTGTAGCGCAGAAACACCCTCTCGCGAGGCATCGGTTAGCATGGCTGCTGTCTACACATGATCAAGTAGCTCTCAAGCTCTTGTTCGCCATCTCTCTGGTGCTAAGGCCGGTTATCTTTTGACTGGCTCCTGTTTGCAAGTGGTGTTGTCTAGAGCGCGTCTCGCGCTGGAACCAAAAAATGCCAACTTTGGAGATGCCAGAACAGAAGAACCCAGAAACAGATGAGTGGCGTTCGTCACTTGATGAGGTCCATGCAACACTTCTGGACACAAAGGCGCCGCCGGAGGCACGGGTAGACGCAGCGCTGCGATGCTGGAAGCTTGCTGAGCATGAGGACAAGGAAGTCGAGTTTCGTCGGCAGACGCTGGTAGCAAACCATGGGGGTTACCCGCGGCTCTCTGGGATTCTCATGGACTCGATCGGACAGGCAGACGCCCCAGAGGAGTTCCTATGGCGTGCTCTCCGAGCCTTGGTCCAACTAGCTTACGACAATCCCGAAGTCTCGTTCAGAATTCTTCAGAACTCCATCAAGGAGGCTCGCGAGATTGCCAAGCAGGAGGTGTTTTCATCAATGCACGCGACATTTACTAACTGAGTCAGTAGTGCGCAAGATTGATGAATGTGAAGGTCTCGAATTGGTTTCTGTTGTGTGGTGCTTAGTCTCGGGTGTTCTGAGAACACATGATCTGCTCGTGCAGGACTCTGTTCTGGCGACTTTGAGAGAGGCGGCCAAGGAAGATGTTGCAGGAGTTGACATCAAATTGAAGCAGGTGCGAGCTGTTCCTTTCGCTTGGTGATTGATCCGGAAGTAGCGGAAGGGTTTCACTTTTAGGCATCCTTCACAACATCTTCTGACAACGCTGTGACCTGACCGGACGACCGAGTGCAGACACTAGCCGAATGCCGCGATCGAATTGCTGCTCTCCGAGCAAGACAGTTATTTCCCACCCGCACCTTCACGTGCGAAAAGCAATAGGATATGGCGCAGAGCATTTTGGGTTCTCTTGAACGGTGTCGCGTGTCAAGCCGTTCTTTTCTCAGGTTTTTATTGATCCTAGTCGATTCGCTGATTTGTTCGCATCTTTGTCCGCAGATCAACACCCGCTGAGTTGATGAAAGTGTTGGACAAGAGTCGAGAATTGGGGTTGAGTGGACGAGTACAGGAGTGTGTGTTTCATCTGCTCAATAATCTAGCGAACAGGTGATCGAAAACAGCACCCCATCTCTCCCTTCGGCCGTGGCCGTGGCAGGCGCTGAATCTACTCACCTTAGTGGAATCAGTATTTGCCGGAGTCTGTTGCTCCAATGCAGTGCGAATCTGACAGCATCTATCATGGAGAATGTCGAATTAAGCTTCGGCTCCTTGCAGCTGCTGGGACGCACACGACATTTTGCTGAAAGACAAGACTCTTGACCGCGCTGTGCCGCTCCTTCTTGCGAAAACTACTCCGGATTACGTGAATCCCAGCTCCGTGTCCCTCAGGCCCGCTTGCACTGCTCATGCGGCACCGTGGTCTCATCAAGTTGTGTCTGAATTGGTCTGGGGCGCCAGGTGGTGTCTGCAATCGTAGGTTATGTCACTTCGCTTAGCCAACGGCGTGGGTCGCGTGCTGCACTACTGAAAGCGCAGATTCTGGAAGCGCTTCGTCCCATCATTCTTGCGAACAATCCTGCAGTCAACTCTCTGGGTGCAGTGCTAGCAGCAGCGAATATCTCTGGGGAGCTTCCTCCAGACAAGTGCCCGGCGGTCACGCCCGAGCTCCAGATTGCAGTCAAAACGGTCTCAGCACTTCACGCATTCGTGAATCGTCACTCGTTCGCCGGACGATTCGGAACAGTTTGGAAGGTTGGAATGTCAATCCCAGTTGTTACAATCTTGGAGACCCAGAGCCCTAGTTCAAGGCAATAAACGAACTTCTAATCAACGTGTGCGTTTCTCATGCTGGCGACCCCTTCAGGTGTCTTCTACTGTAGCGGGTCTCTGCATTCAGCGCCGTAATCACGCAGCTTTGGTGCGCTTACATCGTGCACAGGCTGTGCGCGCGAAAGCTCGGTGCGCGACTGAGGTGTCCCTGGCAGGTGTCGAGTGGAGCTCCGGGGCTTCTTGTGAAGATACTGCGATCGCAGGAGCATCTTCACCCCGTTGCCCAGGTCGTGATCCTGACAGCGTAACTTGATGGCAACCTGACGGTAGCCTCTGGGTTTGATCAATTCGCTGAGCGGGCCTTGGAGTGTGAGTACAGGAGAGCGGTGCGACAGCGCTGCTCTGTCTTTCCTTCGAGCACTCCTCGCGTAACGTGATTCTGAATGTCCGTTGAAGCCTAGTCTCTCCTCAGCGCTGCGCCTCACAGTTTCGCTCCGTATGGATGTCTCACATATGAATACAGTACATCTTTGGTTGCAATCATCACTACTGAAAACGAAAGATCGTTGCATTGCAGGAAGTCGAAGACGCGGAAACGATTTTGGAGCAAGTGTGCCAGTATGGAGTGACACAGGCGTCGCGCTCGGCAAGTGAAGCGGCGCTTTGGGCGCTTGGACGATTACAGACCCCTGCAACAGGCCATGTTCGTGCGATGCAGAACCATGTCTTCATATCTCACCATCTACACCATTTAAGGTAGCGTGTACATGCCAGATGAAACACTCGGCTTCCTTCATACGGCGCGGCACAATCAGTTGTAGTCCCCCCTCCTCTTCTATGCTAAGTCTGTTTTGTGGTGTACTCAGGCACGCGGAGTGTATCGGACGTGCACTTGCTGCTCAGCGCTACCGCTGGACGCACTCGGGCACCCAGGCGGGTACCCATGTCGCGCAGTTTGCGGACATGCAGGGTGCTTCAGCTTGGGAAGATCGATATCATGTCATAATGCGAATTGGTGCCGCAGGGACTATGCAATCTTGAAGCTGGTATCCGTAAGTGCACGGTAGTGCTTATCCTTCTCTCACAGGAGTACCAGTACTCTCCCTTCTGCCGCTCAGAGGTCCGAGCCCCGCTCCTTGCGGAACTCGTGATTGACGTCGAATTTTAGCGATTAATGAATCTTCGCAGGTGGCGGTTGCACTTACGCTCGAAAAGCCCATTGTTTGGGTCCATGCAAGTGGGTCTTCTCTTGCACCGCCGAACGACTGGGTGCATGACCCCCTTCGTATCAAACAGCAACGGTCAGCACCCATCATCTGAAGCGTCTTCCCGTCGTTTTGCAGGTGCGCCGCTTGCCGCTGAAGGACCAGCCTCCCCACTCGGGAGAATGGAAGGTCATCGCAACTATATCCTCTCAACCTATCCAAAACACAGGAGCATTCAGCGCGCCTATTCTTGGGTTTCAAGCCAGCATTTGCCTTTGGCAGAATATGAAGCTGGAGGATCTGGCGTTTGACTCAATGTCCTCAACATTGGTGCCCCGAGAGAGTTTTGAGGCGCTCGTACAGGTCTCACGATGCAGGCCGGCATGTGATTTATTTTGAGCTGGGATGCGACCCTGTTCAGAAGATTGTATGTTGACAAATGGTTGCCTGGGGCAGGAAGTGACTGGGCGTCTCGTAAAGTTCTTCAAGGATCGCGACGAAGATGCCGCAAATAAAGTTGAGGAGCTGGTTCTCGAGGAAGAAAATCAAGGGGATAAGGATCTGGACGTTCGGGAGCTTGTGGACTGGAGCCCACAGGAGGTTGGTGACTGGGTTGCACACACACTACAACTCCCAAAGTATGCCGATATGTTCGTAGCCAGCGGTGTGGACGGTATGCTGCTCCTGGAACTGGATGACGATGATCTCGAGTACGAGCTGCGAGTTGACTCTCCCACTCATCGTGACCGTATTCTAGCGGAGGTTAAGGCAGTTCTGGATCGTGGTACGTTGAAAGACACGCCAAAGCAGAGGCTTGTGACATAACTCGTGCCGGTCGGCATCGATGCTATGTAAACTCCTATCTTGTGCTATCCTGCAGAATGTCTCCCAGCGACTGCGATGTTTTCGAGGCTCACAGATCAAGAAGGCACGAACCAACACAGACTAGCGGGAAGCAGAACACATCATGCGTCACACGTGAGCAGTGGGTAGGAGCCCCCTGCAGGTAGTGATCAAGACTTGTTTGTGTCCTGTGTGCGGTTCAACACTGTCACAGTGCACCTCAGACCTCGCTGCACCGTGCTGTCTGCTGCCCGGGATTTTGCTGCGTCGCAAACTGATCCGCTTCTTTAGAATCGTGCCCCCTGTTCGGTTCTAAGTGACGTCAACAAATGTGTTCCTTTCATTCTTTTACGTATTCATCTTCTCAGGATTTAACGCAGCAGGGATAGAGAAAGATGCCGGTACGATCCAGTCAGCTTCTGCTTCGTAACCAGTATCACACTTGCCAGACCCCGCGGGTGCACAACTAATAGATGTCGTGGTAGGTGTTGTATTCACGTTTCTCCCACGCAGCCATGACGTGCTCAGCACCTGCGTATGAACCCTTTCAGTCGTTTTCCACATCCTCGCGCTGGGACTATTTTGTCCTAGATACACGGGACGGCTGGCAGTATTCGAGCAGATCAGTTGAGCAGGGACAGCACCGGACATATCTTTTGCAACGATCTCATAATCAGACACGAGCTGCCAGATCTTGTTCCGATATCCACCCTACTCCGCGCTAAATTCAGCCCGTCGTCGAGAGAAAGGCCCCTAAGGGCTGTTGCACGGTCTAGAACACGCTCTCAGTATGGCGAAAGGAGGACTTCTTTGCCTTTAGAACGCGATGCTGGCTGACTTGTGACTCCGAACGCCACTCTTCGGGGGCCGACGTGAAATCGACCTACACAGGCATCGCTTGCTCAGCCCGAAGAACATTTGTAGAACAGGCGCTTACTACAGCATGTTGGTCAAGTCATGCGAACCTTGATCAGGTGAAGAATCGAGGAAGGAAGCCCCCATCTGCACCAGGGCGAAACAAGGGAGCGCGCATCAGAGTTCTGATCCCCAAGATCCTGTGAAAGCATGGGTCTCGCTGGACACCCACGAACTTTGAATACAACATGGAATCATCGATTTCAGGGCTGCGGGGGGGAGTCTCGCCCTCGCTGCCCATATTTCATTTTCATGGTGTTGTTCACAATGGCGACCTGCATCCACCTGTCAGAAGTTCGGAACCCAGGCAGCGACTCATGGCACCACGTGTGCAGGACGTATGGAAAGGTCGGGGCGACGCCTGGCTGTCGAGTACTCCCACTCTGCGAGTATGATTGATTGGTCTATCGACAGGCGGAGTCTCGTCTTGGATCAGCTCCCAGCGTCGATGCCGACGGATCAACGCAAAACATGCGTGGTGCGTGGTGCAGGAGTCCACAAGCACCCGGTGATCCCTCGGCCGATCTGGGTCTCGACGCGCCCCTGCCACATGACACAAGATCAGCTTTCGCGATTCTTCTACGTGTGGAGCACGCCATGCTACGGGGGCAGGCACCATCAAAAATGAAGTCCCAGCAATAGTTCGGTTTGTGTGCGCAGCCTGCCGAGTTTCGGGCTTGGATGTTTAGGTTGAGAGCAATGGCTGGCAACAGACGTCAGCGCACAGGGGCGCTAGTTTTCTTGTGGGGGATGGATTACAGTCCCAATTGTTGATGCAGTCTTTCCACTCGCTCTCAGGGACGCAGAATGCTCCATTTCCGAAGAAGCGCTTGTCCTCATAGTGGAACCACACCGATCCGTCCGGGCATAGGCAGCCGTCGCAATCGTCGCGCCACAAAAAAGTTCTTTCCTGCAGCACCAGTCGGTATCAGTGCTAGCCAGTTCAGACTTCTGAGTGTGCCAATAATGCGTACAGGCACAATTCAATGAACTCCGCAGCACGCGATTCAAGCAGCTTTTTGCTGCGTGTGTGTAGGAGGTATTCAATTGTTGCCGATGGCAGCTTACCGACGTGCCGCGCGAGCAGACCTTCAGCGAGGCTTGACCCCAAAGCACCTACAAACCTCGTTTCAATCAATAGGTTTGCCGGAGAAAAGCTGGCATGATGCGTTTTTTCGAAGTGGGGTACCAGGTCAACAGCAAAGGGGACAGCGCTCGGACCGCATGGGAACGTGTAACGTCAGGGCTGCCGTCAATCATCAGAGGTGGTTTCGTCGGCGAAAACATGTCGTCAGCGGGGCCTTTCCATTTGCCATTTTGCCACTTGGCGGCTGGTCGTGCATGGCAGATATGTTTAGAACCGCCGGTGAGGAGGAAGGCAAAGCCCAAGGTGGCGACGGCAGCGGCCACCAACCACATTGTCTGCTTATCCAGCATCGGTGCAGCTGCGCAGTGCGATCGCTGGTACTGCCGTGTGTGAGGTGCTTTCTGTAGTTTCCCGTCGACTGAAGAGAGCCGATCACACACCCTGCGAAGCGACTTGGCTCGCTCCACAGCGCTTCTCACATGGTGGACCTCGGAGCGGAGCTCTTCGAACTTTGCCTCGCTCGAGTATCGCTTCTGCGCTAGCTGCTCCTCCGCCGCACGCACTTCAAGAAGTTCCCGTTCCAATGCGGTCTTGCGGACGTGTGAGTCCTCTGCCACCCCAAGCCAGCCCCCCGACATGTCAACCCCTCTCCTTGTTGTGACGGCCCACGGAAAATCGGGAAACTCCGCACAGTCGAACATGAATCACATTCGGGATTTTTCAGATCCCCCAGCGCCAGGGGATCCATCGCACGGCGGAGAGCCGCCGAAGGTGGCGCCCACCTCTTTTGTGACCGCCGGTTGCTCCACAGCACGAGATCACATACGCACGGGTCAACGAGGGCTTGTGTGACTTTTCAGTAGTGCCACGGGCCTGCGAGCCCGTGGCTCCTGCCAGCCATGGAGTCCTCGATGCGGCCTAGAGAACACGCACGCGAGCTCCCCTCATCTTCGCGGGACTCCAACAAGTCAAGCGACCCTGTTAGCATTGAAAAACCCGCATCGCTTGCGTCCTCGCGTGTGCGGGCGCTTCCATATACCAAAAATGCCTCAAGTTTCAAGGAGAAAGTCGGCCGGGCATTGGAGCAAGGGTCAAACCCCCTTTCGTCTGTGCTCTGCCTCTTCTTTACATCGCTGGATAACCACGTGCCCAAGCTGACACCGATGCATTCAGGTTGCTTGAAGACGGCACTATCGCAGAATGGGTTCAGCGACACAGGAGAAAAGTGTTTACGGCGTCATGTGTGCTGTTTCTTTTCGCCTCGGGCAGCTCTGCTTTGCTGTGGCGCCGTGTTATGCAGCGTGCACAACTGCCTGCCGCATCGCCACTATGCGCCAATAGACCAGCTATGTGCCAAATGGGCATCCTCGTCCGTTCGATGCTCTATGATTACCGCCGTACACGTGACATTCAGTTTAATCCTTCCGGTCTTGTCTTGCTCCAAAGCTCCTGTGCACCACTTTGCGGAGCTTAGTGTGCAGCGTCTAGTCTCATCGTACTTCCAAGATGCGATCTTTCTTGCGAGATCCTGCACAATTTTTACGGATGATTGGCGTACCTTTGAGATCGATCGATTTTCGCAGGCTCGCACAACCAATTCGAGTTCGATTCAGCGAAGCTAGATCAGTGTTTGGCATCACCCCGCCAGCACCCCGTTGACGCGTTTTGGCTTTGGGCTGCTGTGGTTACGTTGCTCGAGGATTTGCGGTCATGCGACCACCGCCTGCTGTTCGCATCGGTCTTTCCTCGTCTCAAGTGCTCCAGAATATCTGCCAACGCTGTTAATCCGGATTGTGCACCATGGCGCAGGTGCCAGTCCGCCTGCACATCCAGGCTACGCGCTTCCCCAGCTGGTCGCGCTCATACCCAAGCAGTTTTTGCAACGCACTTGGCTCGTGCAGCAAGCAGTACTGACATCGCGCAGCAAGCGTTTCTAGTCCGGATTTGCGGCTGCTTTGCTGCAGAGTCGGCAGGATGAAAAGGGATTCGATGCAGGTGGGATGTTGGCTTGGAAGAGCAGCAGCAGACACTTGCAGGCTGCGAAACTCCATGCGAAGTATTGCCCTAAAGCCCTGCACTTGACAGCCGCGGCATCCCCACCTATGCCCCACCACATGCTTCCATTTGATTCTTTGCCCATCGACATTCCAGTGTTCAGGACAGTGTGCAACGTTTTTTTAGCGTTGCTGGCTTTGTTGTCTGCGATTTCCGGCCGCGGCTTCGGGTCTAAGGCTGCCAGGTGGCTTGTCTGTTTGCGCAGCGGACTGAGAATCAAAGTGCGGCTAATGTTCTTGTTGTCTTCGGAACTCCGCCTGATTCGAATAGGTTCGAAATTCCTTGTTCAACCTAGCTGCTGCGGGCATACGAAAGTGGAGATCCTTTGTACTTCTTTCTGGGATAATTCGAATTCGGCTAGGCACAGGGCATGGTGGCAGAAGGTGGCGCTCATTGCGCCTGATCCCGCGACTTTGTCACTCTCCTCGCTCCGGGTCACCGACATCCTGGTTTTCCCCTCAGCCACTCGAGCAACTGAAAAATTCGATGAATTCAGCCTAACAAAAGAATCGCGTTATTCCCAGATAAGCTTCCACCACTACTCCGATGTTGTAATCAGTCATCTGTCAAGGTGATGCCCATTTCTTTGAGGATTCGTTTAATGATATACTGTTGTTCATGTGGATGTAATCCTGGTGTTGACTCATCCGCAGCGTCCGGCATCGTAGTCTTGGCTGCTCGTCGACTGCGATGCAATGCATTGTTGAACGATTTCAGTCGTCGGACGCAAGCCATGGGGCACCGGCGAGGACGCGTAAGGCGAAGGTCTTGCGCCCTCGGAAACAATATTCAAAATCAAGCTTAGGCACAAAAAGTCGATTCAAGTTAAACATGGAAATGATTGTGCGATGCAGGTTGCTCTGTTTGCATCTACAAGATGTCAGCGTGTCGAGGGATTCATGTCCATGCTTGTTGAACGCTTGAGACTCTCAAACTTGGGGATCGACTCCTTTGGTGCGCTCCTCCACATTACACAGTGCATTTATCCTCGGATATCATGGAAGGACAACTCATGCATGAAAGAATGTGTCTCGTTCAATAGGCGATTGCTATCACAACGCGAACGAGACGTCACACCCCTTCTTTGTGAAAGATAATCCAATAGCATCGAAGGAACGTTCCAACCATACATTACTGGTTTCACGATTGAAATGTTCCGATTGATCGTCGAATTTGCGTGAACATTGCACTCAAGATTTTATTGCACTGCAGGAGATGATTTCATCAACGTATCCCTTTCTTCTTGTCGTCGAGCACACCATGCTAGAGGATTTTCTATCTGCCGACTTTTACCAGGGACTCAAGGTTGGCTCAACGAAGAAGCTTTCTTGTTTTATGTCTCTTTCCGTGCGCTGAAGAAATCTGCTGAATCTGTGGAAATGTTCTTTCAGGCGGCACAAATCATGGTTTACGTCGGCGCACCAAACGCAGCTCGACTTTTTCCGATTCAAAATGCTTTTATCGACGCATCAAAGTTCAAATTTACCACCATGCGAACTAATCTGCAGTATACTGAAGTCGTAATGAAAGTCAACTCGAAGGGGAATTGACATGGAACGTTGCTTCAGATTCAAGGATATCGAGGACTTGGTACAATTCATGGAGACATTGTCGCACAACAAGGTCCAATGTCCAAGCAGGATAACAATCCGAAAATCGCCACGTGGTTTGAAGCTAGTGATCTCTGTTTCACAACCCCCTGCAGACACTAGCTGAGCAATACCGTTCGTGGAGAGAGAGATCGTCAGGTTCTCTTCCCTTTCTCATAGGATCATTTGTGGACGACTGGAGCTTTGCAAGAAAAAGTTCGACTTGCGATCAGTGATGGGAAGGGAAGAGACTTCGGTTTTCGCATTGGACTGCTTGCTGTTGTGTACTGAAGAGGAATGGGTGACATGACAGTCGACGCAGATCGGACTGTGGATGGATTGGTCAAACGAGACTTTGGAAAGAGACAGCAGGAAGACTCTTGGGAATGCCGTACGTGCAAGACTTTTCTTGCGCGATACTGTAAATCATGAGAAGTAGATACGTAGGGAATTAAAGTTATTTACAAGATTCATCATGAATCATTCATGCATGGAAATTCCAGATGGCGCCCTTTCTGACATGGTGTTGAAATCAGTCACAGCTGGTAGGGTCACGGAATTCAAATCCACACTTCGTCATCCTCTCCCTCCTGTAGAAACGATGGGTGCACTGTTTTTAGATACAACCGACACAAGACCAAAGGAAAAAAAGTAGAGACTTGCGCGGACCTTGCCCAGCATCATCTGCGCGACCTGAGCAAGTCCGCCTTTCTTGCCGGTCTCATCCAAGTCAGCGAGCGCGTGCAAAGGCTGATCGTTGCAGACGTCAATGCCTCGGGGCGTTCTTGCAGCCATACGCTGGATTATTTCGACCTGCGAGGGCAATGCAGGAAAGTGTTCTCAACGTGCTACAGATTCTTGGCTGTGAATTCAATAATATCTGTCACACAGGGCAGACAAGAATTCCCGCACAGAATGCCAGTAAAGCTGAAAACAGGATCGCGTAGAGAGGGGGGGATGGCTTACCAGACGGTCTCGCTCGGCGGAGGAGTCGAGAGAGACACGAATCTGGCGGAGCTCCGCGCGGACGAGAAATTCTCGCTCGCCCACCGCTCCGACCTCAGTCGAACAATCGAGGTCGACGCTGAACTCAAGCGGCACTCGGTCGAGTGAGGGCTGGTCGCGGGACCCGGCCACGCCTACCACCCCCAGGAGGAAGCCGCCGCCGCCGCGCCCCGAGGCACACTTGATCGGCTCAAGCACCAGTACCTTGCTCTGCCAGATGTTACCCTCGAGAACTTCAACCAAGGCTGACACCCAATCGACCACCGCTGCTTCCATACTTGTTGGATCCTTTTTGCTCTTCTCAAATGGCAAGCCTCCGCGACCAATCTTTACCCCCCCCCGGCTTGTCTCCGCGCCTTGAGAGACAGCGGTCTTTCTGTTCTCGGGCACATCCGTTTGTCCAAGGGCCCCTATCTCCTCGCCGAATTCACATTCTCCGCTCGGCTCTTCGCCCGGCGCTTCGCTGCAATCATTCCCCATGCCTGTTCTTGATCTTGCGGGACACGCGAGGTTTGCTTCCTCGTTCGTCAGCCATGGGTCCTCTTCAGTCAGCAAGCTTGTCGGCGAGGCCTCCTTGATCTCCTCCATGCCCAGCGCGCTGGCGAAAGGTACCGAAGTTGCCAGCCCCCGCTGCCCCCGGCGCGTCTGCTTCCATTCCCCGGCTACCTGGCTGAGACGCGCCTGCCTGCGCAATGTTTCCCGCTGCCGCAGATCGAGAGTCGTTTATGCAGCGCCGCGAGCAGCGGATAGCTAGCTGAGCAGCTGGGCAGCGACTGCGGGTCCGCTAGGCAAATAGATCCCGTGCGGGACTAATGGGGCCTCCCCTAGAAGGGTAGAGGGATTCAGGTGGCCCCAAAGCGTAGTGGTTGAAGTAATTCGTTACCTGCTGCGCAAGTCGCTCGCGGAGGAACGCCTCAGCTCCAGCGGGCGCGCCGGGCGAGGGAGGATGTGCGGGCGCGTCCCCAGGGAGAGTGTTCTCCCGCGCCAAAATTCCTTGCAGGACTTCGACCGCGCGAGCCTCTGCAGCCCCACGGGAATCGCCCGTCGCCTCGAGCGCAGACCAAGAATGTACTGCAGCGTTCTGTCTGGCAAGGGCGAGGTGATAGTGCAGTGCAAGAATCTGCAATGTGAATCCAGGGTGCCGAACCGCGTAACGTGTGAAGCCCCGTGCCTGAATCAATTCAACTGCCTCCTGTGCCTGCGCGCGGAGGTTACCCCTCCGATCAGCTGCATGCACCGCTCATGATGTTCTGCACACAGAAGGCTGCTCGGCGTTCCTATCAAATTAGAGGGTAGGGTGGGTGTTCAGAGAACGATCATACCGTCATGGCGTGGTAAATCATGAGATAGGCGGCTGCGACGGTCACAGAGCGGTTTGTTCCCATCCGGCAGTGCACCAGCACCGCTTCGCCCGCACGCACACCCGCATCTATGAATCCGAGAACACGAGCAAGGCGCGCGCGGTTGGCGCGCGCGCGCGACTCGTCGCCAGTGTCTCCGATGATGTAGCCGAGAATGGGTTCAGCGAGGGAGTCGACAACGGCGAATTGCATGGTCTGCATACCGGAGGGATAGTCGCCTGCCGCACCCTCTGGCAAACAACGCACCGCCCGTCCACCCAGAAGACGCTGCGAAGCGAGCCACACGCGCGACTTTGCGTGCTCAAGGTCTGACACAAGCAGTCGCCCGCCAGAGGAGTCGAAGCGCCGAATGAGCCCGCATTGATCGACGCGACCGGCATGTCCAGGCATTTGAAGCTCCAGCAACTTGCGTAATACAGACTTCCCCTCCTCTCCCGCGGGCGCTAGGGGCTCCGCGGACTGCATCACATCCCGGATGCGACCGCCACAGCCAACCACGTTCGTCCCCGGCCCACCCCATCCAGCATCCCCGTCTCCCCGAACCTGTGACAGAGGCTGTAACCCGCACACAGCAACTCCGGAGAGGTCGTCAAGTAGCCGCCCAGCCGCCGTCTCGGTGCGCCAGGAAGAGTCCCAAGCAGGCCTGCATAATGTTCCAAGCGCGTCCGTCAGGCGGCCTTTAGATTGAGATCGGTTGCATGATTAGGACCCAGTAAACGCCCGGGCGTAGCGGTAGCGTCAGAGCTTCAAACATGACTGGAGTCTACATGGAGGATCGAATGGTGTGTAATTTGTGGTATTGCTATACCTTCCGCCCGTCCCGGCGGCGCGCTGCTTCGCTTGCTCGAGAATCGAAAGCGCCACTTCGCTTGCTGTCATGTTCTCTGCGCCCATAAGCTGTACTCCACACACCGGCACGGCTGGAGGTGCGTTCCGTTGTTTTTCATCGTCCTCACCGCGTGTGTGTCTCGGCAGCTGTGTCGGCTCGGGCCTTTCGCCTGTAGGGCGTCAGTTAGCACATTGTGTCGTCCTGAGCCCGCAATGCCAGCCTTTCAAGTTCGGAAGGCGGAATCAACGCATAGCCACACGTAAATATCTATGGCGGTGGCCCCGCGGAGATCCCGCCGTCGCATTGGCAGGCCTACTTGCAGGGCATTGCAATATGCCCTGCAAGTAGGCTTCCAGTAAACTTCCGAATGGACACAATAGCGGCTCTTGCCTGCCGCGGGGTCGTAGCGGCGCGACTTCCGCACAATGCAGCCTGGCATGGACGGAATCGAAGGGTTGCACGACATGGAAGATTCTGCACACACGGTTGCTCACACCTGGTCCTCTGTGCACAGTGGTGACGCACAAGAAATCACAATTGTGAAAGAGTCGGTTCACACTTCTTCGTGGCCATTTCTGCCCACTTCTACAGGAGACCTCGGCAACTTGGGAGGTTCTTTGGAACGGGCTCGCGGGCCTGTTCTCGTAAGAGAAAACGGCTCCTCTCTCTGTGACCGCATTTCTGCTGCTTCGCGCTCCCTGCTTTGTCGCCTGCTCGCCTACCCCATTGGTGCCTACCTCCCTGGCGACTGCGGCCGCTCTCGGCCTGAAGGCATCTAGGCCGCTGCCCCGGTGTCGCGAGCTCTGTACACGGCGTGAAGAAATGGTTGGGGTAAAACGGGCGGCGGCAGCAGGCAAGAGGCCTTCATCTACTTCTTCTTCCTCTTCCCGCCTGAATTCAGCCGCGAAGACCGATGCAGGAAGCAAGCGGGCTCGTTTAACCAGCAGCAAGCAAGCCGGTGGGTCGGCGAGGCGGGGAGCGACGAACGTGCAAGAAAACGCCAGTACAATAAATGAGAAGGGTCTGACCAACGTCTCGTTTCGACTTGGGGCGAATAAGTGGTTTTCTCCCTCCCTGACGCAGCGACACTGCAGCTGCGAAGTGCGCAGCAGCAGTATCTGAGCGCAACGTGCTGAGGCTGCAGGCTTCTTAAAAGCGAACCAGATGAGTATGGATGGGAGCATCTGAACCGAGAATCTAATAAAACCGGCTTTTGGGACGGTGTGCGGAACCACCAGGCCAAGAATGTTCTCAAGCGAATGAAGGTGCACTCCGCAGCGCGATTGACCCTTCGGTGTTGGCAAGGCTACTCAGTGCGATTCGAGGCGCAGGTCGGCGATGAGGCCTTCTTCTACCACAGTAGCTGCAAGGTGCGGACCAGCAGCGGCCTCCCGCGCAGTGTTTGTGCGACGAGAGATGCCTTCGCTGACTCGAGCGCTGCGAAACTTGAACCAGGTGCCCGGGATAGTGGGCACCGTCAAGATCGCTAGTGAGGCGGAGCCGGACCCCTCAGCACTGGTGAGCTCTCAGAGCTAGTGTCGCATGCAGTTGGGTGGGCTGGGTTCTGGCTTATGCTCTGATGGGTTCAGGACCCCTCTCACAAATACTTCGATGCTAAAAGTGATCCCTCGAATCCGACGTGGGTTGGTCTCCGTGGTACGCCAACCTACCGGCGGCGTGCAACTAGCACCGTGCCCAACAAGGCGAACTTGTGCGCCCTCAGAAGCACTATTTTCAGGGCAAAAAATCAAGCTGAACAGACAATCTTGCCGTTGCTGCGGCAGTCACGGCAGTGCAGGAACTGCCGCGGATCGTCACGCTCACAGAACTCAAGTCTCACAAGTCTGCACTTTTTTCCCAGTGCAGTTGAGCGAGTGAGCGACTGTCGGGCCTAGATTGCGTCAGAGAAAACGCATTTCGTAGGCACGTACGCGCGCTGCATGATACCGCGGATGTCTTGACCGTCTGACCTGTAGTGGTGTTGCCTCCTTGCACCTGCGACAGGGACGGCGCGCTGGCGCAGATGATCCTCCTCAAGTTCTCGCGGCTTTCGTGCCAACCCGTCTCACAAGAGGTGATGCCTGACCAGTATTCGACTTGACCTAGGTCGCTTATGTGCTAAGTCTCTCGGCTGACGGAGGGTGGGACACTGTACAGGAGTGGGACTTTGTGATGGACTTGGCGAGCACTCTGAAGCCCTGACAGACCCGAGAGAGGCAGCACCGCCGCATTCCAGCATGGGCGACGCGCACCATGCGTGCACGTTCTGTCCCAGTTGTATGAATCCGCGGCTTATTAGCATCTTGACCCCCGCAAACCACACCCTTGAAGCGATTCAAACAGCTACCTCATCATATACCTCGTCACGCAGTCTTGCGCGTCTCGCGGCTGCTCCGCGACCACCAAGAGCGCCCGCACGCTTTTTCACGCTCTCCACCATGGCTGGATCGCCCTGCCCTCCTCCAACGTCGATCGAGGCCTCCACATTCTCCCAGAAGGTCCCACCGCCCGGCATTGCTACGCGTGCTTTCGCATGCCTCGGGTGCATGCCATTCGAGATTTCGGGATCAGATGCGTGCCCATTGGTGCCGTTGGTATGCACTGCGCCACTGAGCGACCGATCGTGATCACCTTGACGGAGGTTCTTGCCAAGTGTCGGGAGCCCATACCTGGTAGGGCTTGGGACGGCGAGACCGTTCTGGAACTCGTGACCGGATGAGTCCGAGTCGCTCGCGACGTCACTTGCATCGTCTTCTAGCGCAATCCCATGCCTTTGCAGAATGCGCGCTCCAGCACCAGGGTGGAAAACCTCAGCGCGGAAAATCTCTTGCCCCATCACCGTGTCCTCCCCATGCTCATCCAGTCGTTTCTGCCATTTTTCGCCAGTCCGCGCCTTATCCTCCGCCTCAAGCCTCGCGACGGCCACCTTACGGTCCACCAAGTCCTCGTGCCACGTTCGCTGCCAAGTTCTGATGTCTTTGCCCGTCATGCGAAGCGTCCCTTCCAACTTGTCTCGCTTTCCAATATTGCTTCGCCTCGTTGCCTGGTTTTCAACAGAGAACTCAGCGCGCTTTAGCCCTTTCGGTTCAAACGCGTGCGCATATGCGTGTGTAGGTGCGCGCGTGAGTTTGCGCGGGTGCGTGCGGAATTGCAAGTTGCCTACCGTCTTGGACTCGGTCAGCTGGTCCTGTATGGTCTGGATCTCGATGAAGCGCGGGATGTTGGCATCGGCGGTTGCGGGCGCATCTCGCTCAGCCGGGAAGTGTGTTTCCTTGGCCACACGTCGCTTGGCAATATTGCGCGTTTCGATCGACCACTCATGGAACTTTGCACGCCGTCCGCGCTCCGGCATTGCGGGGATCGGGAATTCCTCTATTTGGTCTGCCTCCATGCCTGGTGGCACCAAAAGTCGAAACTTCGTTCCAACCTTGGATGAGATCTGGTACTCACATCCTGGCTCGACCGATGGCACGAAGGGTAGATCGATCGTGATCTCACGTGCCGGACCAATGTGGGTGATAATGCGACGAGTTTGACCCACTAGACGCGGATCAAGCCCCATGGGCACACGCGTAATTTTGATCTCCCTCTGCTCAAATAGCCTGGCCGCAAAACAATATGCAGAGCTCAGTGACACATTCAGCGCACAGAAGACAACGAAACCTCAACCCCCACACACCGGACACAGGGTGGGGCTGAACTTGTCGACAATCGACGAGGTCGGGTCGAGAATGAGAGTCGTTGGGTCACTCACCTGCACACGATGCGTTCTCAGTTTCGTAAGCGCGTCTCCAGGTTACCATATGCGATTCCAGGTGCAATGCAGGCGGTGCAAACGTTGCACATTAGACGAGCCCTGCGCTGCCCCGCAGACAATTACTACACATGCTACACAAGGAGGCATGATTGCGGCAGCACACCTTGACCAGCATTCCTTGGGACCCGGCCTTGTTCTCAAAGATACGCATCTGCGGCACGAGCGGCGACCCCTGCACTGTAAGCAACGCAGCGCATGCCACCAGCATCGGTAATGCGCGTGCTCAAGGCGTCGTTAAGATAAGATGCGGGGCTTTGGGCCTGAGAAAAGTCGACAGCGTAGTCGCCGCCATCATAGGCCACGTGGAGGAGCGGCTCGCCAAGGCGAAGCCAGCCATAGATGTAAGCGGCCTCGATACGCTTTGATACGTTGAGAGGAAGCAGTGAGAGTGCAGTAGTCCTAGGGTCGAACAGACGCCAGCCAAGAGTATGCCGGAGCAGTGGTGCAATCGGCTTGCGTTGGTTGAGATGTCTGATACGATCGAGCTCGATAACGTAGCCTGAGTACCACTCCAAAAAGCAGAATGCGAGAAAGACAGTCACCGAGACCAAAGCGAGAACTATGAGCAAAATGTCTTCCAGACCAAGCCCTGGTGGCGGCAAGCGTGGCAACTGACTTGCCATCCGGAAACCGGCTGCGTTGTAGTTTTCAATCTCGGCGTCGAGAATGCACACGTGCACACCGCGCCGCGCAAGGCTCTCCTCAAGTGTACCGTTCACAAGTGCCTGCTGCAGCCTCTGGGTCGCCAAGATAATTTCTGTTTCAAACAGTACCTTTACACGGACTCGAACTCGCGAGATGCCGAGGCCCTCGACGTCCGCGTCGCTCCCTGCAGCCACTTCGCGGCACGTTGCGGCGGCATCGCGTCGAGCCTGCTTGCGTCTGAAGAGGCGCACATCACCGAAGCCGCCGACCTCTTCAACTAGCCCCTCGAATCCCACATCATCCCCAAACCGCCCTGCAACAGATCCATCAGCGCTGCTCCGTCGCCTTCCCGGTCGCGACACGTAGAACGGGTCTCCTCCACCCTCGCCCGTTCCCAGGTTTGAGATCGGGATCTGCCCACGCCCTCTCACTCAGAGCTATGATTGGACCGTACAGGTTGCCGACAGGATGGGTGTGACCGAGTCTCCAAACTCCAAGTTGTTGTTGTTGATGGACAAGAGCTCCGAGAGGGCGTCGAGCAGCCAGTGCTGGTTGTCCGGTGCGGGGCCTGACACGTCCGACACGCCCCGCACCTCCCAGTCCGCATCCGTTCGATTGAACATTGTAAACTGAGCACGCAGATCTTGGTGAGAATGGAACTTCGGAAAGCACCATGCATGCCCCAGGACAGAGGGGCTGCGGGGCTGTGAGCACAAGACGGGTGGATATTCGATAGGCCTCCTGGACCTGGACTGCGAAGTGCGGCGCGGTGACGTCGCACTCGCGACCCACGAAGCCCTTGGAACAAAGGCAGGAACACGATGTGGGGTGCCTACGAGCACCGGACCTTGAACACGCTGACTGGCAGCAGTTGCCCAGGCCCCTGTGCATTCCACTGCACGCCCCGTCTGTGCGGTTCACTTCAAGTTCCCAGTTTACTTGGCACCTGTCAAGAGTGGCGCGAAGCTCGAATCAGCTCATCTCTCCAAGACACACTTGAGGTATTTCCATCAGGACAGCTGGGCAGGACCCTGTCAACTTGCTGGGCCCGCCGACGCGAAGGAGGGCGCGAGAGCCCAATTCGGTGAGCTCGAAGTTTCCAAACACTCTCTCACCAACACAAGTGCCGTGAACGATCTCAATCCACTCCCCATTCCGGCAGAGTGGATCATCTAGGACGTTGGAGCCAGTACAAGTATAGAGACTCAGTCCATCGTAGGCTGCTGATTCCACCTCAGCGCGAGTCAAGAGACAGGAGCCTTTCTCTGCTGAATTCGGATAGTAGGGATCATCAACTGCCGATACAGAGGTAACTCGCAGTCCGACCGTAAGACAGTTTAGAAACTTGGCATTGATTCGTTGCAGTGGATTCAGCGGGTCCCGAAACATGCTCTCGACCGGGAAAGTCATATGGTCGGCGTCGAATGGCCAGAGTCCCTTGAGAACTACCCCGGAACAAAGGAGCGGTGCCGACATAGTTTCCCATTGCTGAGGAATCACCGGGTAGGACTCCGTGTCCATTCCAGCCGGCACACTACATGTGACATTCATGTTGGTAAGATTGGTGTTACCCCAAGAGGCGCCTGGGCACTTCACATTGTGCGTCCTGGTTGAACACGAGGTTTGACAGGTTCTCGGGCACGAGTTGCACATCTCTGTCAGTGAATTCGGACATAGAAGTTGAGCGCCCGCAAGTTGTATGAGGGCTGAGATGATAAAAATGATCGAGGTAGCACGCCGCTTGTCCAGAGACACCGCCGACCTCACTTCGTATTGCTTCGTGACGCTGATTTCCCGGTCGTAGCAGCTGCCAAATAGCGGCATCCGTGAAGTATCATACTCTTGTCTTCCGCTGCACAGCGCGCCAGCTTCAGTAAAATCAACATCACTCCACCATTTTCTCTTGCGACTCGCAGGTCGGTCGTGAGGAGGCGCTGACATGCTCCCTCCTCCAGCGCCTCCTCGGCAGCGGCTTTTGATCGCCCGTCTCACACAACTCCACGAGAGTTTTGGACTTCGAAATCTCATTCGGGCTTGCTTGGCTGGGGCTCCAGCGGGCAGCAATGCAGGGCAGCATGGATCGAGCGTCCCTCTCGCCGCCAGCAACGCCGGAGGGGGCGCTACCGCCCCAGGTTCCCGGCAGCTCGGGCAAATTGTTGCGCGCCAAGAACAAGATCATGAGTGCTCTCAACCGCGCAAAGACTGCGCAACGACAACTTGACAGAGGGGCGAGCCGGGATCGCACACACGATGACAAGTTCGACTCTCTGGTACCAGCAGGAATAGCTCCTGCCGAACTTGAGAAGCGCCTAAGGTGAAGAAGCCATTTCCGCCGCGGAACGACCCTAGAGTGTACGCGAAAGTCAGTCCCATGCATTTTGAAGACGAATAACGGGTCGTTCGTGGAATTCGCGGCCTGTTGCGTCACACTGTGGCACCTAGGCGTGGCAGATCTAGCTTCTTACCGAAGGAGGTTCACTGGAGCAGGTTCGCAGAAGAGGAAATGAGGCAGATGGAAAGACGGCATCTGGAAGAGATCGATGAGGCCTCCCGAGCGCTGGTGAAAGAAAAACAAGAAGCAAAACGGTAGGGCTCTTCAACCATGCGGCGGTTATGGAAACAGCTAGTTGGCATATGCCCATTTGTTGTGTTCGCGAAACTCGCTTGCCAACTCTACTGGGAGCTGCAGGTACCGTGAGAAGGCAGAGAAGGAGCTTGTAGAACTCAGGCGCAAGGTGAAGGTCGGAAGAATCGAAATGCAACGTTCTGGTGGCGTACAAATGGAACTCTTTCTCGCGATGAAAGATATTGCGACACAGGTCGCGCACATTTCAGCCGAGATGAAGCGGGAAATGCACAGCGCGCAAAGGCTTCTTTCGGAGCATGCTGCGGAGCAGGCAGTCAGCCACGCGAGGGAGCAGGAGCAATTACGACGGGAGCTGTCACGGCGGGACGATGACGTGGCCAAGCTACAGCTGGAACTAGCTGCTCTTGCCGAGGCGGCGATGGAATATCGCCAACGCACCGAAGCAGAACGCGCAGGAGAAGAACAAGACGACCACTCGCCGACTGAGCATGACAAGACGCCCGGCCATGAAAAAGAGGAGGCACGAGAGGAGGAGTCCGGGATGAAAGAGCCCAAAAAAGTCGGCGAGGGCGGTGGAATCATATCGTTGTCACCATGTCAGCTGACGGAGCTACAGGCGATAGAGGCAGAGCTGGGGCGCCTTCGCGAGCAGTTGTCAGGGGCAGTTCAGGAGCGGCGACGGCTTGAGCAGCGCGCCGAGGCGACTGAAGCCGAGGCGGCAGAGCTTCGTGCTCGATTTGAGCAGCTGAGTGCTAGGGTACGTGATTCCGCGCCCTTAGCGAGAGTTGTGCTGGTAATCTACCTCGCTGGCCAGCGGCTGATTGACTTCCACACTCTCTCGCAGGATCGGTTCGACGCGCTTCTCAGCAAAGATCCTGCCAAGGGCGGTGCAGCGTCCGATTCCCTAGGCGCGACGGCCGAAGCGAGAAAACTAGCTGAAGCAGCTGCGCAGGAGGCACGCGCGGCGGAGCGGGAAACGCACCTGGCGGCGCGGGAGGCAGAAATACGAGTACGAGAGGCTGAGCTGCAGAGCCGTGACAAGATTTTGGATGATTTGTAAGGCCCGATGCCACGCGCCAAGTGGCATGCACCACGCTTGCAGGCTCAGTAGAGAGGCTATGAAAGCAGAGCAGCAGAAGCGCGCGCGTGGCGCTGACTGGCAGGGCGGTGCAGACGCGCACGCGTAGCGACGCTCGAGCAAAGTCTGCAGTTGAGCCAAGACCTGTGCGACGCGTTGGCTAGGCGAGAGGAAGCGCGTGCACAGGGGGACGGCGACAGCTCACCAGGCGGTGTGCATGAAGCACTGCGTTCGGCACGGGAGGAGGTCGAGGCTCTACGTGCAGAGAAGGAGATTGCGGTGCTTGAAGGGCTGCGGGCGCAGGAGGAGGGGCGACGTGCGCAGGAAGCAGCGCGGGACCAGGCAACATTGCAGTACGCCCAACGCGAGGCGATTACAGACACAGTTGCTCGTGCTGCTGCTCAGCTTTCCCTCGCGCACTCTCTTGCCGCCCGGGCCGCGTCAGACGCTGACGGTCGCCTCCAAGCCCCCCCCCACCCCCACCCCTTCCCCAAGGATTGCGTCTCAGACCTCGCCTTTCAGCATTTGTGCGTTTGAGACCGAGGTATTCCGGAGAGTTTCCCATGCTTGCTACAGCTGATGTCTGAGATTTGAGGCAAGCAGCGGGCGAAGCGATCGAGATGTTGGCTGCGACAGCGACGTGGCTGCAAGGATGGCAGACCCAGGAGACCGCGTCAAGCCGGCGCAGAGACTCTCCGAATTGGAGCGCGGGATGCGGTGATGATGAGGAGTCAGATGACACTGCTGAGGTACAAGGCTGGTGGGGTTCAGACGACGAGGAGGAAAGAGATACCGGAGTTGAAGAGTTTGGTCGGGATGGGACTCTCGTTGGGCGGTCAGTTCAGCGAATTTCCTCCGCTGGGCTGACTTCCGTTGCGCAACCCGCGGCGAAACGATCGCGAGACGAGGCATTCATGCGGTGTCGGGAATCAAATAATCAGGCGAGATTCCGCCTTGGAACTTGCTAAGCGATCAAGGGAATTGTTGGGGGAATAGGCGAATGAGATGCGCGTGGGGTGCAGCGGCTGAGACAAGTAACAACACTTTTGACAGGTTTCGGAGACGATCCCTCCTGATGCAGAAGATGTTCTACTCTTCCGGGTTCTCGAGGCTGTACGTGCCTTCAATGTACGCAATTTAGCGTCGCAGCAGAGCGAGCTCGGGCGCCCGTTCATGCTCCGCCGTACCTGTTCGTCCCCCGCAACATTCGCCTCTGCGCGCTGCCAACTTCGCCGCTGGAACTTTCCCCTGCTGCAACCTCTTGCGGTGAGCAGCCCCCTCTCCTTGTTTGACCCGTTCTGGCATCGGTGTGTGTGATGCAGCTGTGTGTGCATGTAGCCAGCACTTCGCTCAGTATTTCGCCTCCGCCTCCTGATGCTGCCACCGTCAGATTTCTTACGTCCCTAGGGGTCTGTACTCAGGTGACGCAGCGAGAGGGACAACCACAGTCCCCTCACAAGGTTGCATTGGTATTTGCGTCCCGTCCCCGCCACATCGCGGGTTGCTGGCTGCCGCGCTCACAGGTCGGTTCTTGCAGGCGCGGCGAGTGGCGGTTGCTGAGCAACAGTTGTCAGACCTCAGGGTGCTGCTCAGAAACGTTCAAGAAACTGGTGGTCGAAAGTCGCGTGTCACATCGGGCTTCGACGAATGATGCAGGCACACCATGGTAAACTAAGCGGGGCCACAGTAAGAAGGATTCTAGACGCTGAAACTCCAGAGCTCTCCGGCTGGGAAAGTAAGGCCAGGACATCTTTTATCCTAGCCCCGCTCGACCGCCGGTGCGACCGTGTCAAGATGTGTATCGAGCTCGCAACTATGCGAGGCATCTGGACCGTCTTGAGCTTGGTGGGCAGACATGACAACCAGTAGACGCCGTGGCAGCGCAAGGGCGTGCATGTAGGTCCATGCAGTGAGCAGCATCATTGCATCGTACAGCTGCAGAACTACTTTATCCCACGGGCACTCCCCAGAACCCGTTGCCATGCGAACGCTTCAGAGCGCTCACAACGCAGCCACATGTGGCAGGCTCGCTCATGCATGTGAAGTCAGCAAGTCACCTCTCACACTGACACTCCAGCGTCCGCGCTCGAGCTGTCCTGAGCACTCTTATTCCTGCATGACCAGGCCACTCGTGAGAATGCAAACACGCCCCAACCGGAAACGAAAAGGTCAGGTTGTGTTGAAGAAGGCATCACTGCGATCAGGGTTTAGCTGGGCTGGGCCATACGATGAAGAAAAGCCCGAAAGCCCCGCGAGCATGCGCTCAGTATCAGCGATCAGATTCCTCACCCGGGCTTCCGCTTCGTCAGGGTCGTAGCGCGTCAGAAGCGCCCCGGACCCCGCACCATCCACTGCTCCCGGCTGTCTTCCTGCACTGGGCGTCTTGGTCATCGTCCCGTTTGGTGTCATCACAGGGTCCTCGCGACTTGCGGGCATCGCACTGGCAAGGGCTGCCCCCGCACGTCCGTAGGCTCCTGCGGGGGCACGCTCCACCGAGCCACCTTCACGCGCAACGCTCCCGGAGCCTGAAGGCCCCGAGCCCAAAGCGAGCGTGGGCTGCGTCTGCTGAAAGCGCGACTGCTCCGCAACACGCGGTGCGCCAGCCAGCGTTGGGTATGAAGGCACTGAGCGGTCCTGGTAGTAGTGCTCTTGTGGTGGCGATGCCCGCACATAGGCGCCCGGTGCCTCAGTGCGCTCGTTGGCTGGAGTTCGCGGCAGCGAGGCAGCAACCATGTTGGTTGGCATCGGATACGACTGCAGCGAACCCCGTGAGGGTGCCATCGGGTAGGCCAAGTAGCCGCCAGGCGTAGTAAAACCCGATGAAGCGTAGCCCGACGGTGCATACCGCACGTTGGCTGGTGCCAAACCTTGTCCGGGATAACCCTGGCTCGTATATCCCTGCGCCGGGACTGCTACCTGTCGGTAAACAACGTGCTGCCGCGGCGCGCCACCCGGGTATCCTGACCCATGGGGGTAGCCCCCTCCGTGTTCAACCGCCACCACATGCATTTTCGGGTGCTGCTGGTACCCAGCAGCCTGGAGCTCCATGTCGGGCACCCTCGGCTGCATCCCATGGTGCATCGCCTGCAGCGGCGGAGAGTTGCGAGCAGATGGTGCCAACGAGTTTGCCACACTCGAGATCGCCACATAACGAGGAGCCGTGTGTTGAACCATCACATGGTGCGTGCCAGGTGTCATGTATCCCGACGGCGTCATGGCGCCCGAGCGTGCGTACATGCGCGGCTGCGGCTGCATCGCCGGTAGTTGTGGCTGCTGCTGGCGCATCATGTTCTGCCGCTGCGCCATCATGCGCTGATGTGCCTCGACCGCCCGGTGCTGCTCCACGAGCTGCTGGTGCTCCGAAAGGTACGGCGACGCCTGCTGTGTCTGCTGCACCGGAGCCCGCAACTCGCCTTGGTAGCTGCGCCTGTCATGCGCTACCCACTGAGAGAAAGGCACTGCTCCCCCCCCCGAGTACTGCACCGCGTAGGTCGGTGTGGCTGCGCCCGAGTGCGTCATGCTGCGTGAACCAGCGTAGGGTGCGCGAACGGCACCATATGGCGCTTGAGTGACATGCGATGGCGTCACAAAGCCTGAGCGGGACCCCTGCTGCACATACATCTGATGTGCGACCGCAGGGCGCGCGTAGGGCTGCAGCGGTTGCGGCTGCGGCGGCGCGTATTGCTGCATCGGAACGTGAAGCGGCGGTGCATCTTGAGGTGGCGCCGCGTATGACGTCATGTCAGACTCATGCGCAGTCTCTATGTGCCGGCTCTGCGGTGTTGGTGAGTACACTTCGGCAGGAGCGCCGTAGTAATCTGTCGCAGCGTCATGCTGCAAGTGGATGAGAATGTCAGCCGTTTGAATGTAGGGAGACAAAAGATCCATTTTGATATAAACGCAACCTCAATGTCATATGACCGAACGTGGGCGGCCACTCGGAACACATCAGGCTGGGCACACCTTCCGGACAGAAGGCTCCAGAGTTGGGGGTTGCGGAGGAGGGTAGTCGGACAAGCCAGTCATGCCTGCAGCCTGCACGATGGTGCCCAACTCAGGCTGCCTCCACCACAACGGAGCAGGATCGTGGCGTGAGGGCCGCGTCCAGCACGTACCTGCTCCTGAGAATCCGATGGCTTTTTCCGCTGCCCGCGCGGAGACACATTCCGCGTTGGTGCGTAGGAACCCGATCGAGAGTTTACGTTTGAACCACCACGCGAGGGGTAGAGCGGGATCCTGTCGCGAAAGGATCCGACACAGCGTCAGCGGCGGCCTAGTGGACTCACGAGATTGGCGCTTCAAGCAGCACTTTGGCAAGCTTTCGAGCTGCGCGGTACCTATGATGAGACTTGTTTGCATCCACGAGATGCAAGATTTCGTCGCACTCTTCGCAAGTCTTGCGGCGGCATTCCTGTAAGCGCGATGGTACGCAGATCAGCCTAGTGAAGATCGTGACAGAGGAACCTCGCGACATCGGGGCACAACGCACAGAGGCTGGAAAGCCGGGAAAATACGGGCACGGGCGTGAACCTGGCAATGGATGGTCGCATTTGTGTCGTCACAAACCTCGCAGCGGCTCGCCATCGCGCAGCTCGGTTCCTTCCACGCGATCCCTCCCACTCTCTCTGGGGACCGTCCTTCGTGGCCGGTTGACTGAACAAGATGAAACAGCTTTCGGTGCCACACAGAAAGTCACAAGGGCTCCAAAAGTTATGCAAGCGGGGGCCGTGTGCCAAAATGCGTCCCGCGCCAGGCACGCTGCTGCTGGCGGTCGTTTGCGCCGCAGCTGCGGCACCAGCTACCGGAACATGTTTTGTCGGTACGCCTAGTTTCATGCGATTTGGTTTTCGCGGCGGTGCTAGCTTATGCGCTGTTCGTTCTCCGCTGCGTGGCATCTCGTCCACAAGGTCGAGCGTGTGTCTGCAAGCCAAGTACGGGGATCTAGACGACGGCGAAGACTGGGCCAACGGCGACATTACCAGTCTACTGAGCAATAATGCGCCTGCCCCGGCTACCAGAAAAGGCGCGGCGCCAACAGATACAGACATGCTGCTCGGAACCGGGCTGGCATTTTCCGAGCAGCTGGGCGAGGCGGTGGAGAAAGCGGTCAAGAACGCTGCGAAGGGCGTTGCTCAATCAACTGTTCCAGCGCTAGCGGTTGTCTTCTTTTCTTCTCAATACGCTGACGGTGGCTACGGGCGCGTCTTGCCGGTGCTGCTACGCTCGATGGCCATGCATGGTGGTAAGGCGTGGAAGGATGGCGTGTCGGTCATCGGCTGTACTGTCGAGGGGTTCTTTCCTTTCTCCAGCGCACTTGTTGGAGAGAGCTGATGGAGACTAGCATTTGGTTCCTTGCGATTCGATTTCAACACTTGAAAAGCGGGAGAACATTCCTCATATTTCAGGGGGCACAGGTTCGACGGACACCCCGGTGATGAGCCAGGAGTTAGCGTGACGCTTCTTGGTGCCCATCCCACGTCTCCGGAGGTGGTCGTTTGAAGGAGGAACATATGTACTCAGAAAATCATAGTCAGGCCAATTGTAGTGCGTTGACATGTAGCACATTCATCGTAGTGTGGTCTGCTGAGGGCATGTCTGAATCTCCCCGACTCTGTGCCGTTCCTTGTCGGCAGGTGGAGACAACGTCAGGGCAGTCCCGTTCTGCGCGGGAGATGAGGCAGCTAGTTGGAGCAGCAAAGACTGGGCGTTCAAAGCGGGTCTAAAGGGTTTCGACGATGACGAAGGAACGAACGTGCTCCTCTTTGGCATGCCAGGTGAGCCCGCACCTTCTCGAGCCACCTTTGCGAGCATGCGATGTTCACGACTCTTTTTTGGCTGTTAGAGTCGGCAGGCGCAGCAGATGTTGCGTTGCAAGCCATCGACGACTCTTTCCCATTGACGCGCAAGCTCGGCGGCATCGCCGGTGGCGCTCAGGTTGTCCATCCCTCCTCACGTGCCCCGTTGGTCATGCCACCACTTACTATGCTTCACTTGGATCTTAGCTTTTTGGCACGATACTTGGGCAGGGACGAAGGGACGAACGATGCCTTATCTATCGCAAAGGTTGTGCTGTGGTAAATCGCAAGGGACAGCTCATCCATGGAGAAGACAAGGAGACCGGTCTGCATCCCGCACCCCGCATTGCATGCATCTGTGCTGTGCCAACCATCCCTGACTCTAAGAACCAGCCTGGAGGTTCCAGTATGGATTTCTTCTTGCTTCAATGGGATGTTCCGATGATAATTGAGCTCGTGGATCACAGCGAAATACTCATCGAGCGACGACCTCTTTTTCGACGGGGGCTCGTGGCGCAAATCGGGGCTCGTCGGTGCTGCTCTCATTGGGACTACCTCGGATCTGCTCACTGTTCAGGTACGTTGCAAGCCTCCTCAAATATTTTTGAACTTCAACGCCTCCAGACCTCAAGCAGGCAGTCAGAACGGCTACGTGCACGAGGATGACCGTGCATGGTGCAGGGGGCGCGGTGCACCAGCTCGCTGTTCGAAGTGACGGAGACGGCGGATCGGGGCTCGGTTATCGTCAAGGTGGCGGCGGGGAGTGCGCCAGCAACGGCACTGGAACTAGATGGGGGTGAGGGGTTGGTCGGTTTCTCACTTTTGCCGCACGAAGAGGAGTCAGTTGATCCGCCGTGCTTCAACTTCGTGCACGGGAGGGCGGAAGAAGCGGGGCAGGTGCGTCTCGCCGACAACGTGAGGGTTGAGGTTGGAGACCTTGTTGCAGCGGCAACAAAGTGTGATGGCGGAGAGGAGATCGCCGCGGGGCTTGGGCGCCTCGCGGCGGCCAAGGCTGTCCGCGATGGGGAGGGGCACGCGGTCGTCGGCGCGCTCGCCCTCTGCGACCGCGCAGCGTGGGAAAGGCAAGCTGGCGACAAGGGCGTGAGCAGACGCCTCAAGGAGACCCTTAATGCTCCGATTGCGGGGGCGGTGCTGGACCGGGTCGTGTCGACCCTGCCCAACTTCCCGCTTCTGGACGCGGCGACGGCAGTACTCTCCGACGCGGTAGCGATGCTCACCTTCTATGGCATGCTGCGGAGGGGAACACCGGGGAGCGATCAAGAACTGCGGGACGTGGAGCAAGTCTACGCTGACACGATTGTCAACAGCGAAGGCAAAGTGCTTTCGATTCCTCCGCGGCCAGACGTAGGTGGCAGGGACCGCAGAAAGCGGCGCTGAGATTCAACCCGGTGGCTTGAGCTAAACCAGGCGCTAGAGGACCAGCCCGCGCGTGGGGATGGAGATTTATTTTACTTGGTAGATGAACTTGCTTCAATACCACAGTGCATCACGTGTTGAGACGTGTTCGGCGCGTGTCGCATCGTAGCGACAATCAGACGGCGCGGCGGAGCGCGGCGAGGGTCTGTGGGACCAGGGCCGCGAGGAGTTCAAAGTCACATCGCTCGAGATAGACCTGAGCAGAAAGTCGCATGTAGACCGTGCTGCCCGGCCCATCCAGTCCGAGCACCAGTATGAACATATCATGCTCTTGTGCCAGCCGAGACTGATGACGGGTTTGTGGTGCGAAAGGCTCCAAGCTGGGTGTGACTGCGGGGGGGGGGGGGGCGGAGCATTTTGCCAGCGGCGCTGGCGGAAAGGGCTAAACCTGCAAGGCTTGAGCCTCAGCAAATTTATCGGTCGGAAGCTGCACTTGGAACATGAATGCTTGCATATGCACCGGCCCGATTACGCGTGCACCCCACGCATTCGCCAGGATTGACCCTGCCCAGCGCGCTAGGCCAGCGACGTACTCCCCGATCCGGCGCTCGCCAAGAGCTGCGCGGTAGCACAGCGTTGAGGACACAGCTGCAAATACGGTGTAGTCTCTGCTGCATGTATAGGCAAATCGACCAAGAAAGTCCTACCGCCCGGAGGCTCTTATCACCGTTGGCTCGGGGAACAGCAGTTCCTGTGACGAGGGTCCGTCGCCCGCTGCATCGCTTCAGTCACTCGCTACGTTGGGCGCCGGTCCGCGGGATGCAACTCCGCTACCGATGAAGCTCCTGAAAAGACACAGATGACCATCCACGAGAACAAATGGAGGGGCTAGACCTGTCGGTCGCAACGAACGTAGAAAAAAACGGAACCCTTAGGTGCGTTGAGCCATTTCTTCGCACTGGTAACGTAGAAGTCTGGGGCGAGAGCCGTAGGGTTCACATCAACCTGCGTGAGTGAACTTGGAAAAATGTCGCATCTTCTCTGTCGGGCATATCCAGACAGGAGAAAGGGGGTGGTGGCGCATTGGGTGGCAGAAATGCGCTGGTGGGCGGGCGCGCCTGTCCACGAGCACCAGGGGCGGATTAGAATTAGCATTGAATCTCGCATCCACCCCGAGCAGTTTCTGATCCCGGCAGGCTTCCAGAATCTCCTCAATAGGCAAAACCACACTTGGATCGTTGGCGCCGAGTTCCATCAACGCGGCGCCCCAATGCTTGCGCACGCCAAATACACTGCACGCCAAATACACTGCATTAAGCAAGGGCAGTGCAATGGGGCAAGAGCTGCAGGGCAGAAAACACCTTAGTAAGGTACCGTGTGATGTGGCTGAAGATAACCAGCTTTACCTGGCCCGCGTAGCGCTGCAGCGCCGCACGAAGCGGGTCGAGGACTGAACTGTCGCCACTGTCGGGAAAGGACTTCCCGAGTGGTATCTCCTCCACTTGCACTCCTGTGCAAGGCAAGACTTCAAACGCGCGGATTTTTTTGTCAGGGGCAGATTCCATACCTTTCTGCGTGGCTGCAACCCATTTGGCGGTTTCTTTGACCATGTTATACGCCTCGCTGAGAAACAAGATTATCCCGCCGCTGGACCAGTCCATGGAGCGGAGAACAGCATTCATCCTTCTCAACCATCACAACATCGTCTACGCTGGGAGCATTGACATAGCTGGCTATTTAGCTCCGTGCCTCGTCCACGAGTCTGAATTAGGTCTCCCGAAACGGTAGCAAGTTGCGGAAGGGGGTCCCGTCAGGGACCAAAGAAGACACCACGAGATGGGTAAATCTGCCCGCCGGTGGGTCCATTCCCAGCGGTCCGGTCGTGCTTCCATCTCCTTTGTGAACGCACGCTGTTGCTCAATGACGACGCGCGGGACAGCGCCAAAGCTTCCATGGTTAATTAAAGTTGGTGAAGCTGACCAAACACGATGTCAAGAACAACCAGCGAAACTTTCCGATAAGGAAATCCGTCCGCTTGCAGCACTACCCCTAACCAACCGACATAGCGCATGGAGAGTTGATGAATCCGCCAGTGAGTAAAAATTCTTTCGAAGAGCCCGGCCAAACTGCGATGCGCCGTCTGCACTTGGGCGTCTCCGTCGATGCAGCTGCTAGGTTGAGCGACATCTTGTTCAGGGTCAACTTCTCCTTTAGTGTGCATCGCTAGTGCTGCAACTGGAAACAGCACGAGCACAGCTATCTTTGGATTATGATTGATCGAGGAGCGTGTCATCGACAAAGCTTCACGCTGTGGCG
>ENA-UOXV01001387-UOXV01001387.1-marine-metagenome-genome-assembly--contig:-NODE-1387-length-33875-cov-6.780101_pt1 | contig 33875 bp, 27 predicted proteins | sample MGYA00238165_ERZ766961 | MGnify/ENA primary metagenome ERZ766961 (study PRJEB28924, sample SAMN03173240) | marine metagenome | biome: Marine; feature: Water; material: Subsurface seawater | place: North... | reverse complement strand
GGGGGGGGGGGGGGGGGGGGGGGGGGTCCCCTGCCGATCGCTGGCACCACGCGAACGCGGAGGCACTTTGCGCGCGCGCCGTCCACCCAGTGCAACGGCGCGAGCTCGCCGTCCTTGAGCTCGAGCACTGCGGCCGGCTCCTCTTCGAGCCCCTGCTGCACGAGCTGCACCGTGGCGCCGACGCGGTTCAGCACCGTGTAGCGCGGGACGATCGAGACGAGCTTCGAGCGCGCGAGGTAGCCCATGCCGAGCTCGAAGGCGAGGCCGAACTCGTACAGTGGCGCGGCTTTCTTGAGCTCCGGCGCCTCCGAGGGCTTCCCGGGCACCTCCAGCACGCCGTTAGTGCCGACGCTCTCGAGTGAGAACGCGGGGCCCCACGGGCCGCCGTCGACCTGGAAGCTCGCGCGGTTGCCCGTGAGGTCGGTCGAGGAAAAGGAGAACATGAAGGGCGGCTCCGACGCGTTGTCCATCCACGCCGAGGGGAACGACAGCCCATCGCGGTCTTGCTGCCGCGCGCCCTTGCCGGCGGCCGCACCCTCCAGCGCGGGCTTGCTCGGGGACGGGGCGTGGTGCAGATGCTCGCCGAAGCGGACGGTGGCCTTGACGACGCGCTTCCACTCGAGGCTCTGCGCGGAGCCGCGTTGCGAGGTGTTGACCTTCTCGGGCGCCACGTGCACGACCTGCTCCTCGGGCGGCGCGGACCAGTCGATCTGCGCCGCGTCGCTGTTGCGCAGCATCACGCACGGGATGCGGATCCCAGGGCCCTTGTCGCCCTCGGCGAGGAAGGAAGTGTCGTCCGTGTTGAGGAAGACCACGCCGATTGCGCCCGCGGCCGCCGCGCGGCGCGCCTTCTCTGTGAAGGGCACGATGCCGCGCGTGATGACCGCAATGGCCCCGCGGATCTCCGCCGCGTTGGCCAGCTCGCGGTCCGCGAGCGGCGGGTCGGCGCGCACGAAGCGCCCATGGAACGGTGCACGCGGGCCGAACCCGGCGAAGATGCCCTGCAACGACGGCCCCTGGTGGAGGTGCTCGGGCGTCGCGAGCGGCGATGGCCCCTCGTCAGAGTCCGGCGCCTGGCCGGCCGCGGCATACGTCGAGGTTGCGACGGTGCCAGTGCACCCGTAGGTGAGCGGCAGCCCCGAGAAGTTCCGGACGAGGTAGTGCGCGTAGAGAACGATGGTCAGGTCCCCCCACGCCGACTGCACCGCCTCGACGCCGAGGCGCAGCACGCCGCCCTGGTCGTCGAGCAGCTCGAGCGCGCGCGCAGGCGCGACGGAAGCGTCGGGCGAGTACACCACTACGGGCTCGCGCACGCGGCGCAGGTTCCGGCAGAAGGCCGAGAGCATGAGCGGCGTCTTGAGGTCTGCGCAGTACAGCTGCTCCACGGCGCCCTCCTCCGTGACTGCCGAGGTGACCTGCTCGCCCAGCACCCCGCCCCGGCCCTCGTACAACGACACCGACACCGGGTACGGCAGCGCATTCTGGATCCGTAGCGCGGGATGCAGCGACACGACGATGCGCATGTTCTCCTCGTGGCCGCCCACGGGCCGCTTCGCGTCCAGCCGCACGCGCAGGTGCATCGCCGTCGTCCCCTCTGGGGCGTTGGGCAGCGGGTCGCAGCGCACAAAGATGGACTCGCCAGTCACGGGCTCCGTCGGGATGGTGATGGGAGCACAGTACCCGTGCTTGCCGCCGGCAGGCCGCACCTTGAGAAACTTGGACTGCGCGAGCTGCAGCGGCACGCAGCCGTGCATGTCGCCCGCGAAGCCCTCCCACCAGAGCTCGGGCCCGTCGGCGACGTCGGCGACGGCCGCGTCAAGGGCGGTGGACGTCTTGTTATACAGCTTGAAGGTGCTTTGGATTGCGATGATCTTGCAGCCCGAGTCGTTGTGGATCTCGGCGACCGCGCGGAGGTCGCCCAGCGGGAGCATGTGCACGCCCGTGATGTCGACGGGCACGTGCGTGAGCAGGTCATCGATGCCCTCGAAGCGGATGGAGAGCGTGTGGAACTCGAGCGACATGTCGCGCTGGCGCGCCTGCAGCGCCCGCTTCTGCGAGAACTCGAAGGGCTCCTCTCCGCCGGCCGCAATAGCCGTGCACATGGTGTTCGTCGGCTCAAACGTCGAGCCGAGCCAGAACGAGATGGGCACGCCGGACTCGTTGCGCAGGCGGTAGGGCCAGAAGCGCTCCTCGAGCGACTTGCTCTCCAGCCCCCATGTCTTGGCGTCCTGCAGCCACCCCTCGACAGTCTGCACGGCCCCGCGGAGATGCATCTCCGAGAGGTTGAAGTCGATCCGGCTCAGAGACTCGATCTTGAAGGACGAGGACACGCGGCCCTCGGTCTCTGCAGCTGAAATCTGCAGCGTCCACGGCTCCATGATTGGCTCGAAGCACGAGGTCATGATGTTGTAGAAAGCGGTGTCAGACGTTACCTGGGACGTGAGAGAGTACGACTGGTCGGTGTCCCAGGTCACGTCCATTGACGCGTTCTTGAGCGTGAGCGTCGCAAACGGCGCGGTGGAGCCCATGCAGTCGTTGACCAGGCAGAGCGACGCGACCTCCAGCCGCACTTCGAGCTTCGAGGTCCCGGGCACGGCGAGCGTGGGAGCGTCCGGGACGAGCTTGGGCGCGGGCGCGCGCGGCTCCTCCTCGCTGACGAGCAGCCCCGAGAGGTAGAGGATCCCCTTTGAGCGCGAGAAGCCCGCGCGCTCGTCCTCGCGCACAAAGGCGCGGTAGATGGCGAAGCAGCGCTTGAGGTCCTGGTACGTGACCAGGAGGTCGAGGGCCCGGGACGAGATCGTCGTGATGGTGTTGTACGCACCGTTGGCGTACGTGCGCTGCACCGCCACGGCCGCAGCCGCCTTCTCGAGCACGTAGAGCGGCTCGTCCACCTCCACCACGCGCATCAGCACTCGTACGTCGCGCACCGCTAGCGAACCATGCTCCGCGTCCTTTTTGGCGGTGTAGTCGCCCGAAGCTGCAAAGAGCAGCACCAGGCGCGCGCTGTCCTCACGCGCAGGCTCCTGGACGAACGTGACCTGACAGCGTCCCACCTCGAGCGTAGCGTCGAGCGTGGAGTCGCCCCACCACGAGTACGCGTCCCCGGCCTGCGGCGCGCCGCACGCGGAGCCCGAGAGCGAGGAGGGCCGCCCCGTGCCCGCCGTCGACGGCACGGCGCGGCCCGTGCTCCCGCCAGACGGCGCGCGCTCGAGCGCGCCGTCCGCGGGCGCGCCCTCGGGCTCTGCCCCTGGCGCGGAGAAGGAGGCGAAGACGAGGGCCAGCACGTCGACGATCGGCTCGGGCACGAGGGTGACCTTGGCTCCCGTGGACCGCACTCGCAGCACGCCGGCGCCCGCCGCGGATTCCTCGTACGATACGGCCGCGAAAGGCTGCTCCTCTATGCCTTCAGCGGGCGCGCCCGGCGCGAGCAGTTGGCGGTGCACGGAGCTGCTCACAGGGTTGGCGTCCACGAGGCGAAGGTCGTCCAGGGAAGCGTCGACCGCGTAGGCCGTGTCGCTCCACACCCGCATCGACGCCGCGAGCTGCACCGCCTCCAGCCGCACCAGCGGTGGTGCGCGCCCGTCCGCCGGTGCCGCGGGCGCGGGCGCGCCGGGCGCGGGAACGGGCGCGGCGAGCACTGTCACGGTGAGCCCCGCAAGGTGCACCTGAGCGATGCGGGCGCGGTGAGGCCACGGCTGGGGCAGCGGCAGCAGGGGCGGCAGGGAGGAGGGGCAGGGAGTCCGATGCCGAGCTTCATGGCGGAGTGAATGGCTCCATAGGCGGGGCCGCACCGAGGCGTGGAGGTCGAGGAGGTGATCGCCCGCGCGCGCAAACGCGGCCTGGCGCGCGCGCTCCGCGAGGGCCTCTTGCCGCATCGCGCGCTCGAGAGCGGCGCGCACCCGCGGGAGGTCCAGGATGGATCGGTGCTTCCCGCGCGCCGCGGGGTCTGCGTACTGCCAGGACCACACGGCCTTGACCTCGGCGACGTTGGCCATGGCAGCGCGCCAGGCGAGCGCGACCTGCGGGGGGGCGATCTCGACGAGAATGGGCGAGACCGCAGCGCGCATGCTCACGACGGGGCTGTCGGCGGGGAGCCGAGCCACGTCGAGCGAACGCGCGGCGGAAAGCGTGACCGACAAGGATACGAGGTCGGCCTCGACCCCCGCGATGGACGTGACGATGCGCACGCTCGGGACCTGCAGCTCCATGCTCTCTTCGGGAAGGGCGATGGCATCGCCGCCGCCGCCGGAGAAGGCGTTGGCGAAGTCGAGCGGCGGCACAGCGAGGCTGACGTAGTTGTCGGAGAGCGAGCTCTCGGGTAGCACGACGCTCCCGCCCGCGTGCGCCACGCGGATGCCGAGGCGGTAGCTGTAGCCGAGCGCGCCGGTGTCGAGGCGGCGGCGGAATCGCGCAGCGGCGTTGCTCTCGCGCAGCTTGGACGCGGCCTGGAAGTTCGAGCGGAAGAGGTGCGAGAGGCGGATGTAGTTGGCGCACTCCGCGATGAAGCGCGGGCACCCCACCACCCTCACGGGGCACAGCGCGATCCGCAGCTCCGCGTCGACCCCGCTCGCGCGCGCGTCGCCGCGCCCAAAGTGCACGTACTCGCCCTCCGCAAGCGCACCGCTGCCCGGCAACTGCGACACGGCCTTGGCCCACTGCGCGCCGCCGGCCGGGGTCAAGTCCTCGACATCAAGCGCCCCGACGGACGCCTTCACGGCGATTCGCCCGCGGCGCGTCTCCTCGTTGAGCAGCGCGCCGTCGCGGAGCGAGACGCGCGCAAGCGAGAACAGCGCGCCGTCGCGGGCGAGGTACGCCTGGACCTCGATCGCGTGCACGTGCGCCTTAAGCGAGACCGCGAGCGCGCGGCGCCGCTGCAGCGCGCGCTGCACCTCCTTCCCCACCGCCTCGCCGCTCTTTCTGAGCACATCCTCGTCGGGCACGCGCTCCGCGGGCACCGACTCACCCCCGGTCCCGGCGGTCGCGCGCTGCAGCGCCCCGAAGAGCCACTCCTGCACCGCGCCGGCCGTCTCCAGGTTCCCCCCGAGGTACAGCTGCGCGAGCGTTGCCGTCACTTCTACGTCGCGCTCGCCGCGGTCGGGGCTCTTGTTGTGCCACACGCGCACGGCCACCTGCGCCAGCGCCTCCTGAGGCCGCCCGCTCGCCGGCACGCTGCTGCCGACGATGAGGCGGTAGTCATCCCCGAAGGTCTGCACCAGATCTGCTAGCTCCACGGCCTCCAGCGTGGCCGATGCGCGCGCCTCCAGGCTCTGAACCAGCGCCGACGCCGACAAGCCCTTCAGCCGGAGCTCCACCAGCGCGTTGCCAGCCGCGCCCGCCTCTGCACCCTCGTCCACGATACACACGGACATGTCGTGCACTGCCATCGAGTACTCGACACGCCGCCAGTCGGCATACGTGCGGCGCTGCTGGGCGCGGTCGCCCGGGAGCGAGTTGAGCATCGCCAGCTCGCGCCGGCGCATAACGTCCCAGCCGGACTCGAGGACTGCAACGGCGGAGAGCACCATGCCAACCAGCGTCGACGCCTCCGTCTGCTCCAGTACGCCGCGCGGTGCCGGCTGAGCGGGGCGCAACGCGGCGGCGCGAGAGTAGGCGAGTTCGAGGAGCGCGATGCGCTGCACGGAGCGCGAGCCCGCGACGACCACGACGCGCGGAAGTTCCTGCTTCACGATGAGCTGCGTGTGCTGCATGTCGTTGCGCGCAACGGACACGTCCATCACTGTCGTGAGCACCCCGACAGACAGCAGCGGATCGCCCGCGCCTTGCGCCCAATTCTCCCTCCCGAGACAGGTCCGAATGCCCACCCCCGACAAAGTGAGCTCAAAACGATCGTACACGCCAGCCTGGGCATCGCTGGGCTGCACAGTGCTCTTGGCGTTGATCGCACCGAAGTTGCACACGACAACAGCGGCTTCTGCAAAGGTGCCTGAGTTGACTGTCTCAGGAAAGACGAGATCAGGGAGCTTCATGTCGAGCTGAATGTCGAAAGGCTTGCGGTGCTCGACCGCATCGCGCACCACGCTCTGCACAAACTGGCGTGTCTGGTCTGCTGCGACTGCAGCCTTGCGGGAGAGCAGGACGGTGAGCGCGCGCATGTCGATGTGAGTGTCGTAGTCGAGGTGCGAAATCATGCGGAGGTGCAGCGCTGCACAGTAGCATATCTGCGTGGGCCCTGTCTGGACCTGGCAGTGGGCGCAGTCCTCGTCAGCAGGCCGCGAGCGCACCAGCGGGGCACGGGCGGGCTGGCAACACACACCTGGAGAAGGTACGACGCGTTGGAGTCCGGAGGCGCAACCTCGAACCGCACGTGGAACGAGGGCGGCCCGCCCGGGTCGAGCGCAGTGCCGGACCGGACGACCTCCGGGAAGACGGAGGCGGCGCACACGAGGTCGTGCATCACGACGCCCGCCACGCGCACGTCCGCACTGAAGGGCATCTGCGCCGCGCCATCGACCTGTGCGCGCATGGGCTTGCCGACCAGCGCGACCTGGGTGCCGAGGAACTCGACCGCAGAGATGATCCCGCCAGGGCCGTGCAGCCCCGCGCCCGTGTACCCCTTGTGGTCCGAGACCTCAACACGGAGCTTCGGCACCGCCACGTCGACGGCGAAGCGCGGGTCCTGGCGCCCCGCGCCGTCGAGGTCGTCGAACGCCGCCTCGTCTGCGGCGCCACATAGCGTGCACAGCTCCTCGGGAGAGACCTCCAGTTCGACGCCGGCCACCTCCGTGCAGGCCGCGCCGTCTGCGCTGCGCCGCCACCCCTTGAATAGCCGCGAAAAGAGCCCCGTCACTGCCCCGACCGCACCACCCCGCTTACTTCCCTGGAGCTTCGCCGCTTCGAGTGCCGCATCAACCTGCTCCTCTGCCCGCCCCCGCAATGCTAGCAACATCTGCATTGGCAGCCCGGCCTCAAGTTCGCGCAGCGCATCAAGCTCCTCCTGCGGCAGTGCCCGCCCCGCTCCGTCCTCCTCCAGCCGACGCCGAAACAGGGCCACGTACCTGCAGTTCGGCCGCATCACCCATCAACGGACAGCGCGGGCGCTGCCTGCAAAGCGGCGCGAACCACGATCTGGAGGTGGCGCGGGGTTCACCGCTTTCCGTCCCTTGCAGCCGCCATGACCGCGGCCTCGGCGTACGCGCTGCGGCGCTGCCGGAAATCGTGCCGGATGCATGCAATTGCATGCGCCCACCACGCACGCGCGTGCCCCTTGTATGGCACCGCCGGACGGAGAAGCGAGAGGTTCTGCCGGTTCACGTTCAGCACCGCCGCGTCCACCAGCGCTGTCACGTCCCGCACCGCTGCACAGTCCAAGCGAACCACGAGGTCATTGCTCGACCGCACGTCTGCCGAAATTCGCGCCTGCACCAGACGAAGGGTGTGTCAGTTTGGCGGCGGGCGCGACACGGATCGCGAGCAGAGCCGTGGCAGCGAGCTGCTTGGGTTGCAAGGCTTTCCTTGCTGCCTGTGGCGACACCGTCCCCGTGCAGAAGAAGCCTGGCCTCGGCACCCGCGGGCGGAAGCACAAAATAGGCGCCGTGGCGGTACATGGCGTCGGCATCTGTCTGAAAGCCAGCCCAGCGGTCGCAGCCCGTCTGCCAGTACAGCGCGAAGCCCTCCACCGACAGCTTTTTGTTTGAGGGAGCATCCGCGCCGGCACGTGGAGGCAAGACCTGCCATGACTCGTCGGTCGTCTCGAGGATCAGATCCGTGAATCGAACGCCGACAGCGAAAGGCCCGTCCTCTGACGAGGTAGTGTCCTCGTAGCGCAGGTGTACGTTCCTGATGGAGACGTGCAGCGGGCCAACCAGCCCGGAAAAGAGTCGGATCGCGAAGGACTGCTCGGGAAGCGAGGAGGCATCCTCGCCGAATAGGCGCATCTTGCGCACCACTTCGTCTTCCAAAAGCTGCTCTAATTTGTCTTTGAGCAGTTGCTCCGCCTTCCTCTGCGGCATCTGCTCACCGCTGGTGAGCCCCACGATGACCGACACATCCCGAATTTTGACGTGCATCGGCGTCGCGCGTAGATTCGACCAAGCCACCTCGACTTCCAACTCACCAATGACCCCCTCTTGGACTGTAAGTGGCAGCGCGAGCGCGTCAAAAGCCTTGGTCTTGAGTCGAACGTCCCGAAGTACCACCTTCCCGTTCCGGATCCCCACGCGTAGCTGCTCCGGGTCCACATCGGCGTAGGGTGCGATATACTTGTCCACCAACTGCGTTGCGAACCCCTCAAACATAGGTGCGGCCCAGCGCTCACCTGGGGTGCGCCAGGCTGCTAGCTACGCTCCCGCGGTCAGACCGCGGGGAGAGAGGTGTCACCCAAATGCCGCCTCGTCGTATCACACACAAATAAATAGATTCGCTAGGTTGCGAGCCTCAATGGGAGCGGAGATGTCTCCGGGCCGCAGCTACAAGGCTCACTGGGAAGTATTGGGCTGCGCCCTATGCCTCCTCACTGCTAGCGCGATCCCGCGCACGGGCCCGGTGTGGGGCTGGGGCTTTTGCCCCGGCTCCCGCCGCCCTCGTGCGCGCGTCCCGTTAATGGTGTGGGCCTGGGACCTAGTTATTCTCCGGCTTCACTGCTGTGGTCTGCCGGCCCCCGCCCGTCGCCGGTTTTTCGCTCTGCGATTTGTGACTGTTTGTCATTAAACGTATCTATCTCTCCCGGCCCCTGCTACCCCGGTGTTCTTTGCTCTGAGGCATGTGACAAATGTCAGCAAACGGATGTTTTCTCTTCGCGCGCGCGCGCCATACAAAGGCCCTTTGTATGCGGTTATTCTTCCAGTACATCTGTCCTTGTGATGTTCTGTGACGCATATGCCATCAAGCGTGCCCTTCCCTCAACATACATCCACTCTCTTTACTCCAAATGCATGAACACATCCAGCACCACGAACTCGGGACCCTTCACAGCGCCCCAGCCTCAGCTCAAGTCGTCAAAGTCCGCAATGCACACGAGCGCGGCGTCCTCTGCAACCGCTCCCAAGAAGCTCCGCCGCGCCGCGCCGCCCGCCGCGCCCGGCGGCGCGCCGGCAAAAAAGTCTCCCCACGCGGCGCCGAGCGCCGCCTCTGCCTCGTCCGCGGGCCGTAGCTCGGAGACGAGGGCCACCGCGCTCCACGCCGTGCTGTCCCGCACGGCCAGCACGTCGGAGAGTAGGTGGTCTCCGAAATAGGCCGCGCGCGCGGGGTCGCGCACCCAGCCCCCCATCAGGCTGTGGTGCCCCTGCAGGTACTCCTGCCGAGCCCGCCCCGCACCCGGCGCCCCGTCAGCACCGGACCCGCGTGCATGGCCGCTGGGGCTCGCTGGGGCCGCACCCCGCCCAGCTCGAGCTCGCCTGCGCGCTCGCCCAGCTCGTTGGCGGCGCCTCCGCCAGGGCACACGCTCTCGCCGCACGGGAGGGTGCGGGCATCGTGCTTGAGCCGGAAGAAGGGCGTCTCGGATGCGGGCAGCTCGAAAAACCCCTTGCCCTTGCGCGCAAAGAAGACTACCCCGTCGAACAGCGCGCGCCACCCCGCCCCGAATGACACCTGCGCATGCGCCCAACGCGCCGTTACAGGCCGCCGCGATGCACCGGAGCAGGGCGCACGGCGCGAGGCGTGGGCCGCGCGCCTGCATGACGAACTCGCTGAAGTCGACGTGTGAGTTGGTTACGAGGAAGAGCCGGCGCCCGCGCGAACGCTGCGCCTCGAGCCAGGCTCGCGTGGTCGGGCGCGGGGCGAGGAAGCGGGCGGGCTCGGCGAGGAGCGCTGGGAAGAACATCCCGCGCCGCAAGCCAAACGACGGCGGGCTGTACGTGTGCTCGAGCCCCGCCATCAGGTCCGGAACGAAAGCGTACCCGGCTTCTGCGCCCGCGCCCACGCCCGCGCCGGCGTCCTCGCTGTCGACCAGCTGTGCGCACACAAGCGCCACCTACCATTGTGCGCAGCTCTTTAGCGCCTGCGCACACATACCGAGCACACGGAATCGCGGGCCAGGGCACGGGGCCGGGATGCAGACCGGCACGTCAAAGAGAGTGTTGAAGAGAAAGTAGGCGCCGCGCTCGCGCCGGCGCATCTGCTCGTGGCGCGGCCAACGGCTGCCTGGGTACCGTGCCTTGATTTCCGCAGGGGGCATGAACGGGGCTGCGTAGCCATGACGCGCCATGCAAATGTAGCCGTCCTCGTCGATCTTCAGCACATCACCCGTCCCGTGATCGAAAACCAGGCCCTTGAGGCAGAAAGTCGAATCGAATACTTGCTCCTTCAGGGCTGCCGAATAGCCTCGCTCGTCCACCATGAAGGAGAGGAGTGCACGATGAACCAACTGATCGAGGCGCTGAGCAAGTGAGCTCGCCGCGCCCAGCGCCTCTTTCTCGTCGCTTCGGGAAGCAGCAGGCGGGAAACGCACCTCATAGACTGCACCTAGTCGGTACCGTGCAAGAGTTTGATCCATGTCCAGCAAGTAGCAATTGCACTTGTCAAGCTGAACCTCATATTGCGGCCACACAGTCAGTGTCAGGGAGCAGACCTGTTTCAGCCATGGGTCACGCGTTGGATGGGACCTCGGCGAGCGCACGGGCGTTTCGTTCATCATCATAGATGCTGGTCTTCGAGGTGTCGGAGCGCCTGTACGCCATGTCGACGACCACAGGCACACCAATCTGTAGGATACCACTCTCTGGCCAGATCCTTGACAGGTGCAGCCCGTGGAAACGTAGCGTGGAGCGTGAGCAATTGCTTTACAAACTGGTAAAAGTGGCCGAGTTCCTAAAAGCTGTCCGTATTTCGAGGACGTGTCTCTTCGAGAAAAACCACTCACCCGTCATGATGTTCTCCACCCTCGTACCTTCGCCCATGTGCAGCCTGTACATCGTGAGAGCCCCACCAGAGTCCGGTCGCTCACTTGGCGTGCAGCACTTATCAGGGTTTTGGCCTCGCTGTGTTTTGCCAGCATTGCCCTGAGCGATGGGATCAGCTGTACTGCTCTGCATGCGCCCTCGGCCGCGCAATGCCCAGGCGGCCATGCAGCCAGGGTGGATGTTGCATTCACAGTGGGACTCTGACGGAGCGATACACCTTTAGCTGTATGGTTTCAACGGTTCGCCTGTCCATAATTATTTGCATCGCGCGTTCGCCTGCTCTGGTTCCGTCCTGCTACTGACTCTTCGTCCCTCACGCCCCCTCTGCAGCAAATGGAGAAGGACAACGCTTCGACTCTCAAGACCCTGAACGTGATCCCGGGGCAGTCGGGTCTCAAGGCTACCTATGCCCAGATGAAGAAGCAGTCTGAGCGTAAGCTCAAGGCGAACGGTTCATTCCAGCCACATCATCAGTTTAGACCACCTAGACCCTGTATACTGCCACGTTTGAGCTAGCCTGAGATGTCGTCACTGCCGTTTCATCGTGGTTACTGTTGAAGAGTTGAGAAAGTCTGCTGACTGACGTGCGGGTGACGACAGGCTGCATGTGAAGTGCTGCACTGGGCCAAGAAAATGGGAAGCCAGCGGGCAAGCGCGAGAAGACAGGGGTCAGGATAGGGTGAACGGACGAAGTGAGGGGAGCCGGGCATTGGTAGAATGCTCATGACGCTGGGCTCTTCGTGGTGTATATTTTTTGGGCACTGGACCACAGCGAAGGTCAATGACGTTGCTCGTTGGGAGGAGCGTCGGTAGAGCGGTGCGCGATGCGCGTTTGTGACGTGTCTGTACGATGGTACAGCAATCTGCAAATCTACTTCTCACATGTGTGGAAGCGTCTGTACAGCGTATCTTGCAAGCGTGCGTATTGACAAGCCTCTCGTGATAGAATTTTTCGGTACGATGGCGCATCAGTGATTCCGAAGGGCAGACACATCGTAGCTGTCTCGCTGGCACGAACATGCTTTTAATGGAATGCTCCAGCACTGCTGCTCCTGAAGATGTTGTCAGCAGAAGAAGCACTGCTCCTGATATTAGAAGTTTGCAAGAAATGGGTAGCCTCCCAATTTTCTACCTTATTGTTCATTAGGACGCTACGTACATGTCAACCCCCCGCAAAGACCTCAACTCACTTCGAAAACTATCTGCACTGGGGCATCCTCTGCTTGCGGAGACGATTCCCCGCCCAGCGGCTCCTGACTGAGGTCTTCAATGTCTTGAACCAAATGGGTCTGCTCGCGATGTTTGTACCAGCTGAGCCAAAGGATGCCTGTGGTGGCCCAGATGAGCGAACATGTGACGATGTACAGAACTGCCATGATCTCCATTTTGAGGTTCTCGCAGGAAGCTGTGGCGAGCTCATGGAGCACCGAGATGAAGCACATTACCTCACCCATGAAAAGCACCGCGCGCACCTCCTCCCCGCCTAGGCCGATCCCGTGCCATATCAAGTAAAGCGAGGTGCCACACTGCAGAAGCTGCATGGCGCCACAGATGATGAGTAGAGACGTATATGTAGCTTGGCATAGCCTGTCTTCCTCCTTAAGCCCAACTTGGATGCAAAATGACCCCACCAACATCTGAACCATGGCTACTATTGCTCGAAATCCTGGCTGAGCGGACGGCGCTTCCCCGAGCAACGACTCGCGCAGCTTCGACCGCCACAAGTCCCCCGCGAAGTTGACTTGCACACGCCCCTCATCGTCCTCTTCCTCTTCAAGTTCGTTCATGAAGCTCAATGGGCGCACACGTCCAGGTGTGCCCGGGTCTACCGTCCCGTATCCCACAGAGGATCGGCTGACGCGACTGGCTCTGTGGTTGTGAGTGCTGAATGGCTGTGCGATTTGAACCAGCGGATCGTCCTGGGAAGTCTGACGCGGATATGCGACGCCCCAGGCCCCATCATCCCGTGAGACGACGACCTCCGGATACACCGTCTCGTTTGCTCGCCGGCTCCGTGCAGACAAACTACCGTCAGCATGCGAGCGTGGAGTGGCGATGGGTTGGTGACTGTGCGACCTCAGCCCCTGCAACCACTCCATCCCGGAAACAGACCCGAATATTAGGCTTCCCACACAACGCTTTCACTGCCGTGTGGTCGTTTCAATGTGGTGCGTCAATCATGCCTGCCAGAGCACCAGCAAACCCCGAAAGTCAGGCTTAGAGACCACCTCCGACCTCCCCCAAATGGAGCGGTGAATACCCCCATTTTGCCACGAATCCCGCTGGTTTCACTCAACCGCACCACACCTGCTTCCTGTCCAAAGGGAACGATTCTGGGGTACCCTGGACACCCCACACACGAACGGCCTGCCGGCGGTGGAGGGTAGGCGCTACTGAATCCTTGTGCCGATCCCGTGCCAGTCGCGACTGTTTGAGATTTCTGCCGTGAGAGGCTCGGCTGGGGAGTGCCAGGGACGGTGTGGAGCTTTTTTTGTGGGCAAGGCGGTATCGGGGCGCGAGCGGCGGGTGAGAGACAGTGAGCGGCAATGACTACTCCAGCAAAACGGCGACTAATGCGTGATTTCAAGCGCCTGCAGACCGATCCACCGACAGGAATTAGCGGCGCTCCTGCGGTGGACAACATCATGAATTGGTGCAGCCGGAACCCCAAGCCCGCCACCACACCCTGGTACCCAACCGCGACTGTGTCTTGCGCGGGTCTGACCAGGCGTGTTCACATCTAAATCAGGTCTGCAGTCATATTTGGACCGGACGACACGCCTTGGGAGGGAGGTGAACACCCGCCCGCCCGCTGCACGCGGAGGGATGGCATTCCGCCGCCGTTGACCGTAGGAGGCCGACAGCCGCTGTCACGGGTAACCGTTCCGTTCTGACGATACACACCAGTTTCTGACGACTGGTTGTGATGTTTTGCGCAGGGACATTCAAGCTTTCGCTCGTTTTCTCTGAGGACTATCCCAACAAGGCTCCCGCAGTCAAGTTCATCACCAAAATGTTCCATCCAAACATCTACGCGGACGGTGCCATCTGCTTGGATATTCTACAAAACCAGTGGTCACCGATTTACGACATATCAGCAATTTTGACCTCAATTCAGTCGCTTCTGACAGACCCGAATCCAAACTCGCCGGCCAACTCAGGTGAAGAAGACCCCCACCTTTCACCTCCCTCGGGACTGCATAACCAACAGATTGAAGCCGGCCTCTCGGCCAGCACCTACCTTGACTTGGTAGTTCTCCAGATCTGGGACATTGATCATTGTGCTGATTTCATGCTTGTGCAGAGGCCTCGAAGCTGTACGTAGAAAACAAGGGCGAATATAACCGGCGGGTGAAGGCCGTGGTTGAGGAGAGCTGGAAAACATAAGACTTAGCCAGCAGCTGCTCCGAGTGCGGTACATTGCTCGTGATGGGCTATCATGGCAATAAATGTGCTAAAGAGCTATCACTGTTGAGGGCCCAAACTTCGGACTCCGAAAGTATTGAGTCAACTTGCCCTTTTCTTCACTCCCAGGGTGCGCCAGGTGGTCATATCACTCGTCAGCACGCCGCTCCACTCGTACGAGTGTTGCCAGCGGGGTGCGTCACGTGAGTCTCAAGCCTTACCTGTGCTGGGTGTGTCCTATCGGGCTGTCTATCGTCAGGTGCCGCACGCCCCCGCTGCCGGCTCGTTGCCGCCGTCGCCGTCTCCCTTCAGGCCCGGAGCTGCTGGAGCTGCCCCACCCGCGGCGATGTTGGCGATCTCTTCCTGGTCGGAAAGATCCGTCTTTCCAAACATTTCCGCAAATCGTTTCATGCGCGCCTCTTTTTCCGCCGCCTGCGCAAACCGCGTGATGATGAGACGCTCGTCTGCATCCAGGCAATGCGCAAGGCCGCGCCTGGCGGTGAACGGAGTGTCAGCGGACCTGGGCAGTCTGTGCCTTAGCCTCAGCGGCCTCATCAGCTTGCAGCTTTACCTCCATCCTACACGCTGCGAGATCCTCTAACAGCGCCTCCCGGTGCCATTCGCCGCCCTTCTTCTGCGCAGAACGCTCGCACGGTCAAAAAGGTGGTGCTGCTGTTGGATGCGCTGTACCTCGCGGGCACGCAAGAAGCGCACCTGATAACTCTGGGCCTCGAGTTCACCAAAGGCTTTGATTCCTTGTGCTTCTAGTTGAGCATTGAGTGCCACGAGTTCATCGAAGAGCTCATTGTCAGGCCGAGTGTCTTCTTCTCCCTCATCCTCTTCCGCTTCACCACCGCCGCACGCTTCAATGTCGTACTTCAGCGTGTCAATCCGCCATTTTCCCTTCCTGCGCAACACGCTGTGTCACGAACACCTACAGCGTGCATCTGCCACAGGTCGGGCATTGGGCAAGGGCTTGGGGGGAACTTGAAATAGATTCGCTCCTCGACCATCGGGTTTAGGGCCTTCAGTAGCGCAAATAGCCGGCGCCCCTCATCATCCTCCTCAGAGTCTGATCCCGAAGCTTCCGCAATGCCCTTTTCCGCCTCATCTGTGTCTCCGCGCAGCTGCACGCGCGGCTGATTGTCCGAGTTTCCTGCTTTCTCCTGCGCCGCCCAAAATCAGCAATGTGATTGGCATGGAATGATCGTGACGGTGCTTTGAGGCGCACCTCTGCAACAGGGCATTCAGCTGGAGCTGTATCAGGTGCCTCCCCCTCCTCTCTTAGCCCCATTCTGTCGTCCGCCTCTGCGCCGTCCCCTCGAAGTGAAAGTTTAGGTGGATCAGCGGAATCGCCCTCCTCTCCGTGAACTTCATGAGCCTGCGCGTCAATCTCCTGGATATGCAGCTCGTCTTTTACAGCTGTGATGTCTGCTTCTAACGTTGCTGTGTCCCAGGATCCATCCGCCCGCCTGCGAGGAATCCACCCGGCAATCGCATGAACACCGCAGCTGGTCATTGCAGTGTTTTGGCGAACAGCATTCTAAAGTGCGAGGATCCGGAAACAACTTCGTTGCAGGCAAATAAGTAAGGGGGAAACCTGTATGCTGACTCCTCGAGCTCACCGAAGGCCTTGACGCCCATGGCCTCGAGTTCTGCATTCAGAGTGCTGAGCTCGGTGAAGAGATCTGCCGATAGCGAGTCCTCCTCAGCCGTGGGCTTGAGTGATAGAGACTCCCCGTCATCCACTGCCTTTTCGCCGCTCACGTCCTCTCCGTCCCCACCACGCAGCCGAGGTGATGAGCTGCCCTTGTCCTCGTCCTGGAAGCCACCTTCTGCTCCTCGCACGAGAGTATCGAGCTCATCAAGATCTTTCATCAGACCTTCGCCTTCCGCCAATGCCGCGTCCAGCGTCATGCTAAGATGGCTGGCACTGTCATCCGCAGCCTGAATGAACAAAAAGTCAGGAAATGCGCGCACTAAGAGCTACCTTACATGGGTGGCTTGCGGACACCGACACAAGCGACCTCACCAGACAGGACATAATCCTCGATAGGATTCGGAGCTCACCAAGTCAGCTGCCTCGTCTACTACCAAATCAGCTGAGTAAGATATTGGCACGCCACAGATTATGATTGTCACGAGGCACCACGCGAGCAGGGACGCTCGGGCGGAGGCCATTTTGTGACCCTGATTGAGTTTGTGGTGCGATGAAATCCCGGCGCAGCTCACACAGGAAAGACTCACTTCGAATGGTCATTTGGGGCTGAACAGTGTTCAGAACACAGCGAGAGCTCAGGTGTGGAACAACCCCCTCTCGTCGCTCCGCTCGCAGACTTGCTCAGTTCCCGGAACCTTTGCAGGATACTCTACGCACTTGTTGCCATGAACGCCATGGGTGGGCTTGATGCCGAACCAGTAAATGCCACATACATGAACCACGTTGCGCGAGTACGTTGCCTCCGTCCTGCCTCGCATGATCACGCAGTGACACCTTCACGTTAAATTTACTGTCCCCGTGAAAACACGCACCCCGTTCAACCGTCGGGGCACGACCTCCTGCGCTAGCCTGAGATACTCTGCGCGATCCACTCGCGCTAGTTCTGCTCAGCGGGATCGGCGAGGAGGACTGGCAGCGTGACTTCGACAAGGAACTGGTGGAGGATGAATGCTGTTAGGCCCCACACGCGGTGCTTGCCCGAAATGAAAGCCGGCATGTCGTCGCCGAGACGAATACGCTCATACACAATCTTGCTAGGATCCAGTAGGTCCTGCACAAGGTCTGTCTCAGGCGCAACACCTCGCACACCATTACATCCGACAGAGAGAACCCCGCCGGCAGTCTTGAAGGGCCAGGATGAGCCGTACTGAAAGATACAGAAGGGCTGGGACCTGGAGTGAGATTGCGAAGACTTCGGCGATCTCTGTCTTGTTGGCGCGGCGGGTAAGGTCGGCTAGGTCGACGGGTCCCAGATAGCCGACGACAGGCGTCACGAGAGTACCTGTCACGGCGACCGCATTCGGAAGCCGCCCCAGCACGTTGGAATTCGGGTAGAATGGCCGGTGCTGCCATGCGGCCTCCCATACTGCGCGATCCGTGGGGCGCCAGACGTGGACGCCGAGCTCCTCCTGTGTCTCACGCGTGGCACACGTCTCCATGCACTCGTCCGTCAAGTTCAGGTGCCCACCAGGGAAACAAACCTGCCATGCCCCGAGCCGGGCCCTCTCAAGTCAGACTACCCATTCGCGCTGCACAGATACAAAAGGCGAGGCTGCACACCTGCCCCTTGTGGGTGCCGACATCCATCGAACGCAAGTTGAACAATATCCCAGGCTTTCCGTCCACAGAGCAAAGAGGTAGCATTATACCGGCTCGACGCCCTGTGTGCTGATCATCTGAAACCCTGGTCTTTGGAATAGCTGCTATGCGCTCTGTCAAGGACAAGAGCACATCGTGGCTCCACTCGAGCGTGCGGATGCGCCGTTGCAAACGCGCGTCTAGGTCTGGCGGCAGCGGCTTGCCAGGAAAGCCATGCAGCATAACTGTCTCTTGTCCCGATTCCATCGTGTTTTCGCGGTCCTCCAACCGCGTGCGGGGAATCCATTTTGATTGCGGCGTGGCTAGAGATTTGGCACTGGCCGGCACGGATCCATGGCCTCCGCGCGTGTGCCCAGGCAGCGACTGTGAACCAGTCTGTTGCGGGTACGCGTGGTAAACATGCGATCTCTTCTCATTGTGGCTGTGTCCCCCTCCTCCTCCGCCAGAGACGGATGAGGAGTACTGCGGCCGCGCTGACTGAGCCTGACGCAGGCCCAGGCTGGTCAACCTCCGCGCAGGCTCCCAGACCAAGCTTGCAGGCGCCCCGCCGCGTCCCAACGATGCCATCCTCAGTGACAATGTGCAACGGGCAGGGGCCCCGAAGATGCTGCTCCAAGCGAACGGAAGGAGCCCAGAAGCGCCCAATGCTCGGATCGCTCGCTCGATCAAGGTCTTTGATAGCCCGGCTATCACCAAAAACTCGATCGGTCCCTTCTTGTTGACTAAATCTGTTGGGCCCGCTTCGTCAGTGACACTCAAGACGAGAGGGAGTTCCCGGACTGCCTAGAGGGAGCGCCGCTACGTAGACACATGCACAGCAGAATGCGATGCGCGACAGTCCTTACCGTTTTTCTTCCTTATGCGCTATCATTCTCTCCAGCGGCGATCCGTAGTCGAACTGCCACAGCCCCACTTTGCGCAAGTCTCCGCACAGTGGGGCGCCAGCGCTGGCATCCGCTGGGGGGCATGAGAATGGACGCAGCGGCGAAAAGCAAGTCTGAAATTCTGGCCGACGAGCTGCGCGATGAATTACCACAGGTCAGTTTTTCCCGATGTGGTAGTGCGAGAAAATTTGCTGAATCGGACGCCCTTCCGCGCAGTGATCCTTGAAGTACGCCGCGTGCGCAAACAACCCCCCGCAATGCGTAAATATTTTCTAATGCTTGGTTCGTGGGGAAATGCAGCTGTTCGATTTAAGCTATACTCCCAAGTGGGAGCTGTACAGCGACAATGTAGAGTTTGTTGATCCCCTCAACAAGTTTTCTGGCGTGGAGGGCTACAAGGGTAACATCCAGCTACTAAAGGATTCACCACTCTTCAAGGACGGAGAGATGCAGTTGCACGATACAAAAGTTGTTGATGACGAGACGGTGCTTACCCGCTGGACTCTTTCCATGGTCTTCAAGCCTGCACCATGGCAACCGCGTCTAAGTTTTACTGGCACGTCCGAGTACAAGCTCGACCCTGCTTCGGGTCTCGTCGTCAAGCAAGCGCCCCCCCCGCCCCAGACATTGTCTTGTGGGTTATTTCAATGACCAACTGCGCGTGTATGCATTTGCACGAGAGATGATGCAGAGGCCGCTAGAAGCGCTCGGCAGATTCCTCCAGGATGCCTGTCGCGTGTGACCAAAGGGCCGTCGTACTCTGGCAGGCACACCGACACGTGGGACTCCATTGCCAATAACGCGCCCTTTTCCCTGGAGGCGCTGCAAGACCTTGTTGGGCAGCTCGTCCCTGATGTGACTACCGTCGGGATTCGTGTGCTCAAGGGCGGCGCCGAAGAGTCGGCGGCCTACGACCTCCTCCGCCGCTATGGGTCCACGATGGAGGCCGCACCCCGCCCTGATATGCGCCGACACGTCTCCACGCCACGCCACGCCACGCCGCGCTACACATGTGGAATGCATCTCCTCAGGGAGACGCGTCGCTCACGCTGCATGTGCTCTGCTTCAGGTGCGGCGGTACCGGCCGTACTGTGTTGTTTCGACTGAGCCCGGCGGCGTGTACGACCGCGACTCGTACCTCGCCGCGTCGGAGCAGCTCATGGCGTACAAGGGGGATGCCAACAATAAGCCTCAGAACGCTGCGGGCATGGTGGTCCCGCACTCGGTCTGCTGCAGCGCAAATCAGGGGAGGTTGGGCTGAGCGCCTGCGGTCGGGTTTTTCAGGTGTGCGCGGCAACGGAGCCGGCGCTGCAGTTCGACTCCGGCAAGTTGGACTCCTCCCTCGGCGCGATCCTGCCCGCCGGATTCTCAGCACCAAAGCCGTTGGACAAGACCCTGACGGTGTCGACTGTCTCGGACAGCATCGTAGCCGTTGCAAAGCGCCGGGGTAGCACCCGTCATGCGCCCCGTTGAATCTGCCTGCGAAGCCTTGTATCACACCTTATTGGTGGTGACGTGCAGAGTCGCGCCTGACTCTTGGTGTCAATGGCCAGGGTTTGGGAGCGACAGGAGCCGGTCGGAGCAAGAGATCGAGTCAGTGCGGGCCGCTCTTGAGGCCAAGGTCACAAGCGAAGGTTGGAAGCTGCCTGGGCCTAAGGGTGCCTTCACCCTTGCATCGTACGCAGACGGATACGAGATTTGGCTCGATATCACGCAGCTTTGAAGTTGCTAGACGTGGTCAGGCGACGGAGCCGAAGTGCGCTATTACTACCAGTCTTGTTACACCCTTTACTTCTTAACAAAACACTCCGCCTCTTCGCACACGCGCCACAGGTCGTGTGGCGCATTCATTTCGCGTCTCACGACGACCGTCTCATGCACACCCCACTCGCATTCCTTTAGAGCACTCTGCCAGCTCATGCCGGGGGTGCCGACGAGAAAGCGATCCAGAACCTCACGCCTGCTGCTCCACAACCGCGAACTCACCACCGAAGTCAGTTGCGTCAACCTCATGCATGTCCGTGCGATGGAGTGAGGCATGACCGCCAACAACAAAGACGCTGAGCCCCAGAGACGCAAAGATAGTGCCTGTAAGACCCGTGATGAGCATGAGCAGGATTGTGACGCCGCCCATGCCAGCCTTCTGCTCGAAGTCAGAGAGCGTCCGGCCGCCGACGGCCACCGGCACAAGCGCGCCATCCGTCGCACGCGGACGCTTGAAAAGGAGGAAGGTCCAGCCGACAGCGAGAAGGATGAGAGAGACCAAAAGCGACGGGTTGGTAACGATCGACGCGACTGCGCTCACTCCAACGAGGCACGCATAGTTGCTCTTATAGTACGCAAGATTTTGCCGCACTCGTGTCGTCAGTTGGTCCCCCGGTGCGTTAAACTGCGTTGGTGAAGCTGCAAACCAACGAGAGGGCTGCCGTCAGACACACTCCATGTATCTCCCGTCACCTCAATATGGAAAACTGTAGTAAATGGCCTAATCCTAGCTTTGCGTGCAAGCATGTAGACAACATTGCGACCCACCAAACCGACACAAGCAACAAGAGGAGAAACAGAAGTACACGCCGCACATGGTCGGCATTCTCTGGTACAAGGAGAACGGCATTGCACAGGGTGGTACCGAAATCTGCGAGCCAAGGGCGCATCTTGGCACGGATGCCCTGAATGGAGGATCCGAGCTGCGAATTGCGCAAATTTGCGATCAATGCTGTCGCTTGCCCCTGTCCCTCTGAAGTCGCAAATGGTCAGCTGCTGCCCCTGGCAACCGGTCCGATAGGGGATGGCGGCATTTCGTTGAAGCGACGGACGTGCCGGGAACGCATTACAGTTGCAGAGGGCGGGCGTAAGGGTGAGGCCAAACCTGCAGCTGGGGCGCCATCCTGGTTGAGGAGGCCCTGATTGAGCGAAGACTGGTCCATTGCTTCGGCCTTCGTTCCTGTGCTTGCAGCCGGCGCGCCCTGCCGACTTGTCACGGGGTCCAGGCCACCAACGAAACCGAAAATTTAATAACTACATTTAAAATTGAACTGAGCATCGGCTCGCTAGTAGCCGGATTCGCATCCGGACGGGTGAAGGAACTCGAGACTGTCAGGCTGTTGCTGCTTGTGCGCAGGAGAGCCAAGGTGAAGAATGGTGACACGGAGCCAGGCCAAAAGCATGGACGACCAGCCTCCCACAAGTGATACTCATGATCGCCCGGCTGCTGAAGCCAGGCAGACTGGCAAGCAAGGTATGCGAGGGAAGAAAGTCTCCGATCCTACACTAGTACCAAGGCTGATGGCTTGCGGATTTCCGATGGCGTTGGGCATGCTCGGGCCAATCTTTGTCATATCTGGGCTCATGATGATCCAAGAGGGTGTCAAGCGGCCTCCGAATCCGATCCCAGTCATGACCCTCTACAACTTTGCGTTCAAGAAGGCTGGGCTTCTCTTCCCGTTTTTGTTAATGTTCATTCGAATCATTTGCTCATATGCGATTGGCACGTCGCCTTTCGAGGGCCCGATCCTCAGGTGCGCGCCCGCACAGTATGTTGGATGTAGTGCATGTTGACGAGATGGGCCCAAAAGGCCTTGTTGCTTCCTTGCGCGCGTGAGCGTGGATCTTCCAACGTGAGTTTCGAGCAGGACTCTACCCATTATGTTTGTGGTGGTAAGTGCTGTCCGGGCTGGTGTGTACGGCCTGACGCTGATGATGCCGCACGAATCGATGTCCGACCATGTTAACCGTCCCGCCACACCACGTTCACGATAGGGCAACAGGATATTGCAATATCCTGTTGCTCTATCGAATTCTTTGAAGCGAACCTGCTCAACTCGTGTCCTGATCATCGTTTTGAAACAAGCGTGTTGGAAGCAGTGACTCCAGTATGCCGAACAGGTATTTTTAGGGCTCTCGATCGCAGCACTTGCCCGACTAGAGCTGTTTGCCTCTCTCGACACCCTGCGCCAAAGCAGCTCGAAGCTTCGGTGCGTAGAATTGGATCCCACAATGTCATGAATATCCATATTCGATTTGGATGAGGTCCAAAAAGGTCTGATTGGTGTGTCGCCATGCAGGAAAGTGCTGTGGTTGCCCGCGATCTCAAGTGTCGTGTTGGTTTTGCTCACGCACGGCAACAACTATGTGACGGCTCGTTACTTTCACTCTACCGGTGAAACTGCAATGTCGCTTGGCGCAGGACTCGGGATGTTTGAGGCGCCCGTTTCCTTCTTTCTTTGGCGCTCGCTCCGTCGCCGGATCGGCGGATCTGCTTGCTAAACTCGGCTCCGTGCTGTAGCAGTGCGGTGCAGTGGAGTGCGGTAGCAGTGCGGTAGCAGTGCTGTGGAGTGGATAAACATATGATGAATTGCATTTAGCACTGCAAAACGCACTTGGTCTCACTCAGATAAAAGCTCAGAAAGCCGCTTCAGAACTGGGCCACAGCGTTCTTCGATTTTGAGGTGCTCATAGCCCGCCTTATCTGTCAGTCAACGCGGCTCAGTAGCGGTCGGTGAAAAGCAGTACACATTCGAGCCGGGCAGGATGTCCGACACAGACCAGGAGCGTTTGGCCTCTTCAGCACCGGGGACGCGGGCATGACCAGCACGGGTGGGGCCGATAGAGACGATCGCGATTGGAACCTCGTTCTTTGCGGCGGCCTCGAATAGCCGGAAGGATGAGAGAACCGAGAGTGAAGATCCGAGCACAAGCAGTCCTGGCGAGTCTACCACCAGATTTGCTGCGCTCTTGAAACCACACACCCCGCGCCAAATCATCCTCAGGACAGCAGCAGCACTGGCGGTGAACTACTTGGCGCGAACCTGCTTGCGCGATTCGGGAACCACGTCGCCGAAGAATACCACGTCGGGCTTGAGCATTCCTCCACACGATGCGCAGTCTGGGACTACGAAGCTCTCTATGCCCCGCGAGCCAAGTTCCGCGTCACCATCTGCCCGCAGTGCCCCGCTTGCGATGGATATTGAAGCTGCCATCCGGCGGGAAAGGTCACTTGTGGACGTGTGCCGGTACAGCAAGAGACAATCAGCTGCATTGACCCTAGCTGCAACATTACATACACGTGCGAAGTGAGCCAGAACCTGGTCCCCCGTTGGAAGCAGCCAGTACTTCCTGGAATGCGCCCCTGTCGATCTCGCTCTGGCAAGAGAGGCAGCGTACTCGATCGTTTCTGCCATGCAAGTCCACCACTCGCCTCGCCCCTGCCCGCTGGTGCAGCGCGTCGACGTTCTGTGTCACTATGCCTCCAATAATACCGAGCTCCTGGAGGCGTGACACGGCCAGGTGCCCCTCATTTGGCTTCGCTCCCCTGAACGGAGCCCAACCCTGAAATGAGCGTGACCAGTAGCGCTGACGATTCGAATGTGCCCCGATGAACTCGTCGTGCTGCATTGGCTTGTGACCCACAGAGTAACTACCCTTCGGAGAACGATAATCAGGGATACCTGAAAGCGCAAGAAAATCAGAGGCAGCAGACAGCATGAAAACTGGTGGTGTTTGCCGGGTATACACCAGACTCTGTCGAGATCCCTGCGCCGGTAAGAGCAGTGATGTTGCGTCCACCACATCGCTGGACCCACTCGAGCAGTGCTCTTGCAGCTCCCTCCTCGTCGCCAGATCCGGACGGCGGCTCAAACGTTAACCGCATGGATCCACTAATTACCCGGTGCCTAGAAGTGGAAAACCAACGATGGGCGCGTCCTCTTCCATCGATGGATTGAAGTGACTGCTTGCCATGCGTGGCGCTGCCTCCTGCTATGGATGACCCGACGCTGTTGAATGAAGACAGAGAAGACATGGGGCGCACAAGAGCTGCAGTCAGAGGCATAGCTGAGAAGACAAGCAGTGCACCACAGCTTGATAACTGCATTCTGATCTGCCCCAGAAGCGGCGTATGATCAGGCGAACCTGAACCGCTCTGCCACTGAGAATCCCCTTGAGTGACAAGAAGATAGGATAAAGCGACTCAGCTGAGGAGAGCAGAATTTTCATAGGCGACATGCCGAACTTAAAGGTGAACGCAAACCATCGCCATAGCGATTCTCGATTCTATTCACCCAGTCATCAATCACAAAGTGCTGTTTTTTCGCTGTGCTGGTCATGCACAAAGAGGGATTTGCCCTCGAGAGCATAATCCAGCTTTCAAAAGGCTAGGCATGCACTGCGCCTAATATTATCATGCAGACCCATGATGCCCTGCGAATAGGATCCTCCCCTGTCAGAGTCAATCACACTGACCCTGCTGTCCACCGATGCCGCACATTCCACTCGGCGGCACTTTAGGGGAGAACTGGGCTTCTTGTCGAGGTGGGAGCCAGTGAATTAGTATTGTGTGACGTGCTGTGGTCTCGCAGATTAAAACTCTCGACGGGAAGGTCCTGAATGTCGATGTCAGCGCGGATACCAGCGTCAGAGCGCTGAAGGAGAAGGTTGCGGAGGGTGCTGGTGTTCCGCTTTCGACTTGCAGCATCATTTATTGCGGCAAGGTTTCGTCCAGCTGCAATCACATGGTTTGCTGTGGCTCATAGCGGGATAATCGATACGGGGTGCGGATATCAGCCAGTGACAGGACCTTGATTGTAATACGATTGTGGGTGCAGGTCCTCAAAGACCATGAGTTGCTGGGAAGTCACTCCAAGTTGGCCGACGGAGATGCAGCAGTTCATCTCATTAGTCGACCGCAGGGCGAGCGATCTTCGCGTCCACCAGAAGCACGTTCGCAGGGACGTGACAACCTGCCCTTCGTGTTCGGAGCTGCAAACGTCGGGCCCCAAGGTTGCGCCTCTGTATTGAATCCCACAGCGCATAACCCACTCAATCTTTCACTGCCGGTTGACATTCGATGAACGCGTAACAGGTACAGGTGCAGCTGGAGGCGGCGGTCGTGCTGCTGGTGGCACCGGGCCCACCTTGGGCTCACCGGGTGTCAACTCTCCTGGTGGCCTGCCGGGGTTTGTGCTTGGCGAAGGCGAAGGTCCTGCTGCGATCGGATCTGAGGTGATAGATACCCTCATAGCAGTACAATTCTCGTGATGACTGAAGATATTTTGGGTCAGGGACTGGGACGCATGTTGCTAGGACTATTGAATCCTTCAGACCTATCATCGAGGTGCGATCATTCAAAAAACAACACGAATCACACTTGTACCCGAGCTGGAGCTGAAATGAGATAGCCTTTGGAAATGTCTTATAAATATACATGCAAGCCTTGACTGCATTTTGTTGTTGGTAGGATGAACGGCGAGGCGGCACTTGAACATGGTCGAGCGCGGCTGCAAGCGATCATGGAGCGAGCTCGTCTGTCGATACGCTATCTTGCTGCGGTGCCTGCGGAAACCCAGCGTTTTCTCGCTGAGGCAGCTACCGACGAAGGTCAGAGTGCTTCGCATGAGCAGCACCGAGGTGTTACGTGCGATGTCTGCGAAGGAACTCCAATACGGGGTCCGCGTTGGAAGTGCTCAGAGTGCCCGGTTCGCCATCTGTTTCCCACCGCACAACCGACATGGGCACGCAGCAGCTCTTCATAATTGCACGTTGAAAGTCGAATGATGATCATCAAAGCTGACTCATATCAGTCAGGCTGTATGATTGTGGAATCGAAGATGACCTGTGGCCCTGAGGAATTGGCTTGTGCAGGACTTCGATCTCTGCAACGGCTGCTACGATTCCTTCACACGTAATGGTCATTTTTTACATCTAGATCGTGATGTTCTGTATCTGTGCACATGCAACAAGTATGCTGACAAATGAAAAGTGACTTGTAGGCACTGGTCACGATTTTGGTCATCGCTTTTACCGCGTAAGGTACGTGTAGCCATTTCTTCTTTCCCCTCACAATTCCGTCGCACGGATGGCGCTTGCATGAATTCTTTCGCATCATTGATGTGCTACGATTCAATGCAGGCCACGTTTACAAACGCCGAGGCGAGCACTTGGGCCGATGGGCGTGGAGATGCAAGCTGGTGAACGGCTTGGACCCTCGACAACTTCGCCGACTGCGGCCCTTGTCCCAGACGTCGCAGGAATTTTGTCAGCTCAGATCTCAGCGAGCGATTCGTTGGTTCCATCCTACACCACATGCCACCCCCGTGCAATTGTGTGCAATGCTCAAGGTGTTTTGCGCTTAAGCCGTGCGGCTGGAACAGTTCTCACACAGATGAGCGCTCGCTGTTTAGATACGGCATCTGCGCGAACTGGAAGGACTTGCTCGACGGGAAGCAACGCTTACATCGGCGGAGCGACGCAGGGCCGATGGTCGGATCCCTTTGGGACATCAGTTGTTGAGAGATGCTCAAATCTGAGCATGTGGTTGCCTGCAGGTCTGGCGCTGGCAATAGCTCCGGCAGTGCGCGACTCTGCCGTCAACATGATGGACATTGGTGCCACTTACCCGCACCTGTATCTTGCTTGGTTTTGTTGATTGATGTGGATTTACCAGCTCCTAACTTCACACCTAACGTTCTGGTCGGTTTCGCATTTTGCAGCGGTGACAATTTCGAACACGAGATTTGGGAACGCGGCGGGGCACGCAGAAGTGGACTCAGCCGCACACACCATCAGTCTACCGCCCACCTACCGTCGTATGTTTCTTGAGCAGCAACGTCAACAGGACGAACGATCGTTTCAGCGGCGTCAGGATTCCACTTCACCGCTGCCGCTGCATGACGATCAGGTGCCGCAGCCGCAGCAGGCGCCGCAAATGATGGATGGGCAGCACCAGCACCAGAACCAGCTCGATCGTCAGTCTGGCGCCATTGATGCTTCTTCACAGGCGGAGTCCAGACACAATGTGGTAAAATCCAACACCTGCACAGTCTGTATCGTTTACTAAATTGTCTCCGTGCACCATAAAATCTTTTTGACCCACGCATTTCCCGCCCTTATCCGGCCCGTCAAAATTTCTTAGTCCTTAATTGCCATCGCGATTTTGTGCGATGGTTGATTCATTTGCATCACTCGGATCAGAATTCTCTCCGGCAGCAGCCCATGCTTTTTAGTGTTCTTCAAGCAGCGCAAGGCGCCCCAGTTGGCGGCAGCCCCGTCGGACAGGTTCCCAGACTGGAATCCGAACCTGGTGCCAGACGACATTTGGCTCGTTCTTATCGGCGCGAACTACTGAAACATCTTCATTCGCGAGCTATTGTAACATTTCGTTTCCTCGTCCGCAGGAGATGCAGCAGCAAATCTTCATGAGGCTCCATAACGTGCAGAATCACCAAGGGCCTGTTTTGCAGCTGCAGCCGCAGCTGCAGCCGCAGCAGCAGTCGCAGCAGCAGCAGCAGCAGCGACAGGGCAGTGCTGATAGATTAGCCGAAGGCCAACAATCGCCGCGCACAGTTGCCAATGTCTCTGGTCAGAGGAGCACAAGGGTCAGAAGCGTGACCTCGCACAGTGCGAACCCTCGCGATGAAGGCACAAGCACCTCCGCTCAGGATGAAAGGGGGGGGTTTCAAGACGTACGCACTCTCCTTCCTGGGCTGCCTCCTGGCTGGGGTCGTGCTGTTGGGTAACGACCCCATCCACCGCAAACTCTGTGCTGGCGCGCCCCTAACTTATCCAAAATCGTGCCCTAATCGAATCTTGATCACACGCGAACTTGCAGAATCGCCCTTGGACCGGACGGACGGCCAGTGCGAGGCGTGTTCTCGCTCGATTCGGCGGAGGCATCCAACGCCATCCACAACTCCCGTCCTGCTACCCATGTTTCCCCCGAGCCCCTTTCAAGTACCTCGGAATTCCCATGCCCGTGCCAGGCCCAAACTCAGGCTGGGTCCTCCCTCCCGTCGGAAGGTTCTGCATCCTCTGCCTCCCTTCCTGACCCAACACGTCCATTCTCGGATTCCCAGCCCGATTTGCCAGCCCCAACCCCATCTCCTCCTTCTACCCTCAACGACAGCAGAGCCCTGCCGCCGACACCCCCTCGTGCAGAGGTTTCCATGGGACCTGCCAATGAGTCACACTCCGGCGCAGCACTGTCTGCTGAGCACTCTGGGGCAGTAACGAACAATCTGGTGACGGTTGAGGTATCGAGTGGTTCTTCAGGCACAGAAATCTCAGCAGTGCCCAGAGATTCTACAGAGCATCGTATTGGTGAGGAGCAGGGCGGTAGCGGGAGCGCTGTGCGGCCCTCTGGACCATGTCCTGTTTCGTAGAAAACACTAGTCTCGAATGAATGGCGAAGGCCATAGTGCATTAGGATGTCGCGATCTGGTTGTGGCTTGCAGCCAGCTGTGCCACTGCTATCAACGAATCTCCACAACCAGAACTCTTGGGCACTGCTAGATATTTTGACCACCTTCGGGCACCCTTGAGCTTGTTTTTTAGACGCTCATTTGCTGTCGAGGTGGATGGCGCCTTTCGCCTCGTTCCATGGAACGGCAATGTCCATGGCAAAATCTGCACAGGCGAATCCAGGGCTTCGAACTACGATGATCAAGGACCGTACTATTACCGCCGCCACGCTCGCGTTGCAGTGTATCCTACACTCCCTCTGCAATCGCTGGCGTGTGAACGTACCGGAAAGCATTTCGACGGGTGGAGTCACAGGGCAGGCACTTCCGGATTCAACAGAGCTGCCATTTCTAGATAGTTGCACAGATTGGTCCGAAGAAGAGGCGCTCGACGGGGCTGTCGCGCTCTCGCGGCTCTTGCGGAATTTGTGTGTGGAAGGGGAGGTCGCGCAATGCGCGCTGCAAGAGCATCGGTCCTTGGACGTACTTTTGGAGGCTGCACGCGCTGCAATCAGCGCTGCAGGAAACAGATCGGGGTTGCACGATAAGGGTGAGTTGTTTCTGGTCGCAGTCCTTCAGGCGCTTGGAAACGCAGTGGTAAACTGCAACGGGAATCGCAGAGCGTTGTGGGAGAAGGCATGGCCAGATCCGCTCCTCAAATGCGCACTACAGAACACGGCCTGCAAGGGAATTGTTGGAATGATTGTCTACCAGTGTCTCCAGGCAATCCCAGACGAAACCGTACGTGATTTCGCACGTAGCGAAGAGGCAAGCAACCCCCCTGCGAGCGCAGGCTGCTTAATCCGCGCATGTCCTACGTTTGATCTGCTCGATGGCAATATGCTCCCTGTGTCTCTCGCCCAGCTTATGCTGAGACCCAGTGCATGTCGTCTTTGGCGCAGGCAGGCGCGTTACTCTATGATCTTCTATTGCTCACATACAGCGACCGGGTCGAGGCCGCTTCTGACAAGGAGAAGCGCGCAGTCAAGGCGCGCGCCGCATCTACCGTGCGCCCACATCCGCACGTGCGTGTGTCTCACTGCGGCGGCGGCGGATACAGGATGTGTCGGAGTGGACAGAGCTAGTCCTTGCGTGGCTCGTCCAGCATGGGCAGCTGCGACACGTGCACCAGCGGCTCGCTATCATGCCGCGTTCTGGCGAGGCACGCGACGCGGAGACGCTTCTGTGGTACTTTTTCGAGGATGCACTGGAAAGGTGCTGCCCGGTCGTGTGTTGTGTGTAGGCGTGGATTTGCTTGGCCCCCCGCTGCGCAGCGTGGTGGGCACGGCGGGTTGAGCTGGGGTGATCGGGCGGTCGCAGCTCGGATGGCGGGGCGGTTCAGACACTCTCTCGAGGGGACGCCGCGTACCTCGCGGACGAGTTCGGGCTGCTGCTCGGGCTTTGCCTCGACGCAAGTGGCGCGCCGAGCGCCACTTCGGGCGGGGCCGCCGTCGTTGGAAAGCTGGTGCAGCTGCTGCAGGTCATCGCGGCCGCCACGGCCAGCGCGGACGCTGAGCTGACGCGTGCAGGCTTCCGGGAGCGTGGGTTGCTGAAAAACGTGATCCATCTCCTCAAAATCCTTGGTTCTAGTGCGGGAAGGTGAGTCCCTAGTATTCCCGCCCCACAAGGCTCCCGCACCAACGCGCCGCCGCACCGCCGCGCAGAAAAAGGGCGCAGCAAACGCGTCGGTCCACTTGCGCAGGTCGGCAGTGGCGGAGCCTGCAAGCGACAGAGCGCCCCTCAAGGCCCAACTCGGGCTCAAACGTGACCTCGTACGAGTCATTGGCAATCTCTGCTACCGGTCTCAGACCAGTGCCGGCCGCAGCTGCTTGCACGACTCGGGCGCGCGACTGACCGCGGGTCCCCGCATGGCAGGGACCGCGCGGCACAGGACCAAGTGCGGGAGTTGGGCGGGATCCCGCCGATTCTGGAGTCGACGAAGTTGGACGACCAGAACCCGTTCGCGCGCGAGTGGGGCGTGTGGGCGGTGCGCAACCTATGCGAGGGCAACATGGAGAATCAGCGCGAGATCGAGGGGCTCAAGCCGCAGGCGCTCGCCAACGAGACGCCGCAGGAGCTCAAGGACAAAGGGATCGAAATTGAGCTGGACAAGGCGACGGGCAAGGTGCGTGTCAAGCGCGACGCGCAGGCGGGCGCGGGCATGTCGATTGAGCCGATCGAGGAAGAGGGCCCGGAGCAAGCACCCAGGACATGCGCCCACGGAGGCCCAGAGGTGGCCGACGAGAACGAGCGCATGGCTGAAGCGCTACGCAACATGGGCCTGGAGGCAAACGTTGACAAGGACACAGGTCTGATGGACATCCTTGCCAAGGGCGCGGAGAGGCCAAAGTTCAGCTACCCGTTCCACCCGTGAAAGAGGCAGCAGGGTGTCTTCATAAACATCTGTTGGACGGCAGAGACCTGCGCCTGCTTACTCCCACGCCTAACCTCCTTTCTGCTGTAAACTAAGACTACCTTAGCTGAGGACTCACACATCATTCAACTGTTTTCCAACCTGCTCTGATCCCATGTCGCGAAGTGCCGGCGGGCGCTCCACAACATCCTGCCGCCACCCCCGTTTTTGTCCGCAGGCAGGCGCGCCCGGAACCAGAGTTTGCGGCCCATCCCCCCACACTTGTCTGTCCGCGAGCAGCGTCACCGCAGATGGGCGCTCGCTGGGTTCGGGGCTGAGCATCGTGCTGAGGAGCGCGGACAGGAGCACCGCGGGCGGCGCAGGAGCCGCCTCCCCTTGGCAGGGCGGGGGTGGTGGAAACTTGGTCCTCGAACGGAGCGCCTGCCATCCAGGCCCGGTTCCTGGGAGTCGCTTCACTCCGTACAGCATCTGCGGGCGGAGCGTGTTAGGGGCCCGCGCGTGCTCGCCAACGGCGCCTGCTCTCTGCAGTGGCGCTCAACCTGATAGAGGACCAGGCCCGCCGAAAAAATGTCCGCAGCGGGCGATGCTATGTCCTGCAGGATCTCAGGTGCGAGGTACTCGCGATCCCCTTCCTCTTCGTCCCACTCTGTCGCAGGAAGGCACAGCCTGCGTGCCGAGGCGCGCACCGTCAGAGCAGCCGGAGGCAATGCCGCCGGGCTCTCTGGCGCGGGGCGCACCCAAAGTCGCCGATCTTGATCCCGCCGTCGGGCATCACAAAGAGATTGTCTGGCTTGAGGTCAAGGTGGAGGAGCTCTTGCGCGTGTAGCCGCGCAAGCCCGCGCAGCATGCCCTTGGCGTAGTTGCGTGCAGTCTCTGCCTGCATCGGGCCGTGCGTCTCTGCGATGAGGCGGCCAAGCGTCCCCACCCTACAGAGCTCCATCACGATGAAGAAGTGCCCATCGTCCTGCCACGCCCGCTCGTAGTGCACGAGGTTGGGGTGGTGCCCGAGCTGTGCGACGTTCTGCACCTCGCGTAGGTATTTGGCGCGGTCCAGGCGCCCGCGGAAGCGGCGTGTCGACTTCTTGAGCGCAAACTCCTTCCCAGTGCGGTGATGCACGGCCATCCATACCTGCGCAACACCAGCCAAGTGTCACAGACCCTGAGGCCGGAGCGAAGATGGTGCGATCGTGGCGCGTGTGGTCAAGCGGGCTGCCGCGCTCCCCGATAGCGCACGCATGCAGCTTCTGCCTTCCAAGTGCACAGGACGCTGCAGCGCTCGCGCCCTTCTCCTGCGGGGCGCGGGTGTGCCTCGCCGAAGTCTCCACGCCCAAGAAGCTCGCGCAGATGATAGTGCCGGTCGTACAGCAGCATGGACGGCTCGCGCTTAAGGATCATAGGTGTGTAGTCCTGTTACCGCCAGGAGGGCGTATCAGCAGTGGAATGCCCGTGCGGCTGAGGTTAAACAGCGGCTTCAGGATCGCGCCAAGGTATGCGGGGGTCGTTTTCATACCTTGCGGTCGAGAAGTGAGTCCTGGCGCTGGAGCCAGCGGCGGGAGATGCTCTTGGGATCGAGCAGCTCCTTGGCTGGCGTGAACATCGGTGGAGGTGATCCCGGGCACAAGGCCGTTGTTGTCATCGACGATGACGGAGGTGTTACCATATCAAACGCATCCATTCCGCCGCCTTCCTCGTCATCACCCTCAGTCATCATTTCTCCGCGGTGAATCTGAAAGGAGCTGGAAAACCCGACCGTCGTGCCTTGCGCCTCGAGAGCTGCCCGGGCAGGCAGTGGAGATGCGCTCGGCTCTACAACAACGAGTCCAACTGTGAGGTTCTGGAGATCTGCGAGTTCAATTGGCCGCTCTCGCCGGAATCTCGGGTCGGGACTCTCGAGACCGAAGCGCAGCGAGCGCACGTCAAGCGCCCCTGATTCGCCTTCTGCCTCGCCCTGCGGTGTCCGAGCGGGGCTTGCGCACGTCTCCACTGCTTGGTACGGAGGCGTCTCTGCTCGCGGTGTGCTGGGAAGATGTGCGCAGCGGCTGGGTGAGACATCGGCGCCAGTTGGGAAGCGAGGTTCACTGCCAATCTTGATGCGCGTCTTCTCCGCGGACAAGAAGGCCTCCTCCTCGGGCAAGTTCACGGAACCAGCCTTCTCAAATCCTCTGGTCGGCGTGTCTTCGAAGACAAACTGAAAGCTGGAATCCAGCACGGTGCCACCGCGGCGGTTTGGCGACTTGAGACGCTGCGTGTGCCGCGATTTCAGAGAGGGCGGGAACAAGGGGCAGCGCGAGGGAGCGGCGTTTTGCCGAGGGCAAGTTTCACACCTTGTTGGGCAAAGTGTCAGTGCCTGTGGAAGAGTATTCTTCGGCGGCGAGGCCACTTCCCGGGCCGTGCGGCCACATTATGGCTCGAATCCCGTGATGCGGGGCCGAGGAGGCAGCCAGCGGGTCTCCTCGTGAAAAATCAGCAGGAAGCCGTAAATTTGAAAATTGAACAGCTGATATTATATTTTACTACATCGGCTGACTGCTCACCATGATCCACGTCCGTTCAAACTGCGCAACGTGATAAATATAAATATTTATTACACTGTATGCGTGAGCCCGCACCAACGGCCCTTAGTAGTAAAGCTTCTCGGGCAGCCACGCGACCCCGAAGGGACACACGTGGGACCACTTCCACTAAAGTAGATTTAGTTGCAAATTCATCGGTAACTTTACGAGTTGCTTTATACATGAACAGGGCATTTTAATGAATTGGCCTCTACGGCGAACGAACCACTCAGGCAGGGCGAACCAAGGGCAG